>Ga0302233_10002210_pt1 | contig 12437 bp, 11 predicted proteins | sample II_Palsa_N3_1_FD_193516 | JGI IMG/M metagenome (GOLD analysis project Ga0302233, IMG submission 193516) | Peat permafrost microbial communities from Stordalen Mire near Abisko, Sweden - II_Palsa_N3_1 | ecosystem: Environmental > Terrestrial > Soil > Palsa > Peat permafrost | place: Sweden...
GCCCGCAGAACTGTAAAAGCGCAGGAACTTTGGTTCGCGATATTAGATGCACAGGTTGAAACCGGTACACCATACTTGCTGTATAAAGATGCTGCCAACAGCAAATCAAACCAGCAAAACTTAGGTACTATAAAAAGCTCAAACCTTTGTACCGAAATTATGGAGTACACCGATGCTAACGAGGTTGCCGTTTGTAACTTAGCCTCATTAGCATTGCCACGCTACATTCAAAACGGTGTATTTGATCACAATAAGTTATATGAAGTTACCTACCAGGCAGCTATCAACTTAAACAAGATTATTGATAATAACTACTACCCTGTTGAAGAAGCGCGTTACTCAAACCTGCGCCACCGCCCTATTGGCTTAGGTGTACAGGGTTTGGCTGATACCTTCATTCAGCTGCGTATGCCGTTTGAAAGCGAAGAAGCTAAACAACTGAACATCGATATCTTTGAAACCATCTATTTCGCTGCCATGACAGCTTCAAAAGACCTGGCTATAAAAGATGGTGCTTACGAAACATTCAAAGGCTCACCGTTATCAAAAGGCAAGTTCCAGTTTGATTTGTGGAACGTTACACCTACCAGCGGCCGTTGGGATTGGGAAAACCTGCGTTTAGATGTAATGAACCATGGTGTACGTAACTCCTTATTAGTTGCGCCAATGCCTACAGCATCAACATCACAAATATTGGGTAACAACGAGTGCTTTGAGCCATATACCTCAAACATCTACACCCGCCGTGTATTAAGCGGTGAGTTTATCGTAGTAAACAAATACTTGCTGCGCGATTTAGTTAACCGTGGCCTTTGGGATACCGAGATGAAAGATAAGATCATCACAGCTAATGGATCTATCCAAGATATTGCCGAAATACCTGCCGATGTGAAAGAACTGTACAAAACAGTTTGGGAAATAAAAATGCGCAGTATTATTGATATGGCAGCCGATCGTGGTGCATATGTTTGCCAGTCGCAATCGCTTAACCTGTTCATCAATGCGCCAAATGCATCTAAGTTAACTTCAATGCACTTCTACGCATGGAAAAAAGGCTTAAAAACCGGTATGTACTATCTGCGTACACAAGCTGCATCACAAGCGGTTAAATTTACGGTAGAGAACCAGGGCGGCAAAAATATGGACGCGGTAATACCAGAAGTAGTTGCAGAAATACAGAACGACGTACCAGAAGGGCCATCTTGCTCAATGGAAGAAGGCTGTGTAACTTGCTCAGCATAACAATTGCTTTTTAGCAGAAGTTAATAATTAATCCATAGTTAATAATTGATAGTTAAAGCTATTTTATTTTCTATGGATTTTTTGTTACTGCATATTTTTACTTATTTTTAGGCATTCAACCGGTAACCGTATGTATCATAATTTCAATGCAATAGCTTGTAAAAAATCAATTAAGGCAACCTTTTTAACTGCTTTAATTGTGCTGTTACACACTTTCGTAAACGCACAAATGTATTCGGCCGTTGATCCGCCAAAGCGTAATAACGATGGCTTGACTTATGGCTCCGGCAACAATAATGACGGCGGGAACAGCAGCAATTGGGCCGTAGCGTTAAGCCTTGGTTATGATGTACCACAAGGCGATTTGAGTACCACGTTTAAAGCGGCACCTACCTATAACTTTAGCGTATTAAACTATTACGGCGATTTTACTTTTAATGCAACAATTGGTTATGTTACCTACAAACCAAAATTTGATACCGTTTATTATGTTGGTAACGACCCTACACAAGGATATTTTCAATACGGCAATTACAGCTCGTTAGAGATATACACCGGCGCAGCGTATAATATTTCTATTGCAGATAATGCTAAGTTTTATTTTGGACTGGATGTAGGCAGCTATATCAATTTCTTTTCCTTTACCAGTAATGATGGAGAAGGTAATATTTCTAAAAACAGCACAACTAACGGGCAACAGTTTGTAGCGCCCAAAATAGGTGTTGATTTTATGGTAAGTGATAATTTAAGTGTGGGGTTAGAAGCTAAATACAATTTCTTATTATCAGGCTCATCAGAAACTGAGATTGGTGATGATTACGATTATTCAAGCTATAGCTATTCCGCAGTGTCGTATAGAACATTTTCGGGTCACGTAACGTTGACTTACCATTTTTAGTGATCCATCAAAAACACGAAACCGTACACTGCGAACGCTGCCGGGCTCCGTTTGAATGTAAAGCTAACTCTTACACCAAATGCCAGTGCACCAAAGTGCAGCTAACTATTAACCAAACACAATATATAAGCGAACTGTATGATGGTTGTTTATGCGCCGATTGTTTACTGGTGATGCAGCAGGAATATCAAGCCCAATATGCAAACACCTAAGTCGTTTTCATTTCAAAAGGCTGCTTTTCCATCTTTCGCCCAAAATAATTATCTTCGCTCCCCGAAAACGAATTTAAAAGCTCCATGAAATTATTAGAAGGAAAAACCGCGCTCATCACAGGCGCGTCAAAGGGCATAGGCCGTAAAATAGCAGAAAAATTTGCAGAGCATGGCGCTAACGTGGCATTTACCTACCTTTCATCGGTAGAAAAAGGACAGGCATTAGAGCAGGAATTGCAAAGCTATGGTACAACAGTAAAAGGCTATCGCTCGGATGCTTCTAAATTTGATGAGGCCGAAAAATTAATCGCAGATATCATCGCCGATTTCGGCACACTGCACATCGTGGTTAACAATGCCGGTATTACCAAAGACGGCTTGCTAATGCGCATGACCGAAGAACAATGGGACGAAGTGATGGACGTTAACCTTAAATCAATTTTCAATGTTACCAAAGCAGCATCAAAAATCATGATGAAAAACCGCGATGGCGTGTTCATCAACATGAGTTCGGTTGTGGGTGTACAGGGTAATGCTGGTCAGGCTAATTACGCGGCCTCAAAAGCAGGTATCATCGGCTTCTCAAAATCAATCGCGAAAGAATTAGGCTCACGCAATATACGCACCAATGTGGTTGCACCGGGTTTCATCCGCACTGAGATGACAGACGTGCTGGACCCTAAAGTTGTTGAAGGCTGGGCGCAAGCCATCCCGCTTAAACGCGCCGGCGAAACTGCCGACGTAGCTAATTGCTGCGTTTTCCTGGCATCAGATATGGCAACCTATATCACCGGGCAGGTATTCCCTGTTGATGGTGGGATGTTGTAGGTAGCATTTATGCCGGCCTCTATTGCTGATAAAATATTGCAAATGGCTGCTGAACGCGGTACGGAAAAAACAATTTGCCCAAGCGATGTAGCCAGGCAAATGTTTCCTGACGATTGGCGCAAGCACATGGACGAGATCCGTAAGGAGGCAATTGAACTACAAAAACAAGGCAAAGTGCTGATAACGCAAAAAGGTATCCCTATTGATACTAATAACATAAAAGGGCCGATAAGGATAAAAATAGTTAGTACATAACAGCACACTGTCATTCTGAGCGAAGCGAAGAATCTATCCTGAAGCATAAAACGCGGACAGATTCTTCATTGCATTCAGAATGACAATTTGGTTTAAATACTTCCAATAAAAACAGCATATTTGGTTTACCGGATATGCTGTTTTTATTTTCGATTACTTGGGGAGCGGTTTCAGGATGGTGGGCATTGGCTTGCCTGCTGTTGGGTGTTTTATATGGCTGGTTAATGTACCGCAAGCCGGTTAACCTTGTTAACCAATTTCGCTATATTTTGTTCGCGGTACGAGCTTTGGCAGTATCTATGCTGTCGTTTTTATTGCTGGCGCCTTTGGTAAAATCGGTAAGCTATCAATCGCAAAAGCCTTTGATCCTGGTTTTACAGGATAACTCAGAGTCGATAAAATTATTCCCATCGCCAGCCCCACCCAAACCCTCCCCGGAAGGGAGGGCTTTAAACGATAAAAGCAAAATTTCCACTGCCGGGGGAGATTTAGAGGAGAATTTAACTCAACTTAAATCATCGCTTGGCGACAATTACGAAGTACACGAATTTAACTTCGATCGCACACTTCATGATGGTCTTTCCGATAAATTTAATGGTAAACAAACCGATATTTCATCAGCCTTAAAGCAATTGAATGAGCGCTATGTAAATCAGAACATTGGCGCTGTGGTGTTGGCTACCGATGGTTTATATAATCAGGGCAGCGACCCGCAGTATGAGGCAAAAAATATTAAATCTGCCATTTATACCATTGCACTTGGCGATACCACACCAAAGCGGGATTTACTGATCGCAAACGTAAATTATAACAAGACTGCCTTTTTAGGCAACGATTTTGAGATAGAAGTTTTAGCCGAGGCCTATCAAAGTAAGGGCGAGAACATGCGCCTGAATGTTAGCGAGGATGGCAGGCAAGTATCAACTCAAAACATCCCGGTAAATTCTGATGCGTTTCAAAAACTGGTGCCAATTAAATTAAATGCTGATAAAAAAGGCATCCGCAAGTTTAATATCAGCATAGCGCCAATCAATAATGAGCTATCTACCCAAAACAACAGCGAAACTATTTATGTAGAGGTGCTGGATGCCAAACAAAAGATATTGCTGGTATACAATAACCTGCACCCGGATATCAACGTAATTAAACAGGATATTGAAAGCGACAAAAATTACGAGGTAAAAGCCGTTATGCTATCCGACCTGGGCACTATTAAACCTGCAGATTATAGTTTGGTCATCCTTCACCAGTTAACCGCAGATGGTTCGGCAACTTTGCAAAGCATCATCAAAAGCAAAATACCGCTTTGGTACATGCTCGGCGCACAAACTAACCTGCAAGATTTTAACGCCGCGCAACAGGAAGTAAAAGTATTCGCCAACGGCGACCAGATGCAGGAAGCGTTTGCACTGCCTGTACCGGAGTTTTTTGCATTCACCCTGTCTGATTCTACCCGGCAAAAGATAGGCACGTTTCCGCCCTTGGAAGCACCGTTTGGCAACTATTCATCGGCACCTACTAACCAGGTTTTGTTAAAACAGAAGATCGGCGACATTGCAACCACTTATCCAATGCTTTCATTTGCTGATGAAGCAGGCAAACGCATAGCCATATTAACCGGCGAAGGCCTATGGCGTTGGCAACTGGCCGAATATAAAACCGACGGCAACCACCATGCTATCGAAGAACTATTGGACCAAAGTGTACAGTATTTAACCGCAAATGCCAACCACCAGCAATTCAGGGTATACCCAGCTAAAAATATTTTTGATGAGGACGATGATGTAATGCTAAATGCGGAACTCTATAACGATGCTTTAGAATTAGTCAACACACCCGATGTTAAAATTGATCTAACCGCAAGCTCGGGCAAGCGCTATAGTTTCCTTTTCACCCGCAACGGGCAAAGCTATCAGCTAAATGCCGGTACACTGCCGGTTGATGAATATATTTATACCGCCAATACCAAAGTTGGAAATAAAACATTCACGGCCAATGGTCACTTAATGGTTAAAGCGCTTAATTTGGAAACGCGCCAAAGCACGGCAAATCATCAATTGTTAAACACTATCGCCACACAATCGGGCGGAAAAATGTTGCTGCCATCGCAAATTAGTACGCTTGCCGACCTCATCAAAAAGAACGATAATATCAAAACTGTAGTTTACGAGGATAAGCATTATAGCGATTTAATTGATTTGAAATGGATATTCGTAGTGATTTTAGCTTTGCTGAGTATTGAATGGTTTTTGAGAAAACGTGAGGGTGAGGTTTAGTTTTTTTACCCACAGAGATCACAGAGGTAAAACACAGAGATATGCAGAGTTTTTTTTAAATTCTATACCTTTTGTTAAAGCTTGGCATAAGGTGCTAATTAACCTGTTTATATACTATTTTCCAATCTTTGTGCCCCGCTGTGAAACCGCAGTGCCCCTGTGGTTAAAAAACGTCTGTTTATAATTATGTAACAATGTTTTACAACAAAAATATTACCTGTAAACCAGCCATATTGGCTTGCATTTTGATAGATTTGTTTAGATTGAAATTTATTTAAGAAAATAGCGTTTAGCGATTAAACCTTTTAACGATTTTTAGTCTAACATTACAACTCAACTATACGCACAAAGACCATGAAAAGATCCATTCCCCTGGGGCTGATATTATTGATCGTAATCAGCCTGTCGGCCTGTGACAGTTACAACTACTACACAGCCGGATTAAACACCACTTACATGAACCGTTACCACACTTTTGCATGGATGCCTATGGGCGATGCTAAAGGTAAAGCACCGAGCAATATTGTTACGGCCGATGCTAAAATTAAGGATGCCACTACCGCAGCTTTAGAAAGTAAAGGTTTAGCGATATCACAAAAACAACCCGACCTTTTAATTAGCTATACCACTACAGTTGGCAGGGGTACAAGAACAAACTACTACAGTAACTACGGCTGGGGCGGTTTTGGCCTTGGCTGGGGTTACGGCGGCAGAGGCTACGGTTGGGGCGGATTTAGCCCTTACTATTATGGAGGAGCCCCATTTGCTTACGGCGGCGCTTTAACTTATGAAGACCAGGAACATTATAAAGAAGGCACCCTTATTATTGATATGATAGACCGCAGAACTCGCAAAGTAGTTTGGAGAGGTTATGGTGTAGGCGAAGTTCATCACGATCAGCAGAAAAACATTGATGACCTCCCTAAAGAAGTTGAAGGCATTATTAACCAGTTAAGCTTACAGCCACCTGCAGGAGCGCCTGTAATGCGCCGTACAAGCGCACGTACAATGAGTTCTTAATAAAAGAGATATATAACTCAACAACATTGGTAGCTCTGCAATTTGCAGGGCTATTTTTGTTTTGATACGGATTTAAAATACTTCATCGCCTCTCCTGCCGCTATTTGTCCTGATATCAAAGCTGGTGGCACACCCGGCCCGGGAACGGTTAGCTGCCCGGTGAACAACATATTTTTAATATGCCTGGCGCGCATAGCCGGTTTAAAAAATGCGGTTTGAGCCAGGGTATTGGCTAATCCGTAGGCATTACCTTTAAAAGAATTATAATCGGCTTTAAAATCGTTCATGGCATAACTACGCTTTACGACGATGTTATCGCGGATACTTCCACCAGTTATGCTTTCAAAGCGATCCAGGATTAGTGTAAAATATTGTTCACGCATTTCATTCGTATCGCTTAATCCCGGTGCCAGTGGTATCAGGAAGAATAAATTTTCGCAACCTTCAGGGGCTACGGTACTATCCGTTTTTGATGGACAGCAAACATAAAACAATGGCTTTTCGGGCCATTTGGGTTTGGTGTAAATATCCTCGGCATGTTGCTCAAAATCTTCATCAAAGAATAGGTTATGGTGCTTGATATTCCCAATCTTTTTATCCAATCCAATGTAAAACAATAAGCTGGATGGTGACATGGTGCGGCTATCCCAATATTTCCGGTCGTAATTACGGCTTGGCTGCTCAATCAGCATTTGATCGGTGTGCTCATAATCCGCACCTGATATTACAAAATCAGCTTCGATGATACCATTGTTAGTAATGATGTAGTTTGCTTTATTATCTGCTACTTCAATCTTTAAAACTTCGGTATGCAGCTTAATCTGTACTTCATTTTCTTTAGCAATACTAACCATCGCTTTAACAATCCCGTTCATACCGCCTATCGGGTACCAGGTACCAAGCACCAGGTCGGCATAGTTCATCATGCTGTACATGGCAGGTGTATCCTGTGGCCTCGCCCCTAAAAACAGCACCGGAAATTCGAGTAATTTAATCAGTTTCGGATTTTTAAAATACTTGCGCACATGCTTGCTCATGCCCGTAAGCAATTGCATACTGAAGCTTTTGCGGATCAGGTTCCAATCGATAAACTCCGTAAGATTATGCGACGGGCGGAAAACATATTCGCCCATTCCTACATTATATTTGTATTCAGCTTGATTTAGAAACTCCTTCAGTCCTTTGCTGCTGCCGGGTTCAATGCTTTCAAATAGTGTTTCTAAATCTGCAAGATTAGCCGGGATATCCATTTCATCACCGCTATCAAAATAGATTCGATATGCAGGGTCTAATCGTTTCAACGCATAAAAATCTTGCGGCTTTTTTTCAAACAGCGCGAAGAAGTTTTCAAACACATCGGGCATCCAGTACCAGCTTGGGCCCATATCAAAAGTAAAACCATCCTTTTCCCAAACCCGTGCCCGGCCGCCGGGCTGGTCATTTTTTTCGAGTATGGTAACTTTAAACCCTTCTTTCGCCAGCACACAAGCTGCCGATAATCCGGCGAAGCCCGCTCCTATTACTATAATATGTTTGTCGCTATTTACCTGCATGCAGCATCTAAAGTAACCAAATTGTTTAGGCTGGCAAGAAACAATTATGGCTTATAATTTGTAATTTTATCGCGTCTGTATGCAAATAAATCAAACCGACTTGTATAACCAAACCTGCTTTGAATGCAGCAGGTTGATCACCCAAAATTACAGTACCTCGTTTAGTATTGGCATTAAGGCGTTTGACAAAAAAATTCGCCAGCCGATATACGCGATCTATGGTTTTGTGCGCTGCGCGGACGAGATTGTGGATACCTTTCACGAGCATAATAAACAGCAACTAATTAGCGAATTTAGGCAGGAAACTTTTAAGGCCATTGAACAAAAGATCAGTCTGAATCCATTGCTGCATTCTTTCCAGATGGTGGTTAATCAATACCACATCGATCTTCAATTAATAGATGCTTTTTTATGTTCGATGGAAATGGACATCGACAAAAAGTTACACGATAAAAACAGTTACCAAGCCTACATTTATGGCTCTGCCGAAGTTGTTGGCCTGATGTGCCTCAAAGTTTTCTGCAACGGCAACGAAGATCAATATCAAAGCCTCGCCCCTGCTGCGCGAAGCCTGGGTTCGGCATTTCAAAAGGTTAATTTCTTACGTGATGTTAAGGCTGATTTGGAAGAACGCGGTCGCATTTACTTCCCCGAAGTTGATTTTAAAAATTTCACCGAGGATGATAAGCAACTGATAGAAGCCGACATCCAAAAGGATTTTGATGCCGGTTTTGAAGGCATTAAACAACTACCTAAAGGCACTCGGCTTGGTGTATACATTGCTTATATTTATTATTTGCAGCTTTTTAAAAATATCGCAGGTACATCGGCTGCAACTGTTTTACAAAAACGCATCCGGGTATCTGATACCAAAAAGATATCGCTTTATTGTAAGGCAGTAGTTCAGCAAAAGCTTAATTTGATATAATTAGCTATCTTAACCTTTAAATTTGCTTTGTGAAGTTTACTTACCTGCTCATCAACTTTTTCACCATACTTTTTCCGTTGGCGCTATCCTTCGATAAAAAGGTACATTTTTATAAAAGCTGGAAGTTTATTTGGCCCAGCTTGCTAATAACCGGACTGGTATTTTTGTTTTGGGATATGCTATTTACTTTTGATGGCGTATGGTCGTTCAATCCCGATTATATAACTGGCATTACAATATTGCATTTGCCCATTGAGGAGATCTTATTCTTTTTAACTGTACCCTTTGCCTGTATTTTTATTTACGCTTGCCTTAACTATTATATGAGCTGGCAAATGGATACGCGGCTAACACAAATAATCTCCAATGTACTTATCATCTTCTCAATAGTGATTTTGGTATTTTACCATCATCAATTATACACAAGGGTTACCTTTACGTTATTAGCATTTTTGGTGATATTGCTACAATTTATTTATAAAGTACACTGGCTTAACCGCTTTTATATGGCATTTGTAGTGGTGCTTATCCCTTTTCATATTATCAATGGCATATTAACCGCAATTCCAATAGTATCCTATAATAATGCGCAAAACATGGGTGTAAGGCTGGGCACAATTCCTGTCGAAGATCATTTTTATTGCATGGCTTTACTTTTGATGAATATCGCTTTATTTGAGTATTTTAAACGCAGATCAATCAAAATACACCATGCCTGAGTTACCGCTATACACCAAATCACAACTGGCCCTCCGCAACGGGCAGGATAAGCCTGAAATTTGGGTTGCCTATAACGGCGTGATTTATGATGTAACCGAAAGCAGGCTTTGGCGCAAAGGCCAGCACTACGAACACTGGGCAGGCCAGGATTTAACACCCGAACTTGCCGACGCACCACACACCCACGAAGTTTTTGAGAGGTTTAAACCTATTGGGTTATTGAAACCTTAAGATCAATAGAGAATTGCGATAAAACCACAAATTCCTGTACACGTGCTGCTATATCTTCCTGTGTAAGATTCTTGATCTTTTCGGTACCGAACTTTTCTACACAAAAAGAAGCTAATGCCGAACCATAAATGATCGCGTTCTTCATATTGGCAAAATTTAAGTCATCCACTTTAGCAAGATAACCAATAAAGCCACCTGCAAAGGTATCGCCTGCACCGGTTGGGTCAAATACTTCGGCTAATGGCAATGCCGGAGCTGAGAAGATCTGGCCATCACCAAACAGTAATGCACCGTGTTCGCCTTTTTTAATAATCAAATATTTAGGGCCCATCTGCAATATTTTGGCAGCCGCTTTTACTAATGAATATTCGCCTGATAGTTGGCGCGCTTCCGCATCATTAATAGTTAAAACATCAATCAATTTAATGGTTTCCAGCAAATCATCCATAGCAATATCCATCCAAAAGTTCATGGTGTCCATTACAATCAGTTTAGGGCGGCTTTTAAGTCGTTTAATAACCGTTTGCTGTACCTGTGGGGTCAAGTTGCCTAACATCAGGTATTCGCAATCCTGGTAGCTTTCCGGGATGATTGGATCGAAGTCTCCTAATACATTTAATTCAGTGATCAGCGTATCGCGGCTGTTCATATCATTATGATACTTGCCCGACCAAAAGAAAGACTTTTCGCCTTGTTTTATTTGCAATCCTACGGTATCAATATGATGGATATGAAATTCTTCAATTTCGCTTTTAGGGAAATCATCGCCTACAACAGCCACGATTTTAACTTCATCACTAAAATAAGATGCAGCAAGACTGGCATAAGTAGCCGCACCGCCAACAATTTTATCTGTTTTACCAAAAGGTGTTTCAATAGCGTCGAACGCTACACTGCCAATAACAACTAAACTCATTCTATAGTATTTTGCGCAAATATTGTGAATTTACCGCATAATTAATCAATTATTGCTTCACAGATCCAAAATAACATTACATAAGGCCTCCTATTATAAAAATGAATTAAAATTATTCTCCTGTTAATCAGCCAATACGGGGCATATTTAAAAATATCTTAATTTTTTTTGCAAGAAGTATTGCGAAGTATCGGTAGAAATTTTACTTTTGCACACTCCAAAACGGAAAACGATTCCTGAGTAGCTCAGCTGGTTAGAGCATCTGACTGTTAATCAGAGGGTCCCTGGTTCGAGTCCAGGCTCAGGAGCAATGGCTAAAAGCCCTTCAAGTAAAATTGAAGGGCTTTTTGATTTTTAAGCTTTACGCCCAGTAAGGAGATAATATGAGGATAAATCTTTATCCCACAGGGGAATCGAACCTCGTTTAAGCAACCCTTAACTCGTTCAGAGCTTTCAATTGTTCAACCAAATGGTTCGAATTATGTCCAGTCTGGGGAACAAAGTCCCGCATGTTCGCAGGGCTTTTTTTACCTTATTTTTTTGTGGGTTAATAAGTAAATACGTCTCTTGGTATTCAATCGCGCTTAGCTGTCAATCGTTTACGTATACGGCTTAGCGAAGGCGCCTTCACCCCTACATAGGAAGCAATATAATATTGGGGGATACGCTGAACTAAATCAGGATAATTTGAAAGGAATTTTAAATACCAGTTATCAGGTGTATCATTGTAAAGTGAAACGATTTGGCTAATCGCATTTACAAACACATTTTCTAAAGCTACGCGGCCAAATTTTTCGCCATTAGTTACTTCTCGATAAAATTGCTGCATTCCATCTGAGCTGATGCGATATATAATGGTATCTTCCAATGCCTGTATATTAACACCGGATGGGACTTGTGGCAAAAAACTTGTGTAGTCGCAGGCAAATTCACATTCTTTATTAAAGTAATATGTTTGTTCGGCTCCGTTTTTATTGATATAATATCTAACCAAACCGCTCTCTATAAATATAATATAACGACAAGTTTCTCCTGCCGTTAAAAGGTGCTCTCCTTTTTTAAAAAATTTCTTGTAAAATAAATTTTGAATAATAGCAGCATCCATTTCTGAAATCGGGATCAGGTTTTTTATCGTTTGAATGAGCAACTCCATAAAAACAAAACTAACCTATTACAAGGTTAATTTTGTGCAAGTCGCTCAATTCTTATTTAGTATACACCATTGTGGCAATGATGAGTAAAACCATGGCAACAGTTAATAAAACCGCCCTGTGTACTATTACACTGTCCCAACGATTTTGCAGCGCCCTAATATTTAAAGGCACAATATTATTAACCGCTGCATCTGACATTATTTT
>Ga0302233_10002214_pt1 | contig 12422 bp, 14 predicted proteins | sample II_Palsa_N3_1_FD_193516 | JGI IMG/M metagenome (GOLD analysis project Ga0302233, IMG submission 193516) | Peat permafrost microbial communities from Stordalen Mire near Abisko, Sweden - II_Palsa_N3_1 | ecosystem: Environmental > Terrestrial > Soil > Palsa > Peat permafrost | place: Sweden...
CGGAGTTACGCGTGGATACCGCGGCGCAGAACAAAGACGCAAGCGTGGCGGGAATCTTCGATTACCTGCATGAGACGTATCTCCTGAAGCCCTGAAGATAACGGCCTCGGAAATAAAAAAACCCGCATCGCGGGTTTTTTTATTTGGGGCGCACGCCTTGCGGCGCGCCTCCCCCATGTGTTTCGATACGAGGCCCCAAGCGGAGCCCCATCCGAAATTACATGTCCATGCCCATACCGCCCATGCCGCCGGGCATACCGCCGCCCATCGGAGCATCGTCCTTCGGCAGTTCGCAAACCGCTGCGTCGGTCGTCAGCAGGAGGCCTGCCACCGATGCTGCGTTTTGCAGTGCCGTGCGCGTGACCTTCGTCGGGTCCACGACACCAGCGTCTACCAGGTCGACGTACTCGCCCGTTGCTGCGTTGTAGCCGTAGTTGCCCGTGCCGGCTGCAACTGCTGCCACCACGACGCTGGCTTCTTCGCCGCCGTTCGTGACGATCTGGCGCAGCGGTTCTTCCATTGCGCGCAGAACGATCTTGATACCTGCGTCTTGATCGGGGTTAGCGCCCTTCAGACCAGCGATTGCCGTACGAGCGCGGATCAGTGCAACACCGCCGCCAGCCACGATGCCTTCTTCCACAGCTGCGCGCGTTGCGTGCAGTGCGTCTTCGACACGTGCCTTCTTTTCCTTCATTTCGACTTCGGTCGCAGCGCCGACCTTGATCACTGCAACACCGCCGGCCAGCTTGGCCACGCGCTCTTGCAGCTTTTCACGGTCGTAGTCCGACGTTGCTTCTTCGATTTGCGTGCGAACTTGCTTCACACGCGCTTCGATGTTGGCACCTTCGCCAGCGCCGTCGATGATCGTGGTGTTTTCCTTGCCCACTTCGATACGCTTCGCTTGACCCAGTTCAGCCAGCGTTGCCTTTTCGAGCGTCAGGCCGGTTTCTTCAGCGATAACTTGACCGCCGGTCAGGATCGCGATGTCTTCCAGCATGGCCTTACGACGATCGCCGAAGCCCGGAGCCTTGACAGCAACAGTCTTCAGGATGCCGCGGATGTTGTTCACAACCAGCGTTGCCAGTGCTTCGCCTTCGACGTCTTCTGCGATGATCAGCAGCGGACGGCCAGCCTTGGCGACTTGTTCCAGAACCGGGAGGAGGTCGCGAATGTTCGAAACCTTCTTGTCGTGCAGCAGCACGAACGGGTTTTCGAGCACAGCAACTTGCTTGTCCGGGTTGTTGATGAAGTACGGCGACAGGTAGCCGCGGTCGAACTGCATGCCTTCAACCACGTCCAGCTCGTCTTGCAGCGACTTGCCGTCTTCAACCGTGATGACGCCTTCCTTGCCGACCTTGTCCATTGCTTCAGCGATACGGTCGCCGATCGACGAGTCGCTGTTTGCCGAAATCGCGCCAACCTGAGCGATTTCCTTGTTGGTCGTGCACGGCTTGCTGATCTTGCGCAGTTCTTCGATAGCTGCAGTCACAGCCTTGTCGATACCGCGCTTCAGGTCCATCGGGTTCATGCCCGAAGCGACGTACTTCATGCCTTCGCGAACGATGGACTGGGCCAGGACCGTTGCGGTCGTGGTGCCGTCACCTGCGTTGTCGCTGGTCTTGGAAGCCACTTCCTTGACCATTTGCGCGCCCATGTTCTGGAGCTTGTCTTTCAGTTCGATCTCTTTCGCGACCGACACACCGTCCTTGGTGACCGTCGGGCCGCCGAAGCTGCGTTCCAGGACAACGTTGCGACCCTTCGGGCCCAGCGTGACCTTCACAGCGTTCGCGAGGATGTTCACGCCTTCAACCATCTTGGCACGGGCGGAATCACCGAATACGACGTCTTTAGCTGCCATCTTCCAACTCCTTGAATTCTTGGGATATAACCGGGTAAGTAGCGCTTTGCGCTTACTTCTGCACCACGGCCATGATGTCTTCTTCGCGCATCACGAGCAGTTCGTTGCCGTCGACCTTGACGGTCTGGCCTGCGTACTTGCCGAACAGGACGCGGTCACCCACCTTCACGTCGAGTGCGATTTGTGCACCCTTGTCGTCACGCTTGCCCGGGCCGACTGCCAGAATTTCGCCTTGATCCGGCTTTTCTGCTGCGGCTTCGGGGATCACGATGCCCGACGCAGTCTTGGTTTCTTGATCCAGACGTTTGACGATCACGCGATCATGCAAAGGACGAAGGTTCATACATACTCCTCTCTTGATTGAGACTGAAGAACGCTGAGAAAACCCGGCTGGTTGGGCCAGCCGGCGATGTTGTTAGCACTCTCGTGCAGCGAGTGCTAATTATATGGACGGGTGGTGACAAATTCAAGAAGGATGGGGGTGGGAATTTTTTACGGAGACATAAGACCAGGGGATACCCTGGTGTCGAGATTCACTCAACTTGGAACTTTGTTCACTTAAGTTGGAACTCCCCATGGGTAAAGATGCTGGGTTCCTGAATTTTTTTCAATTAAAACAATGAAGTAGCGCACTTCGATCGCCACGCACCCAGCAAACCTAGCGGATATGTTCAGCGCGCGAGGGATGGTGGGTGGCCGCTTCAGCACGCTTGCGAAGTTCGCCTAGGGAAATCCCTGATCTCCAGCCAGAAGACTATGGACCGCAGTTGCGACCGCGGTCGTTGCCTCCAGCTTCTCCCGCGACTCCTTGCTCCGCCCCTTCCTCGATGCGGTCGATGTCCAGATAGATGGCGTGGCCAAACGCGAACGACCACATGCCGGGCAGATTCTCGATGACGCCTTCTGTGGAAACGACGTGGGGCATCACGCCGACAAAGGCAAGTTGATTGGCCAGAATCCGTCGTCGCCACCAGCGGTGTTGCATCATCGACCGCGAAGAGGAATCCCTCGCCGTAGGTTGTAACCAAGAGCTTGCGGTTCGACATGAACGTCACTCCCTATGACGTGCGGTAACGCTCTGCGAGCTGTGGTGCCTGCGCGGCGAATGCTGCGAGATTGGCGTTGAGCACCGCGTCGAGCAGTTCAGATTTCTCGACGCCAGGAGCGCACAGGACCTCGTCCATGACGAGTCCTCGCAGGCTGGCGGTCACTACGTGGTCCGCTGACATGCGGGGCACCGCGCTGAGGTCGAGACCTTGACGTTCGTGGAATTCGGTCTTGACCACCCCCGGGCAGAGCACCTGTATCCGCAGGCCCTGGGGCTTTAGCTCCTCGTGCAACGCTTGCGACAGCGCGACGAGGTGCGCCAACGTTCCGGTATAGACGGCCCGGCGAAGAGGCAACTTCTCAATGGGCACCGGCCCGCTGAACGCCAGCATGCCAGACACATTGATGATGGTGCCTTCTCCTCTCATGACCATGCCGGGTACCTGCCATTCGGGCGTGAGTAGGCAAACCTGTTCTTCAATGTCGTCGCTAAACGCTATGAACGCGGTTCAATCGTGTTGACCAGCAACCTGCCGCACGCAGTGGGCGACGGCCTTCGCTGACGACCAAACGCTGACAGCGGCGATGCTCGACAGGCTTTTACATCACGCTCATATCGTGCAAATCGGCGGCGAGAGCTATCGATTGAAGGACAAGAGAAAGGCGGGACAAAAAGGCACGCGGGCAAGCACGAAAGTAGCCGCGTGATTTAGGACCCGGGTGGGTCAGATTTACTTTGGCGAAACTCCGAAATGTGGGGATGCGGCCTGATGAAGGAAACGATCATCCACCCGCAACGGTTGGTCGACATCCTACGATGTGCATGACCATTACAACGATACCGCGACTGGCCGGCTCTTAATGTCACCGCGTTGCGGATCAGCTTCGTGGCAGTTAGTCTATAGGCGTAACCGCCCTGCCGGTCAGCATCTTAAGCCGAGGTGCTCGACGGCGTTCAAGGTCGGCTATCTAGATGGCGGCTGGCACTCGACCATAAACGCGAGGAAAAATGGATAAGTTTGATGCGATGCGCGTCTTTGTGCGCGTGGTGGAATCTGGGACGTTCACCAAAGCCTCGGAGACCCTCAACATCCAAAAGCCTACGGTGACCCGACTCGTGCAGACGCTGGAAAATGATTTGGCGACGAAGCTGCTCAATCGCACGACCAGGCGCGTCACTGTCACGCCCGATGGCGCAGCCTATTACGATCGGGCTGTGCACTTGTTAGCGGAACTGGAAGAGCTGGAAAATTCCATGAGCGGCGCCAAAACCAATCCGAAAGGCAGGTTGCGCATCGATCTTCCGCGCCCGCTCGCCCATTCAGTTGTTATCCCTGCCCTTCCAGACTTTCTTGCCAAGTATCCGGATATCAATCTCGAGATCGGCGTCAGTGATAGTCCAGTCGACTTGATCGCTGAAAACGTGGATTGTGTCATACGTATCGGGACATTGACCGATCAATCACTGGTGGCCCGGCGAGTTGGCAATAGTTACTTCGAGCTATGTGCATCGCCAGGATATTGGAAGAAATTTGGTAAACCTAAGCATCCGAGCGAAATCGGCCTTCACCATACGATGATTCACATGGTCTCGGCGAAGACGGCTAGGCCATTTCCGATCACCGCTCGTCAGGGCAAAGAGGTCATTGAAATTCGGGGCAAAAAAGTCGTCCGCTGCAACGACGTGTCAACTTGCACCGATCTCGCCACAGCGGGGCTGGGAATTATCAACGGGGGAACCTTTATGACCGCGCCACTGATCGCATCAGGCGAGCTGGAGAGTTGTCTCGAAAAATGGCAGCTTCCACCCATGCCGGTGTCGATCGCATACCCCCCTAATCGGCATCTCGGTAACAAATTACGCGTGTTCGTAGACTGGATCGTCGAGCTGTTTGCCAAACATCCCTCCCAGAAAATGCCGCGTGGCTAATCCATATTGAAGATGCAAGGCCACCCTCGGATACGAAACGCAACTACCCGAGGTCGATCAGACTCGCTCGACGGCGAGCGCCATCATGCCAGGCCCAACAGCGGCCACACTCTCCTGCGATCAGGAATTGATGCCCGATTTCTGACGAATCTGGTCGCCGCTCCTCGCAATCCTGGCTGCTATTCCGCTCTCTAGAACGCTTCCCCGTGCGATTTGACAGTGCGATTGGGGGGGTGTTTTGACAACAATCTTTTAATAGACCAAGAGTTTCTCCCCACGATCGCAGTCCCTAAACTCCTTTCAACGGCGGAAACACGTTCCGACCAACCCATTTCACCACGAGATTGTGAGGAAGCAGATCATGAGAACGACCGATACAACATTCGACCAGGGAACAACACGGCTGACAAGTCCGCGGACCGAGTTGTCTCACGCCTTGACCATTGGGATGACTGCAGGCATTGCCGCTGGCTTCGTCGTTCTTATTCCGGTTCTAATCCTGCAGTTGGTTCGAGGCGTCGGCATAATTCCTGAGATGCAGCTGGCTGCCAGCAGCCTGATGGGCATGGTTGCCTACGCAGGCGCTGCTGGCCTGATCGTGGGAACCCTGCTCCATTTCTTCGTATCGATCATCCCGGCGATCGCCTACGGGCTGCTCGCGTGGCGCTTTCCGGCGGTGAATCGCCTGGCGTGGATCGCCGGTCCAGTGCTCGGCCTCATCGTTTTCTTCTTCATGGGCTTCATCGTATTGCCGCTCAGCGCATTCACCACGCCCGCGTCGGTTACACCCATGCCGTTTCTCCCCGCGCTGGTAATCCACATGCTCGGCCTCGGCCTGCCGATCGCACTGATCGTCCAGCGTGGATGGGCTTCGTCGCGTAACGACATTAAACGAGTCTGAGCGCGATTCAGCGTAACGCGTATTTTCAATCAAAGAGGAAAATGAAATGATTGGCATTACTGGAGCAAATGGAAACCTTGGTCAACTGGTTATCAAGGGTCTGCTGAGAATTATCCCCGCAACTCAGATCGTTGCGGCGGTTCGAAATCCGGAGAAAGCAGGCAATCTGCAAGTCCTTGGAGTCCAGCTGCGCGAGGCGGATTATGATCGCCCGGAAACACTGACCGAGGCTTTCAAAGGCTTGGACAAGCTGCTACTCATATCGGCTGTACAACCAGGCGAAAGATTTAGGCAACATCGGGCTGTAATCGATGCGGCCAAGCGAGCCGGCGTCAAGTTGATTGCGTACACAAGTTTGCTGCGGGCCGACACGTCGGGGCTGATTCTTGCCGGAGAACACCTGCAGACTGAAAAGTATCTAAGGTCCTCTGGCATGGACTTCGTGTTGTTGCGCAACGGCTGGTATTTGGAAAACCACACGGAAGCACTTGCTTCGGCGCTGAGCCATGCCGCGATCATGGGTAGCGCAGGCCAAGGGCGATTTGCATCTGCTTCGCGCGCTGATTACGCAGGCGCAGCGGTTACGGTCCTGACGCAACCCGGTCACGCCGGCAGGACATATGAACTCGCCGGAGACCAAACCTACTCGATGTTGGAATTGGCCGAGGAGGTGTCGAAACAGGCCGGTCGGGATATCGCCTATAACGATCTGCCACCGTCCGAATATGAGGCGCTGCTATTGAGCCTGGGTCTGCCGAAAATGATTGTTGATGTCGTTATCGATGCAGACGTGAAATCGTCGAAAGGCGAGCTGGATAGCGCCTCCGACGATCTGTCCAAACTCCTCGGCAGGAACACGATACCCCTTTCCGAGGCAGTCAGGTCTGCGCTGCAGATCTAACCCGGCAGTGTCAAAAAACAAAGTCGATCAGAAACTATCGGCCAGGGCAGGAGGGTCTCCCTAGTCATGCAGTGCGCTGACCGACCGTAAGTGTCCGGCCAACCCGTCGGTCAATAGTGAAGAAACTGAAGCATGTGATTACCAACCCCATCCTGTAGTACTACTAGATAGAAAGAGGCACTGACTATGATAGACAACAAACCACACCGTCTTTCCACGGTTGCTCCTGCAGTCGACTTGGCAAGCTCGATGGATGAACAGCCTGTGGAATCGACAACCCATAAAACAGGGATTAAGAACATCGTCCTTGTGCATGGAGCCCTTGTGGATGCCTCCGGCTGGCGTGCGGTCTACGATATTCTCGCGCATCAAGGTTATCGGGTAAGTCTCGTTAGCCAACCGCTAACAAGCCGCGCGGCGGATGTCGATGCAGTCCGACGTGTCCTCGATCTGCAAACTGGTCCAACGATCCTCGTTGGACATAGTTACGGAGGCGCTCTCATCACAGAGTCAGGCACTGACCCTAAGGTGAAGGCCCTGGTATATGTCGCTGCCTTACAGCCCGACGTCGCGGAAAGTCCGTTTGAGCTCCTCCAATCCAAACCGGCCGCAAGCGAGGCCGTTAAATTCACTGCGGACGGCTACGCCTACCTAGACCCGTCACATTTTCACGAAGATTTCGCAGCCGACCTTCCGGAAGCTGACGCTACCTATATGGCAAGTTCGCAGATGTTCGTCGCAATTGAATGCTTACAGGCTCCGATTTCCGTTGCGGCCTGGCACGAAAAGCCCAGTTACGCCATCGTTGCTACCTAAGATCGATCACTCAATCCAGACCTCCAGCGTTTCATGTACCAACGAGGGAAGGATAAGGTCACGGAGCTTGTGGGATCGCACGCAATTTACATGTCTCAACCGAAAGCTGTATCAGCTGTCATCCTAGCAGCAGCACGCGATGCGAAGCAGCAACAGATTCCTTAAGCATTCTCGCGATAGGCCAAGGTGTCTTCAGAGAATTGGATGCGGACTTCCAGCTTACTGTAGCCATGGCCCTCGACGATGATCTCTGGATAGGGCCGATCGCAATGAAAAGTCAGTGCAAAGCGGTCCACAACCGGGGCGCTTCCGAGAAGAGATAACGAATCCATCAGAGGTTTCCGTGTTGTCCTGCGTACCGGCACGATCGAGCTTGCCGTTGTGTGCTACTGACCTGCGCGGGTATGCCTCCAATCAGTATCGCCATTGCATGCAATATCGCATCGCAAGCACCGAAGGGAGTAGCTACTGCACTCGTGTGCTATCGAACGGATCGCCTCAATGCTTTCAACGGCTCCGTCTTGTCGGGATCCGCTGCTTGCTCCCATCGCCGCTTTGAGGCCAACTTATGCAGGCCGAGTTGTTTCGCAGTTTCGATCGGAAATCTAAGGATGACTCGTGCTCCACTTGTCCCCAGTGTCGACAGTTCCGCTCCGACGCCCTCCAGTTCCAAGTAGACAACGTCCGACTCCAGAACGTCTTCATAGAAGTGCCAAGACGGTTCGCCGGCCGGCCCGTCATGATGCGCAAGTGTCGTTTTGGTACTCATGGCGTGCTCACCTCGTTGATGTGCCTCACCAGTTTAGCGGCTAACAGACGAATAGCCGCCGCAAATTCTTAAGAATTTTGCCCAGTGGCATCGATGCTTAGGCGCTTGCTCATATCTGTCGATATATGTAGCGCGGATTCAGACGAACGTACCCCAATTGTTGCGGCCGCGTGGACTCAATAGTTCCGCACCATACTGCGGCCCGTGGCAGTGACCGAACTTTTCCGCTACCCAGACGCAAGGAAAATTGAAATTGGAGACAGATTATGTTTGCCCTCGCCTGGGCCAGGTCGGATGCGTTTCGCGCAAATTGCGCCCCACCGCCCGTCGGTCAGTAATCTCGGGACACACGCAAAAACACTAAGATTTGATCTCTGTAATTCAGTTCACAGAATGCCCGCTGGCATCGACGAGCGCCGGGACAACTCCACTTCACGCCCACCGCCCTCTCAAAATCAGCGGCGCGAGCAGGATGACGATCAGCGTCTCCAAATACGCGAGTGCAACCGCTTCTCCCAATGAGACGTATGGCAAGCTGGCAAAGAACAGTCCTGATGAACCGAGGAGTGTCAGCGCACGCACAGTCTGTCCTTTGATGTCGATGGTGGCCTGTCGCTCAGTTAATGAAAGCCGCCCCGGCAGCACATCGCTACTGCCGTACCAGTCCGAAAGGCATTTGGAAAAATGTCACCTCATTTGTTGGATATTGCAGCGCGACCCTCTTCGCCAATACAGCTACCACGGCAAAGCAAAGCATTGAAGCGAGTATCTTGCCGACGCTGTTCAGCGGAAGAGCGGTATTCCGTGTTGCGCTGGACGATGGCATGACGGTACGCATGCGTGAATAATATCGACATCATCTCGTACCAGACATAGAAGCCGGTCTCAATGCATAACATGGTGCAATGACGACGTGTTCTGAATATCGATCTCGACAATCTTCGAGCGATCAAGCACGCGTACACGCAAAGGCGCGTCGCCGACAAAAACCTGGGTCGGCGTTAGCAACGTCAAACGATCGTCAACCTCACACCGCTTTACGCCGTCGAAAAAGACTATCGACACGGACAAACCGCCTCCAACGCCGAAGTACTGCAGCGACGGGTCCAAAAGGCGGGCAACAGTACCCGGCATTTCGATACAGACGAACACGAGCACCAAGGCGCCAACTACAAGCGACGTCATCACGCGACTCGCGCGCATAAAGCGAACTTCGCCTAGGTGCCGCATGATCCACGAGCTGATTAGAAAAATTACGGACAGGTTGAGAATGCGCGAGAGAAACCTGTCTAGATCAAAACTCGCCCAATTGGCCCCTGTCTTCGACGTTTCTGCTGCAACGAAGACAGCGATCGCCAGGACCACTACGTTCAACAGCAAAGTGGCGACCAATGCCCCGCGATCGGTCGATGTGAACGTCACGGGGTCTGCATAGGGAGGAAGCCATTCGGGATGTCGACTAGCCCGACGCTTGGCCAACTTGTAGGCGACGCCCGAAACGTAGAACGAAGCCAGGATGAGGAGCAGCTCAGACATCGTGTAGAAACTTTCGATACCTAATTGCCCGGTCGCAAAGAAATCGTAAGAAAAAAATCCCTTGTAACCCATGTAGGTAATGAAGACCGTAAGCGCGCAGCAAACCCGCCTTGACGGATTGCGCTAGTTGACTATCACAGGCGGACGCCAGCGATGCGGCAGCAATGCCGAGATGTCGCTGGCCTTGTGGGTCGGCAGCCGCGTGAGGATGTCTTTCAGATAGGCGTGCGGGTCGTGGCCGTTGAGTTGGGCCGAGCGTATCAGGCTCATGATGGCGGCAGCACGTTGGCCTGCTCGTAGCGAGCCGGCGAACAACCAGTTGGCCCTTCCGATGGCCCATGGGCGGATCTGGTTTTCGACCCAATTGTTGTCTATGGGCACATGCCCGTCGTCGAGATAGCGCGTGAGCGCTTCCCAACGTTTGAGGCTGTAGTCCAGCGCTTTCGCAATCGCTGAACCCTCCGAAACCAGCTTACGCTGCGCCACCATCCATTCATAAAGTGCGTCACACACCGGTTTGGCCCGGCTCTGCCGGAGTTTGCGCCGCTCTTCGGCATCCAGCACTGCAGCGTCGCGCTCGATATCGTAAAGCGCAGCGAAGAACGGCATGGCCTGTCCAGCGACGTGGCTGCTGTGATTGGCATGCAGGTCGAAGAACTTGCGCCGTGCATGCGCAGCACATCCGATTTCAGTGATGCCCTGCTGGAATCCGGCCTTGTATCCGCCATAGTCGTCGCACACCAGCTTGCCCTGCCAGTTGGCGAGGAAGGTGCGAGCATGCTCGCCTGCGCGGCTGTCTGCGAAGTCGTAGACCACCGCGCGCAGATCACTGAAGTGCGTGGGCGTATACGCCCACAGGTACGCCCGGTGTGTCTTCCCTTTACCTGGACTAAGCATCTGTACCGGTGTCTCATCCGCGTGCAGCACACCCTGCTGCAAGAGTTCCTGATGCAGGGCATCGACCAGTGGCTGCAACTGTGCGCCGCACGTGCCGACCCAGGCACCCAATGTCGATCGCGGTATTGCCAGACCCGCCCGCGCAAAGATCTGTTCCTGACGATACAGGGGAAGGTGGTCAGCGTATTTGGCAACCAGCACCGAGGCCAGCAGCCCCGTGGTCGGGATGCCCTTGTCGATGACGTGTGCGGGCACTGGCGCCTGAATCAGCGTTTCGCAGCTCTTGCATACCCACTTGCCACGGATATGCCGCTCAACCGTGAACACGCCCGGCGTGTAGTCCAGCTTCTCGCTGATGTCCTCACCGATGCGCACGCGCTCGCAGCCGCACTGGCATACGGTGCTATCCGGCTCGTGGTGGATCTCTGTGCGCGGCAGTTGCGCTGGCAGTGATGCGCGCTTCGGTTGCTGGGATGACTGGTCGGCGGTGGCTTGCGGCTGAAGCTGCTCGAGTTCCAGTTCAGTGGCGGCCAGATCCGCGTCGATCGCTTCTTCCAGCAGGCTCATCTGCTCGCTGCTGAACTGTTCGCTGCGCCGGCCAAACTGCAGGCGCTTGAGAATGGATATCTCGTGGCTCAGCTGCTCGATACGCGTCTGCCGGTAATGCAGTTCGCGTTCGTTCTCTTCGACCTCCCGCGTCTTCTCCTCAATCTCCCGGTCTCTGTCCTGCACCTGGGCAATCAGCTGCGCGGCGAGCGTGCGCAACTGTTCCGGGCTGAGGGCGTTGAGGTCGGCGGGCAGGTTCATGCAAACCAGTCTGCCAGAACCCCTGGCACCATGGAAGCGCAACAGTTAACGTCCCTGTTGGCCTCATACGACGCGAATCACACCGTTCGGGCCGATGCGCTGCCACGGCAAACCGACCACCAGACCTGCGAGCTGCTCCTGTGTGAGTACGTGTTGCTTTGGTTCGCTGCCAGCGTACGGCCAGACGAACTGTCCCTCGTTCAGCCGTCGCGCTGCCAGCCAGATCCCGATTCCGTCGTGAATCAGCACCTTCAGGCGATTGGCCCGCCGGTTGGCAAAGAGGTAAGCATGGTGCGGATGTGCCGCGCCGAATACCGTGATCACGCGCGCCAGTGCCGTATCGAAGCCGGCACGCATGTCCAGCGGGTCGACTGCCAGCCACACTTCATCAATGCGGATCACGCGAGCCACTCTCGCAGCCAGGCGGCGCATTGCGCCGCCTCTGATGTCGGCCAGCTAACCGTAATCGACTGGTCTGCGCGACGCACTTCGACGCGAATCTCAGCCGTACGCGCGCTTCTCGTCTCAAGCGGCAACGGCACAAATGCCGGTGCTGCTTGAGACGGCGCCGCCACGTCGCTACGCGCCACCAGCACGCAATCGTTCCTTTCGGCCTGCTCTACCCAACGTCGCAGCAGATTCGCGTTCAGCTTGTGGTGCAGGGCGATCGCCGCGAGCGACACCCCGGGGCCCTGGCAAGCTGCCACCACCTGGGCTTTGAACTCGACGCTATAGCGCCGGCGTCGACGACGGCCAGGTGGCGCTTCTTCTTCGATAGTGTTCACGTGTCCACCTATTTAAGTGGATACGATGCTCCCAAGACCCTCAATGCAACTCAAGACGGGATGGCTAGGCGCTTACTGAAGACCAGCTTGGGAAAGAAATAGAAAAACAGGAGGCTGCATAAGATTGCAAACAGGCGCAACGCGGCCTCCTCTGGATAGCGGCGTAGTCGTTCAA
>Ga0302233_10002215_pt1 | contig 12415 bp, 6 predicted proteins | sample II_Palsa_N3_1_FD_193516 | JGI IMG/M metagenome (GOLD analysis project Ga0302233, IMG submission 193516) | Peat permafrost microbial communities from Stordalen Mire near Abisko, Sweden - II_Palsa_N3_1 | ecosystem: Environmental > Terrestrial > Soil > Palsa > Peat permafrost | place: Sweden...
ATGTTGCGGCGGCAATGTACATCGCCTCATGCCCAATTACGTCATTCGTATGTGGATGCAAAGCCAAGACGGCGGTTTGATTGCTGCGCTCTACGGCCCCTCCAGGCTCAACACCTTTATCGGACCAGACCGTGTCCCAGTGGAGATTGTGCAAACGACAAGCTACCCTTTCGATGAAGAAATTACTTTCTCGTTCAACGGAGCTCATGCCGTAACATTTCCCTTTTCGCTGCGCATTCCGGCATGGTGCAACGAGCCGCATCTCGCCGTGAACGGTGTGCCCATGCCTGCACCGGTTGCACGCAATGGATTTGTTACTCTGCACCGTAGATTTACACCGGGCGACACAGTTGTGTTGATACTGCCCATGAAGCTTGCGGTCTCGCAGTGGCCACAAGGTGGCATCGGTATAGAACATGGGCCGCTCGTTTACTCGTTGCCCATTGCTGAAAACTGGACGTCTGTCGTTGAGCCAAAGTACACAACCCCGGAGTTTCCCAGTTTGATCGCAACCGCCGCCAGCCCATGGAACTATGGGATAGCTCTCAGCTCTGATGAGTTGCAAGACCAGATCAAGGTACAACGTCAAGCTATGACGCAAGATCCATGGAGCAATCCACCCATATCGCTATTGGTTCCGGCAAGGAAAATTGAAAGTTGGGAACTGGTGAATAATCCCGTCAATCCAACTCAAAAATTTACTCCACCGCTGCCTGATCTCCATACCAGCAAGGCGAGCGAAACAATTGAGACGATCTCTCTGGTTCCCTATGGATCAACTCAGTTGAGAGTAACAATATTCCCAGACGCAAATAAGATAGGGCGTCAAGCTTCTTAGAACGCGTTTCATAAAACATCGTACAAGTTTCCTGGTGGATTCCGGCGTTCGGAGTACTCGATTTTGAAGCGAGATTCTGAGGGCATGACACAGAAGCGCTAATAGCAACTCTTTAGAGGTCAAGACACAATGAAATCAATCCACACTACGCGCATCAATAAGATGTGCTTCAAACCATACGGTTCATCCAGTCGTACCCTAAAGTTGATACTTCTTGCATTTCTTTTTGCACTCGCGCCGTTGAGCTGCTATGCACAGTTTTCCGGATCTGTCCAGGGAACGGTACAGGATTCGTCAAAGGCGGCAATCCCGGGTGCGACGGTGATTTTAGTCAATACCGATACAAAAATCACTCAGACCACAACAACCACGGCTTCTGGAGACTATCTTTTTATAAGTCTGCCCCCTGGCAATTACACCGCCGAAGGGAGCAAGCAAGGATTTCAATCTGCGGTTGTGCCTGTTCTCCTGGAAACGGGACAGCTTAGAAATGTGCCAATCGTTCTTAGCGTTGGATCGGTCACTTCAACGATTATCGTTAACACACAAGCCCCACTGCTCGACACGTCCGACAGCCGTAGCCAGCTGACTCTGAACTCCCAGGAGTTGGAATCTCTTCCAAACAGCACACTCAACCCATTCAGTTCTTTGGATCTCACACCCGGCGTCACAGGAAACGCGACTGGAGAGCAAAATTTTTATTTGCAGGCAGGCATAGCGATCGGGGCTGGTGGGCGCGGCGAAAACGGCAACACGATAGTCATCGACGGTATCAACACGGGGGACGGAACTCGTCTGGGAACTACGGACTTATCGCCCAACCTGGATGCAGTCCAGGAAGTTTCTACGCAAACCAACACGTATTCTGTTTTGAACGCCGCATCGAGCTCAATTCTCATTCAGTTAACGACGAAGTCCGGAACGGACAAGTATACGGGATCTGCAAGCGAATACTACCAGTATCAGGGACTTAATGCCCGGGGAGAGTACGGAGTCCCGCAACCGACACCACAGGAAAAATACCATACGAACAACATTTCTTTGACCTTAGGCGGCCCGATCCCAAAAGTGAAGAAACTTTTTTTCTTCGTAGCGTACAACCCCAACCTTGAACTCAACCCAACAAGCACCTCCCGGGTGACCGCCATAAACCCAGGTTTCATCAGTACCTATTTAACCCAAGGTGGTAGTCAAAGTCCAGAAGTGCGGCAGATCCTGCAGCCGTATAATCTGCCGTCAGCGAAATTTATACCGCAGGATCAGGCCAATCCCAACAATTATCAGACAGCTGCACAGGTGCTTAACAGTGGCAACTGCCCAGCGTCAGGTTTCCTCGGAGTGAATGAGCTTAACGTGCCATGTGGAGCTGTTGTTAATCAGTACGGCAATTTCAACTCAGCCGGTTCTACGAATGCGGCCCAGTACAGCGTTCGACTCGACAAAGTTTTTGCGCGGGACCGCGTCTACGGCAGCTTTTTCAGGAGTACTGAAACGCAGATCTCGCCTGCGATTGAGCCAGCCCAGACAGGCAGCGGCAATTACACGGAGTACGCGTTGCAAGGGGACGAAACGCATACTTTTTCGCCAAGGTTGCTGAATGAAGTGACCGTTGGAGCAACGAACGTAAATGGTCATAACGGCTTAAACGATTACTACTATAACCCGGTCATTGGGATCACAGGACTTAATGGTTACGGAGCGGGAGGTCAGGCGCGCTATATTATTGACACCCAGCGATATCGAGATGTTCTTACTTATGTTCACGGGAATCACACCATCTCGATGGGAGGTGACATAGTTCGTACTGCTAACCCAACCTTCCAAGAAGGAAGCGGAGTTCCGCACTACGGATTCAACAACCTTTACGACCTCGCAAATAACCTTCCTGACACTGAAAGCAACCTAGCCTTTAATCTGCTGACCGGAGCCCCCGCAGCTTACCAATACTCCTATGGAATTAAGACGTTTGACCTGTTTGCTGAAGATGTTTGGAAGGTAAGCCATAACCTTACCATCAATTACGGCGTTCGTTATGACAACTATGGAAATCCCTATCCGCTCACTGTGCATTCGACCGTGACGACCCAGACTACTTTCACATACCTCCAGCTCGCGCAAAGTCAAAGTTTTCAAGGGCAGATTGAAAACAGCGCACTAATTTCTGGTCGCCATATTTTTGCTCACGATCTAAACTGGAACTTCGGGCCCCGAGTCGGCTTTGCTTACGGGTTGCGAGGTAATGGCAAGTGGGTTCTTCGCGGCGGAGTCGGTCTCTATCATGACTGGTTCACCCTTGGGGCCGCTGCTAATGCAGTCGGCGGTAATTTGCCAAACTCTTTCTTCCCCACCTTCATTCGCGGCACAACCGCGACCTCACCGCTATTCAGTGTCGGAACCAGCAACACCTATCCTTATGGATATACCTACCCACAGACTGCCGGAACCGTGCTGGACGCCAAAGGTGGAATTCCAGGAAGCTTTGTAGGGATCGGCGGCGTAGATCGCAACCTGCGTTCTCCAGCAACGACGAACTGGTCCTTGGGACTGGAGCATCAGCTATTGCCTAATTTGACTGCAAGCGTGCTCTACGCCGGCTCTCATTCCTATGATCAAATCTATGGTGGGCAGTCCCAGGGTGCAGCTATATACGGAGTCGACGTTAATGTTTACGATGGCGACACGATTGCACATCCCGTGTTCAACAGTAATGGAGCATGGGAGAGGGCCCAACAAGAACGTCTGAACACCAGCTTCGGCGGGATAAACTATAACTTCAATGGAGCTCGCGCAAACTATGAATCATTAGTCGCTGCAGTCAGAGGACGATTCGGCAAGAATGGTTTTGTGGACGTTTCGTACACTCGAGCAAGTGCTAAAGACGATTGGGCACAGTACTACAACGGCTACCAATCCAATGGTTCCTGGGATGCAAACAACCAGTACGGACCATCCAATCTTGACGTACAAAACAGGACATCACTCGGCGCCAGCTATCAACTCCATGCCTTTACTCATGGAAACAATATTTTGCGTAAGGTGTTTTCTGGCTACCAGATTTCGACTCTCGGACGTTTTCAGACTGGAACTCCCATCACCGTTTCAGACGGCAATGGCCTTAATCTGATTGACACAGTGACGGGAGTACAACTGACTTCCGCAAACTATGCAAGCGAACTAGCTGCCGGGCATATCACCTATATATCGATGGCGAACCTGAACAGCCCTAATGTCCAAGCTGCAATTGCGGCTGGTACTCTGGCAAACAATTCTATCAGCGGCGACTTCCTTGCAGATGGCAACAACGCGGCGGTTCCGAACGCAAGTAGCTATGCACAGGTTCGCAATCGGAAAGCTTACCAATATAAATGTCCTGTGAGCCAAAGCGGCTGCTCCGGTTCCCTTCAGGCATCGCAATTTTCTACCCCTGCCTTTGCGACGGGAGGTACTCAAGGAAATGAACGCTGGCAAGCGTTCCGTGAGCCCGGCTACGGCGATGTTGATGTGGCTCTGGAAAAGAATACTCCTATCTGGAAAGAGACTAATCTCCGGTTACGGATCGATTTCTTCAATGCATTCAACCGAGTGAACTGGAATAATATTGATAACAACTTGGCAGACTTCTCCACAACATTTGGCACAACACAGGGCACTGGTGCTGCAAGAGTAGGTCAGTTGTCAGCGAAGATAACGTTCTAGTATTCAGGATTGCGGCGTCATTTCGAGGTCCGTATGGAAGCTTCTAAAAATGCGACCTTCAGACGGCGTCTCGACCACGTTCAGCTTCAAACACGATGCGCAGGATCGTTTTTACGGCAACGGCAACGAAAGCGAGAACCATGCTGGCCCACTTGTCCACACATCGGGTAAACAGGTGGTCAACAACGGCACTACGTACCTGCCCTTCATCTGGTCTCCTTCAGGTTCGGCATTTTGATCGCCAACGACATCCACGACGTGAATAGGCATATCACTTGGTCGGACCAGGATGGCACACTCACCTGGACAGTCCCGGAAGCTTTTGCCGACATCTATCTGATGGCCGCTGCTGATGGAGCGGGTGTCCTGGGCGACTATGCGCGTTTGACGGGTTCGGCGCCAATACCACCCCGCTGGACCTTTGGCCTTCTACTCAGCCGCCGGGGATACAAAGATGCAGCGGATGTCAGGACAAGTGGCGGCAATTTCGGGATCGCAAAATACCAGTCGATGCTTTCATCTACGACTACGATTGGTACAAAAACGACTGGGATTTCAACCCCACCATGTTCCCCGACCCGCGGGACGACCTCGCGAAAATGCACGCGATGAACCTACACTTTGTCGGTATTCGCAAACCGCGTGTCGAAAGCGCACACGCCGAATACGCCAAAGCCCAGAACTGGGCCATATCAGCGCCCTTTGGAATCGATCTGCACTTCGGCGTACCCGGCGCTCGTGCCTGGTGGTGGAACAATCAACTGCCGTTGCTGAAGGATGGCGTCCACGGGTGGTGGAATGACGAAGCCGAATAGGCATACGACGAATTCTTCTACATGTCCCAGCAGCAGTATCTGGGTGGCCGGGCAGTGAGCCCAAATCGTCAGTGGTCGCTCGATCGTGCCTTTGCGCCAGGGCTGCAGCACTACGGCGCGGCCGCGTGGACCGGCGATATCGATTCAACCTGGTCCGCATTCAGCGAACAACCGGGAACGCTTCTTAACTGGAGCATGGAGGGTATGCCTTGGGTATCCCATGACACGGGAGGGTTCCAGAGCACACCAACGCCGGAGCTCTACACCCGCTGGATCGAAGAGGCCGTCTTCATCCCGATCATGCGGGCGCACGGCACCCACGACTCACCGCGCTGGCCCTGGGCGTTCGGCGACAACGGACTCCAGGCCATGACCAAAGCCATCGAACTGCGCTATCGTCTTATTCCATATCTCTACACTCTTGCCGATATAACCTACCGGACGGGCCTTCCGCCCATGCACCCTCTCTTTCTCGAGTTCCCCGACGACCGTGCAACCTGGTCGCTCAACGATGAGTGGATGCTCGGCGAACGTGTCTTAGCCGCACCTGTCCTGGCTACGGGGGGCGAGCGCAAAGTCTATCTGTCCGCCGGCGAATGGTTCGACGGCAACAATGGTAAAACTACCTCCGGAGCACAGACGCTGAACCTTACTCCCGTTCCTCTGGATGTCATACCGTTCTACGTGCGCGCCGGCACGATCCTGCCTTTAGGCCCCGTGATTCAGTCGACCGACGAAGCGGAAGATCCGTTAGAGATCCGCATCTACCCCGGAGCTGACGCAGCCTTCTCGCTCTACGAAGACGACGGCAACACCTACGCCTACGAAAAGGAGTTTTCTCCCGCATTCCTATGCAGTGGAACGACAAATCGCGAATTCTCACCATCGGTGATAGGCAAGGCCACTTTCCAGGAATGCTGACCACGCGCCACCTGGTTATCGTACTTACTGATGGTCTCTCAAAGCAGCTGACCTACTCGGGCCGGAAAATGAGGGTGCGATGCAATGGCCTATGAGAGCACGCTGGATTGATCGACGGCTGCGTAACCACCTAGAGGGCGCTCTTGCACCTTCTCGCCTCACCGATAGTTTCTAGAAAACTCTTCGCACTCACCTCCAGACCGTGAGATTAGTCCGACGGGCGTTACAGATCTGTATCAAATCGATCAATCACCGATCCCAACGCAATCAGTCTCTTCGAGATTGACGACCCGGCCCATACCCCCTTCGGACACGTGAATAACGATGAAAGGTGTCCCCGTTTGACCAGTTCTGTTGAAAGTCGATGCGAGGATCATTTGTGAGGCGACCGCTAAGTATTGCATTGCGGCACTGCTAGAAGCCTTCTATGAATCGACAGCTGTTGGCGCACTATTTTGTCATTGCAATCATTGCGGGAAGCTTGGCGCCCGCAGCTGGACTGGCCCAATCGGCATCAATTGCTTCCGACAGTAGGCCTTGTCCCGGCAACCCGGCCACAGCATGGAGTGGCAACTTCTCATCAGCGGCCCCTTACTCTGCTGCCAATCTGCTCTCTTTGAAGTCGTCAGACAACGTTGTCATTTATGTCCTGGCGATGCTTACGCCCTACGGCACTACCATTGTCAATACTTGGCTTATTAGGTTGAACTGCTGTGCCGGAGTGCCATTCTCGCCGTACTGGTCGAGTTGCGTACCGCTTGTAGTGCTTGCAGAAGGAACATCGAGAGCATCTGTGCTGTTAGCGTTATAGAACGAGTATGTCCCGTTGGAGTTTTGCACTACCCTCCACTGGTCGTTGTTCGTCCCCGACGTGCTCCATTGGACAATAGGAGCGCCGAATGCTGTGGAACCTCCCGCCACATTTAGGTAGAGGCCGCTGTTAACATTCTGTATGCGATAATAGCCGGGGCTTGCGGAAATGAATCTCCACTCCGCGTTTGTGGCTCCGCCGCTGAACGGCCATTGAATGATCTCTGCCCCATTAGCGGTTGAGGCGTCGGAAACATTCACCGCCAGACCGCTATCAGCATTCTGGATCTCGTAAGTGCCAGATAGGTTGAGGCTCGGCTGAATGAGGTTAAACTTCTGCGCCTCCGTGCCATTGGCAAACCATTGATCGAGTTGCGTTGAGCTTGCGGTGCTCGCCCCCGGCACGTCCAGGGCCTGCTTACTGAAAAGGTTGTAGAAGGAGAACGTTCCGTCTGAGTTTTGCACCGGCATCCATTGGTCATTGCCCGGAATCATGCCCTGCGCCGCATACTCGATGATGGTCGCTCCGTTGATCCCGGAGCCGCCTGCACCGCCTGCCGAGACATTCAGCACCAGGCCGCTGTTCACGTTGTTGATATGGTAGTAGCCGCCGCTGGTCGGAACGAAGGTCCACAAGGAGTTTGTCTGTCCGCTCGAGAAAGGATACTGGATGACCTCCCCTCCGTTCGCAGTCGAGCCTCCAGAGACATTAAGAGCCAGACCGCTATTGACGTTTTGGATCTCATAGGTTCCGGCCAAGTTCATTGTGCGAGGGGGGAATTGTTGCCAGATAGCGTCTCCCGAGCTTACATCCATGGCGCCAGGCTCTGATTCCCCACTTATCGGTGTGTTTAATACGGGCGTCTGCTGGTTCCAGGTGTCCCACATAAGATCCTGGCTGTTGCGAATGTTCCAGGCATCCTGGGCATTGTTCAGCTCCCAGGTTGCGTATGGAGAACTCCACCACCCGCTGGCAACGGTGAGGAAGTTGCTGAGAGCTCGCGTGAAGACGTAGGTTTGGGGCATGTATTGGTTATTGTCGTTACTCGTGTTACTGAGAGGGTTATCCGTGCTGAGGGGCTGAGGCGGATTTGCCGTAGGATTATATTCGCCATAGACGTGATTGATGATATTCAAAGCGTCGTTGTAGTACTGCTGATTACCGGTAACACGATAGAGCTCAGTGGCCGCGTAAATAATGCCACCGTTATCAAAGACGTTGTCATTCTGGTATGTGGACACGTCTCCCTGTGGATCACTCGTGCATCCCATTACCTGCCAAGGCAACCAGGTTCCTTGTGAATTGGTGATGGTACTGCCCGTGGTATTTACCAGATACTGGCGTTCCCATGCGTAAATCGCTTCCGCCCCGTTGAGGTATGTCGCGTCCCCGGTAGCCTCATACAGCCAAACCCCGGCATAAGCGAAATTCGAGTTACTTACTTGGCAGTTACCTTGATCGAAGTTCGTCTCAGTGATACCGCCATACTCGGAATTCCATCCTCCCCCGTTGGAGTCACCCGGGCGGCCTTCCATGACGAAGTTCCAGCCGTTCTCAGCCTCAGTTAGGTAAGCTTGATTTCCGGTATACAGATAGCCGCGAGCATATAATGCCGTAGTCCAACCTATATCATCGTCCCAACCATCAGGGCAGTTAGCTGTGCACGGATTAGAAGGCGTGACTCCCGCGGGCTCATAGTCTTCGGTGATGTAACCGCCGTTGCCTGACCATGAAGGGCTGGTCAGCATTGAATTCAACGCTGCATTCATGAGATTAAAGTCGGCTATATTGTGCGTGTATTCGTACCGATCTTCGAGCACATAAAGGTCCTGGTCCCCCGCCCAACCCCCTTCGACATCGGCCACTGCACCTTGCTGGTAACCATTTGTATAGAAGGTCTGCCCGTTAGCCTGGACCAAGAACCCGGAATTGTAAGCACCCATAGCTGGGTTGGCTTCGTTTGGAATCTCAGTGATCTGAGCTTCCGCGTGCTTGGCAGCGAAGAAGCACAACACAACGGTACTAGCAATCACCAGGCTACCGAAAAATACTGCTCGTTTGCGTTTCACGTAAGGTCTCCTATGGTTGTTGCGTTATGAGTTGGGCATCTTCTTCTCAGACCCATGTGCTCGGATTACGTTGACTCTATGAAGTCCCGCATCGCTGACGGTTCATAGATGCGGGCCGCCGGCCGACACACCGTACTGGTTCCGGTCGAAGTCGGGCTTGGCTTGACCGTTGTGGTTAGCGAACCACAAGTTGGCGTCCAAAGCAGAGTTGCGATAGAACTCGTAGGCGCTGCCGTGGAACTGCTTGTTCCGGATTTGGTCACAACATCGACGACGTTGCCAGTGCTCCATCCATATTGAGCGGTGAACGAATTGTTCTGAACCTTGAACTCCTGAACCGCGTCGACAGAAGGCACATAGATCGAAGCGCCCCAATCGCCGGAGGTATCCCCCGCGCCATCGAGCATGAAGGCCGAGGTGCCAAAGAACCCGCCAGCGAAGTTTAGAAACGAGATGTCCTGGTCGGCATTTCCGTTCATCGCTGCACTGCCGCCATAAGGCGACTGGCTCTCCGAGGTGTTGTTGACCGAGGAATTGAGGGTGGTGAGAGCAATGATATTGCGCAGATTGAGCGAATGCTCCACGACCTCTTTGGCGTTGAAGTCGGTTAAGATGTTGGAGTTCGAGCTCTGCAACAAGGGAGCTTCGGAGGTCACTACGATCTGTTCCTGTTGGCCGCCGACGGCTAAAGGCAGATCCTGAGTCGCGGCCTGTCCGGCATCGAGCGTAATCCCTGTTTGTTCATACCCTTTGAATCCCTTCGCTTCTACGGTCACGGTGTACGTGCAGAGCGGAAGCAGGACGAACGAATAGCCGCCTTCCGAGTCGGGCTGTGTTGTCCTGGTGATGTCCTTCTCAGAGCTGCTGCGAACGACGGTTGGCTGGCTGATGCGGGCTTTAGAGACGTCTGTGACTGTTCCTCTTAGACTCGCCGTCGTTGGATCGCCCCGCCCGAATGCTGGTACGGAGGTCCCGATTGCTATCAGCGCAAAGAGAAGTATGCCCGGCAAAACCTGTGCAAAACTGAACTTGTGAGATTGCTGCGTCATTGATCGCCTTTGAAATCTTCGTCATTTGTATTAACTGTTGAATTGAGCCGGAGGACAGTGGGCTTGCTGAGCTTTCTCGATCAACCCGATTCAACGTTCCTCCACCGTGCTTCTTGGCGTTGCCGAATCGCCTCCGCAAGTGCCAGCCCTCCAAGAGAACAGGAGCTCATCAATGACAAACAAGGTACGATGCGGTATGGTGATATGCGTGATCCGACTCATTACGGTTAAGGCGGCTGGCGTTACGTTCCTTTGACTCCCGCGGGTTCCGCGCCTTGGCTCAGTTAGCTATAAGTCAGCCCGTGCCGCCGTAAGATATGCCCACCAAAGCGTAAGTCTCAGCAAATGAACGATTTTACTTGTCTTAGATGGTTTGAAGATTGTGCGTCGCAAGTTGCCTGCACTTGCGGGTTGGAGAGAACCCGATGCAGTGCGCACCCGCCATCGAGGACAATCGAATGCTATGCTGGATCCCTACTTGTCGACGACGCGTGCCGCAGAATTCGACTCTAATTTCTCTCTTGCATGGAGCTATGGTCAGCAGATATTGTTCACGTCTAGGTAAGTCCCTCTTATCTCGATCGTAATTGACTCGAGGCAAGCAAAGCTTTGAGCCTTTACGGAAGGACAGGCGCTGATATGTGATCGAGTGAGCCGATAGGTGTTCCGGACGGATCGGTATCCGTTGATCACCAAGAGAACCTTGGCAGTTCCGACTTCGTCCTCTAGTGCGCAGCATGCCTTTGATCGCGGTCGCGGAACCTCAAAGAGAAATCTATGGTTCCATTTAGCAACTCCGAGGTATTGAAGTGGAACAATTGGACCAAGTCGAGCATATAGAGGATATAGAGGATCGGCCGCCTCATCCCACTGCATCAGACGGACCGAGCCACCTTCAGATCGAGCAGGCGTTAGCTTCGATTCTGCTCAGTTCGGTCTTTCGAACGAGCAGGCAGTCTCAGCGGCTCCTGGAATATTTGGTCGACCAAACGCTCCAGGGGCATGATGAAATGCTCAAGGAGCGGATCGTCGGCGCTCAGGTTTTCGGAAAGAAGTCCGACTACAACACCGGTGACGATCCGATAGTGCGTGTTCGCGCTTCCGACTTGAGAAAGCGATTGGCACAGTACTACATCGCTGAGGGGATAGAGGACTATATAAGGATAGAATTGCACCCAGGTTCGTACCATCCATCTTTTTTGTATTCTTCGCGCCACGGATTGAACGACCAGACAGAAGAGGCCTCCGGCATTCTGGCGCCATCAAGCACTTCTGATGGCGCGCCGCCTTTCACCCAGGAGTCTGCCTCGCCTTCTGTGACACAGCAGCCTATCGGAGCAATGCTGCAGCCTGCCGGTCTCTTTCGCAAACACCTTACTCTGAGCGGGATTGTCCTTTGCCTGGTAGTGCTTGCCGTGGCAGGATTGGCGCATCGCATGCAGAGGACTGCGGCGGATAAGTTTTGGCGACCAGTTCTGAAGAGTCCGCAGCCTGCGCTCATCTACTTTGGAACAGACGCTGTCTATTCCTTCTCCAGCCAGTATCTTGATGCCTACCTCGATTCGCATCACCCGACCCAAGAAGGCCGGGAGTTTTTTGTTGATCTTCTGCCCGGCGCCAAGATCGACGCAAAGGACCTTGTCCATGCTGACGATCGTGTCATGGTGAACGATTTTGCTGCGGCAGCTGAAGTGATCACTTTCCTGAACTCTCACGGAAAGCCGTTCGATATTCGTTGGGGACGCGACATTTCCTCTGGCGACCTGCGCCATGCCCCCGTCATTCTAATTGGCGCCTTCAACAATTCCCTGACCCTTGAGATAACCAATGGGCTTCGATTCGAGTTCGCTGGAGGAAACCAGATAAAGGACCGCGTCAATCCGCAACTCTCTTGGACCCGAGAAATGCAGGGGACCTCTGTTGATGATTACGCAATTGTTTCCCGATTGGTTCGACCCGGATCCGGAGCCACAGTCATCACCGCTGCAGGGATCGGGCCCGAAGGAACCCAAGCTGCGGGCGAATTCTTGAACAGCCCTTTGCAGATTATAAATGCAGTCAAGGGATTGCCACAAAACTGGGATGAGAAGAATATGCAAATACTGCTTCACGTCAAAGCAGCCTATGGGGTTCCAAACTCGGTAAAAGTGGAGTCTGTTTTTCTAAAATAAATCGGCCACTTGCAAGCCCGAGCTGTCGATCGATGGAAGCCACGG
>Ga0302233_10002218_pt1 | contig 12405 bp, 12 predicted proteins | sample II_Palsa_N3_1_FD_193516 | JGI IMG/M metagenome (GOLD analysis project Ga0302233, IMG submission 193516) | Peat permafrost microbial communities from Stordalen Mire near Abisko, Sweden - II_Palsa_N3_1 | ecosystem: Environmental > Terrestrial > Soil > Palsa > Peat permafrost | place: Sweden...
CACCTCTACTTTCAGGCTTGTGCAAGCGCAGATGGCCCGCAAACTGCACGACACCGCTTACATTGTGAATTTTCCGCTTGCTGAGAAATTTAATCGCGACGCTATAATTGCGTTGTTAAACCAAAAAGGTGCTAAAGGCGTGCGCATATATTTAGGCGAGGATAGATCCGGGCCTGTAAAAATGGTAATCGTAGCGGTTGATAGCCTGAACAATGATATCACCGGCCGTAGTGGCAAGATAATGAAATACAGCAGTAGCACCCAAGGCGGTGTAGCACTTGAGGCAGGCCAGCGCTGCCCTACCTTATGCAGTACCAGCAGTGTGCTTAATAATCAATAGCCAATGGGTGTTGTAATAAATTTTATATTGAGCCAGGCCATAATTATACCCATAATTGTGGCCCTTATACGAATTAAAAAAATTGATAGGGTATATTACCCCCTACTCTTACTCCTGTTGATCGGGCTTTTATCGGAGTTTGTGAGTTTTGCTTGCATCACTCTTTTTAAAACCAATGCGCCCGTTATTAAAATTTACAGCCTGATAGAATGCTGCATCATACTATATCAACTTTACTTATGGAAAAACGCCACCAGGTACCGGCACATGTTTATTGTGCTGGGCCTGGTTTGCGTTGTTTTTTGGGTGGTAGAAACTATAATATTTAAAAACATCAACACATTCAGCCCCTATTTCAGGGTGTTTTATGCATTTGTTATTGTATTGCTCTGTATTAATCAGATCAATGCCATGATGTTTTACCAGAATGTAGCTTTATTAAAAAACCCTGTATTTATCATCTGCCTGGCATTTATCATACTCTTTTTGTACCAGATCATTTATGAGGCTTCGTATTATGTTGGTTCTGATAAATCAGAGGTGGCCAATAAAATAATCATGGGCTTTAGTTACCTTAATTTCTTTATATATTTAATGTGTGCTGCCGGGATCTATTTTATGGGAGGCAGCAAGGACGATCCGTATAGCCACTATTTCAATGTCCGTTAACATCAGCCAGGCTTTACAGTATATTAATACAGCAGTATGCCAGATAAATTATTTTACACGGTTGGTATTACATCTATACTGATAGCCGTTGTGATCATCTTTTTTGTTGTATCGGTTATAAGGTACCACAAACGGTATTTACAATTGCAGAAAGAGCGTATACAGGCACAGATCATGATACAGGAGGAAGAACGCAAGCGTATCGCCAATGACCTGCATGACAGCCTTGGGCCCATGCTATCAACCGTGAAACTATTTATGAATAGTATAGCTGTTAACGATGATACTGACCGGGAATCACTTGACAAGGCTTCGGGGTATATTGATGAAACCATCAATAACCTCAGGGAGATATCCTACAATCTTCTGCCCAGTAGCCTTGACAGAAACAACCTGGAAATGGTGGTGAATGAATATATCAGCCGTATGGGCAGCCGCCAACCTATAAAAATAACTTTTAACGTAACAAAGGATACCGTAATACCTAAAAAAACAGAGATCCATTTATTCCGTATTATACAGGAGATCGTTCATAACACTATAAAACATTCCGGTGCTACGAGCCTGAAATTGGTTATAACAAGGCATCCCGATGAGCTGTTCCTAATATCAGAAGATAACGGTCGTGGCTTCGATCCGGATAGCATACGTGCCGCGTCAGGTGGGCTCGGCTTAAAGAGCATTGAGAACCGATGCCAGATGCTTGATGCTGATTTTAAGTTAATTACCGCCAAAAACGAAGGGTGCAAAATGATAATTAAGGTGCCTGTTTATGGTTAATATTATTTAATTTTAATCAAATTTCATACCCGCCTAATTTAATGCTGATGACAGAGATCAATATTGTAATTGCCGATGATCATGAAATATTTTTGGATGGCTTATCGCTTATGTTATCCAGGCATCCCGGCTTTAAGGTATGTGGGCGCGCATCAAACGGGCAAACACTAATTGACACAGTGAACCGCGAGCGGCCTGATGTGGTGGTAACAGACATACGTATGCCGGTGGTAGATGGTATCCAAAGCACCAAACAGATATTGGCAATACACCCTGATATTAAAGTTATCGCGCTTTCGATGTTTGATGAAGAGAACCTGATCATCGAAATGCTGGAAGCCGGGGCCAAAGGTTACCTGCTTAAAAACGCTCATAAAGATGAGATAACGGATGCCATAATAAGCGTTTATCAGAATAAAAATTATTATTGTTCGCAAACCTCCTGCTTATTGGCTTCAATGATAGTGCGTAGTAAAGCCAGCCCATTTATCCAACCGCAGATAGTTTTGAACGAGCGGGAGAAACTCATCATCCAGATGATATGCCAGCAACAAACTACCCAGCAGATTGCCGACAAGATCTACCTGAGCAAACGCACGGTGGAAGGCTACAGGGTAAAGATACTGGAGAAAATACAAGCCAAAAACATAGCTGGTGTAGTAATATTTGCGCTTAAAAATAACATCATTAAAGAAGAGGATGTTTTATAAAGAACAGGTATCCTTTTTCTCCATATTTCTTCATGTTCATTCAATTCAGCAAAAAAGCATCAATAATAATTGCCGTTTTACTTTTTCCAGTATCTTCTTAAAGCCAATACCATCAATATTTAACCTGGATTTGTATCCTGCCAGGGGTGCTGCGTAGTTGCACACTTAAATTTTGCGTATAAATACGCTTCAATATCAGGTAGTTGCCCTTCAATTCCGTTACTCTGCTGCTGTATCTTTGAATAACTTAAGAAAGCAGCTAACTACAGAAACTAAAAAGTAAAGATGAGAAAACACAATATTTTGCAGTTCAACGGTCAGTTAAAGCGGCACTTGAGTGGAATAAAATTAATCCGGCGAACGACCCTGGTTATTCATCAGTATGGTGCAACTCTATTGATGATAATATACAGATAAAGCCGAACATGAATTTGCCTGCAGCAAAAATTAGAAACACTGAGCGAGTCAGTAGTTAATAGTTAGGGGGCCTGTCCGGGGCATTAGGTAGACTTAGGTTTGCTCTGCCCCGGCTGGTTTTTTTATAGATAATTCTTAGTAAACCATCATCAGCCTTTAATTGCTTCGCCCTTAAATCTCACTTCAGCCATACTCAGCGCAAAATGGGGGCACCTGTCTCTGGCAGAAAGATAAAGCTGATTATAATTGCATAACCCATCCTTATCATTTACCGATGCAAACCCCGAACTCATAATCGTGAGTCCGGGATATGCATCTTCAATTAGAGCCGGGTCATTTTGAAAATATGCACATTTCTGGCAGATCTGAATATATCATAATTTATATGTCAACTGTTAATCAACCGTTTAAAGAGATGTGAGAAGCAAAATGTGCCAGGTTTGTATATTATTACAGTGGCAATTCGGTATAGCTTTGTTAGCAATTAATATAATAAAATGAGAAGGCTGATTTATCCCCCTCTACTTGTTTTGATTTTCTTAGTTAGTTGTAAAAAATCGGCACTTGTTAGTTACGCCACTCCCAAAATTACATCACCTGAATATATTGATAGCCTGTTGTTTGTCACGAAAAACAACTATCAAATAGTCACGAGCCAGGCAGCAATATTTTCTTCAACAGATACACACATTAAATTAAACAGTTCCGGTTTAATTCAACGCTTAACTTCAGCCGAAGTAGTACCCATTTTAATAACATGGAGCAATAAAAATATCCAACCAACCACTATATATGCATTAGGGTGTACAGACACTAATCAAGATGCCCCATTTACAAAATATCAGGGAAAGCTGGCAACAGATCCGTTTGGGTCATACCTGCAAGGTTGGAAAACATTACATTTATTACCAGTAGCCGGAGAAACATACACGATAGTTTTAAGGCATGCCGATGCCAGCTATGGCACTGACTGGAGTAATGCTTACACATATGCGGGGCCACCTGATTGGTGGGAATCAAAAGATAGCACTTTAGCAAGACAACTAAACCCACAGGGTATACAGCGCGCAACTGAATTAGGGCAAATTTTTAAGGATTTGAAATATCCTGTTAAAAGAATTATTACCAGTGAATTTTACAGATCAATACAAACTGCACTGCTAATGAACATTGGCCCCATAAATTCTGAAGATGGCCGGATAAACAATTTGGCTTATAATATTTATCCTCCGGGGATAGTTCCGGGTCTTTTTTCAATTTTAGAGGAACAACCAATTGATGGGCAAATGACATTGGTAATTACACATCATCCGGTTAATGAACTGGTAAAATATCCGGCTTATAGTTCTTTTCCGCCGGTCTCACCATTTAACTGGACCGGAGCTTATATAGTAAAAATGGAACCAGATAAATCATTTACTTTTGAGGGAGCTGTTTCCTGGGGAATGTTTAAATGCTGGCGAGATTTGAAATACCCCCCCAATAACTAAGCAATATGGAAATAACATCAAACGAAATTGAAGATATCCTGGAAGCAGGCGCCTCGCCTGAAAATATTAAAGCACGATTAAAACAGCTTTTTGCCGGTACAAAATCGTATAGCTTTTCTTATTCAGAAAATTACAAACCCGATGATAATAGCCCAAGTGGCATGTCTGTACGTGGGGTTGTTACCATCTCCATTGAGCAAAATAATGAGGATGCGATCATTTATTATGGGCCCTGGCGCTGCCAATAATCCAGGCTCTACGTTGTGATAAAAAATGTGCTAAAACTGAGTAGCAGCAAGTAGCCAATAATTTTCCAACTAATTTAACTTAGATGTTCTATTTCTATTATATGAACAAGCGGGTTAATAGTTGTACAAAACCAAATCACGCTGCTACTGATCTCGGGTTTAAAATTTGGCGGAGCTTAAAGTTAATACTTGTATTGGCTTTATCCGGTATAACTATCTCTGCAACAAGCAATTCATATCCTCACCCATTAAATGCGCCAAACATATATGTGCAATTATTAATGCACCAACTTAAACCAATAAAAAATTCATTTGCTGCCGATACCGATACTATTGTTTATAAGGGTGTGCCCATTTTATGTTCAGGAAGTTCCTTGCTGTTAAGTGCGGAAAACGCTCCTTCAAACGCATCTTTTAAATGGTTTAAAAATGGAAATTCCGCGCCAATTGCAACCACCTCCACTTATAATGTTACCACGCCGGGCACTTATAGCGTAACTACTGAATATAATGGGGTAACTAATAACTATCCATCACTTACAATTACGCAGGATTCAGAACCAGTTGCCCAATTTCAATACACAACAACCAGTGATTGTCCATCATCTACGGTGAATTTCACCAATCTATCAACCGGTGATGGCCTTACATATAATTGGAATTTTGGTGATCCTAATACTGGTAAAGATGTAAGAACATCAAATTTAGCCAATCCCAGCCATGTATTTGTAGGTACAGCCGGAAACGGCTCCCAAACTTTTACCGTCACACTTGTTGTTAAAACTAAAGGTGGCTGTACAAGTACAGTTACACATACTATTACACTTATGCAATCACCTGATGCCACATTAGGCGGAACAGGCTCTACCGTATTTAATAGTAAAAGCTATTTTGCAAGTTGCACAAATATGCCGTCGATATTTTCATTCACTAATCTTTCCAAAACCGATAATACCAGTTACAGCATTTATTGGGGTGATGCAACAGGCACAACTTATTTGGATAATTTTACAACGATCTCTCATACTTATCGTGTCGGCAATTATACCATGCGTTTTACAGTAAACGGAAAAAACGGATGTAGTCTTACTAAAAAATATTACGTTTTTGTAGGTAAAAGCCCAGTAGCCGGAGTTAGTAATTCACCAGTCTTTACCTGTACTGGTACGCCCCTGGTTATACAAACTAACAATATTGATAATAACTCAGCGGGTACAATTTATACGGTAAATTTCAGTGATGGTATATCAAATTATTATACTGCATCAACTCCAGATACTATTATGCATACGTTTTTTTCTAACTCTGTAAATAAAACGAGCCAAAAGCAAAATTTTCAGTTCGCTAATTCTTTTTCGGCAACATTAATCGCTGCAAATCCTTGCGGTTCTGATACAGCAATTGTTGCCCCCATTTATGTTTCTGATATACCCAAGGCCAGCGCTAGTGTTAGTTTAAATGCAGTATGTGCCGGAACGCCCATAACCTGTACCAATACAAATACAGGCGCCACATATATAGATAATACAGGTAATGCCCATCCCGATAATTTTATTTGGACTGTTAGCCCAAATACCGGTTATACTGTCGCCTCCACCTCATTAGGGCAAAGTAATGGTAAAAGTACCCCTTCCGCATGGTCGGCCGGAGCCCAAAGTTTTAATATTACGTTTACAGCTGCCGGTAATTATACGCTCAAGTTGATTACTGGCAATGATGCTTGTGGAAAAGATACGGCTAACCAATCGATATGTGTAAGCCCATCCCCAGTAGCAGCGTTTTCATTATCTAATACCAATGGTTGTGCCCCATTTTCTGTAAGTACAATCAATCAGTCTAATCAACCTCTCTGCGGAGCAAATTCATATCAATGGACTGTTAATTATTCAAATAACGACTGCGGCAACTACTCTGGTAACTACACCTATCAATCAGGCGACAGTACTTCTATTAATCCCCAATTTAACTTTATAGATCCTGGCGTTTACACAATTAACTTAATAAACACTTATGCCGGAAGCCAATGCAGCTCAGCCGTTTTTTCAAAACAAATTACTGTAAAAGAAAGCCCTGTTATTGCTATTTCATCATCCGATAAAGGCGTAATTAACAAAAAAATACAACCAACAGGGATATTAAAAAATTGCAACAGCCTGGTTAATCCAACCTTTTTGTGGTCGTTCCCGGGAGCAGAAACATCTTCCTCAAGCGCATTAGAACCTGACTCAATTGTTTATAAACATACCGGCAATTACATTATTTCATTTAGTGTAACTAATGAATGCGGAACTGTAACGGTTAACCAAAACATTTCAATTTCAGACAACCTATCCCTACTAAATGCTTTCATCCCCAATTGTTTTACACCAAACGGCGATGGAATAAATGATACCTGGAATATTAACAATGTTGACCAAACCCATCTGCTTTTTTTGCAAATATTTAATCGATACGGCGCGTTAATATCACAGATAAAAGGTAACCCCATTGCCTGGGATGGCAAATACAATGGTGAAAAGCTTCCTGCGGGTGTTTATTATTATATTTTAAGTATTTACAATGACAATTTGCACAAAGAAAAAAGGAGTGGAAGCTTAACAATTTTATATTAACAAAACCACTCCTGTTACTTAAAATGTTAGTGAATAGTTAGAACCTACTAAAATATAATGAAGGTCGCCAAACAAACTCAATATAGCTTGTTGAGATATATATACACCGCTAACATTCTCTATACTAGGTTTAACCACTATCATTTTAATATTAGGTTCATAATTGCTTTCAATAATTGCGCTCGTTGGATTTTCTCGCCATACTGGATTATTGATAGCCAATGTACCGGTAATTGTTTCGTTGCCAACTCTTCTGCTAAAGTTGGCTGAGCTTTTGAACCCTATGAGTGATTTTTTATCTATTGGGTTGTTTATTGTAATGCTGGTTTTTTTATTACTTCCGCCATAGAGTTTTGAGTAACCAACCTGTATCCCATTGCCCCCGTCATGCCCGGTGTTGGGATTATTAATTACAATATTTTGTAATTCATCTGTCGGGCCTTGTGGTTCAATATCAATAGCACACATTGGAGAAGTGCCGCCACTATAGCTCACAACAGGAGATTCCATATCCAAACCAATCACACTTGATACGGTGATTCCATTTCTTCGATTATTAGTTATATTAGCATTAACAATTGTAATATTAGTATTAACTACCCCATTTTTTGTTGATGATAAATATATCCCATCACCCCAGCAATATGATACAGTTGGAGAGTTAATGGTGATATTGGAGGAATAATATATTCCAATTCCATCTCCCCATTCACCTGCCGTGCCAATGTGTTGTGGAAGATCTCCAACAATTACGGGGTTATTTAAAACAACGTTAGATGCACTCTGGATCCGCAAAACGCAATAATTACCATCTGAAGAGGGCTTCATGATCAATTGTGAGCCGGGTAGAAAAGTGAGAACCCGGTTAGAGGGAATGATTAGGCCATTTGAGTTAATTAAGATTGGGAAAGCCGGAAAAGTAATATTTGAATTATTTTTAATAGCAGCGGCAAGATATGTTGTGTAATCAACTGAGCCGTCTTGAACATAATGTTTGGGGAGACTACTTACTATATTATAGGTACTGGTTTGGGCGAGGGTGTTTTTTGTAAGAGTGGCATCAAATTTATTTTTTTGTGTTAGCGTTGGTACCGGCGAGTCTTGCGCCTCTTTTCTACAACCTGATAACGCAATAAAAAAAAGATAAATAAATAGGTTAGTAATGCATACAGAAATTAATACGCTTGTTGTTTGATTTGACTTTCTACTTAACATATCGTTTAGTTTTAGTTAATAAAAGGGTTGAGCTCAATTGGGTTTATTTAAGGAACTGAATATTTTTTCAAGTTTTTCATAACTAATCGGTTTAAAAAGATAGTCCTTTACGAAAGTATAACGCTTTGATTTATTAATATCTACCGGATCTACTGAAGATGAAAGAACATATACTGTTATTTTCTTATGCATATTCTTTTTCAACCTGTTTAGATGTTTCAGAAATGTCCAACCGTCCATATCTGGCATATGTAAATCCAAAAATAAAACGTCAGGAAATGTTTCATCTTCACTTTTTTCAATAGTTTTAAGTAACTCCGAGCCATGATAATAATGTACTATATCATTTGAAACATTATTCAATTTACTGAGCATTTTCTCCAAAATCATGTGGTCCAGAGCATTGTCATCCAATATTGTTAAGTGCATTATTTTTTCTTTTTTCAATTAGTCAAAAAATCTGTCTACAACTTCCTTGTTTATAAAATAACGTGTTTAAATAATCCTTTCGAGATTAACTAGTAGTTATAAATTAAAGGTAAATAGAAGTGAATAAAGAGGATAGGAAATTAATACACAAAGTTGGCACAGTTTATTTCACAAAGCTTGGGTTATTTGCCAAATAGTCGTATAGATATCACTATAATATTGTTAAATGTGTGTTTAACACTTGGATTTGAAGGGGGAAATTTAATTAGTCTTTTTTAAGTGAGAGGGATGCATGAGCCGCAGATTTATAAAAAAAGACCCTTTGGGATCGGGTGTTTGCTCAAGATATATCCAATGGGATTGGATTCAATTAACTAAAGATTTAAAGCTAAGACAAGATATATTATATGGATCTTTATGATAAAATAACAATATTAGATTAAATGACAAGCCGTTTAATGTTAAACCTGTTTTCTTTCTGGCTTTTCAGATTATTCACTTGAAAATCGTTATCCTTTTTAATAAATGAATGGAAAATCACTTAGTAAACAGGTTATATTTTAAAATGCAATAAATTGCTCGAAATCCGTCTTTCCAGCCAATTTTTTTTCCCTCGTCGTATGTTCTTCCATAATAAGAAATCCCGACCTCATAAATTCTAATTTTTGGAATTTTTGCAATCCTGGCCGTAACCTCCGGCTCAAAACCGAATCTGTCCTCTTTAAGATTAATGTTTTTAATAACATCCGAACGAAACATTTTATAACAAGTTTCCATATCGGTTAAATTTAAATTGGTGAATATATTCGAAAGGAATGTCAAAAAATTATTCCCAATTGTGTGCCAAAAAAACAAAATGCGGTGCGGATGGCCACTTATAAATCTTGATCCATATACAACATCAGCAAAGCCGTCAACGATAGGTTTAATCAATAAGTTAAACTCATTAGGATCGTATTCAAGGTCAGCGTCCTGCATAACTACAATATTACCACTACACTCTTTTATTCCAGTACGAAGAGCGGCACCCTTGCCTCTATTAATTTCGTGTTGAATATATAATATATTGGAGGTACAAGAAGAAGCTAAATACTGGGTTATAACATCATTAGTTCGGTCTGTTGAACAATCATTAACGATAACTAATTCCGTTGAAATCCCCCGGATCAGAACCAGGTCAGCTAATTTGTGAAGTATATTTAATACTGTTCTTTCCTCATTGTATATCGGGATTATTATTGACAAGGTATTCATGTAATAAATTTTGAGCGTTTTATTAAAATTGATCCTATTAAAAAAAACACGATCGGGTAGACAGGAAAGATAAACCGGCTTTCTGTTGAAACCAGTAATGTGCCTCCTATGTAAACGATAAGAAACACGATAGGATAATATAATTCCTTTTCAATTTTTTTGAAACACGCAATTATCAATAACAGGATAAAAGGAAAAAAAATAACAGCAAACTGAATGATATTTACTATCAAAAATATTGGCTTAACCTCCCTGTTTGTAAACGGATATCTAAATCCCAGGCGACCAAAATTGTAAAGTATATTCTTAAAATATTTTACTTTATGATGCCTGATGTTAGCAATAGCTGTACTTTTTAATATTTCATCCTGCTGTAATCCATTAAAATTTGCAATTGAATCTAAAAATTTCGAATGATTCTTATATAAAGTATTTTCTTTTGGTGTAGTGGTAATCGTTTCATTTTCCGGAGAATCAGACAACTTGTTCGGGAACCAGTCACCGTACTCACTATCGTAAGGTGTAGACATACAATATAATGAAGATCCCCCCGAATCGGCCAAATAGAATATTTTACCTGTTATTGAATAAGTATAAATCAGATAAGGTATGCATATTACTAAAGCGTATAAAATAAGTTTAATAAACCTCAACTGACCGTATCTAAATCCGAATTTAAATTTAGTACCTAACCAGGCCAAAACTAATATGCACAGGCAAAGCAGTAACACATAGAAAAAAAACACCTTTGTAAGCACCAAATAACCAAGCAGAGCAGCGCCAGTAATCTTATATGACCATTTATCTTGCTTATAAAATCTTAAGAAATAATATAGCGCCGCAGAAATAAGAAAAAATGAAAACCCTTCAGTTAATACCGACGACACGGCGAATATAACATACGGGTGTGTCAGCCCACATAAAATCGAAATAATAAATGATTTACGTTCATCGATGTAAAAAAGTAAACTTTTATAAAGATAAATTACTCCTGCAATCAAAAATCCAACATTTAGCAGTCGTGGAAAAATTAGGGGGAGATGAAAATATTCAAAAGGTGTTAATATAATTGGATATCCCGGCCCGTTCCACAAAAAACCAACTTTCATTCCTGGTACAGCATAATAGCCTTTTAACAAGTTATTAGCGAAGCCCAGGTATCTATTTTCATCACCTTTTGTATGGGGATCATTAAGCAGGCCCACTAATAGCACATAGAAAATAAAAAGAGGCAAGAATTTCAATACTTCTTTCGAGGAAAATTTACTCATAAAATCTTGAACAAATAGTATTGATGTATGGATAAAAGGATTAATTTTTGAACGCAGATACCTGATGAAGAATCCAGATTTATGAAATCTACTCTCACACTATGTAAAAATTTACAAGAAAATTTGCCTGTATAGTTTGCTGGTTAAACTCGAATATTTTATTTTGAGGTTAACTGGTATTTATAATAGCCAAACAAAATCTTTTACTTAAAAAATTGAAGCCTTTTTTATTAATTTATGCAAGATGTATTGGCTGGTGGTATGGATTATGAAAATGGAAACCGAACTGGCTTTATCTTATAACTTTCAATTTAACTTTCAACTGACTGCACGTTATTTTATTAAAATTTTTAAGTCATTGCTAAAAAAATCAACAATATCATACCCCCTATAAATATTAATGCTTCAATTTTATACTTGTGTTGTAACCAGGTTTCGGCAATAACAGATATTTGCTTGTGTAAAGTAGTTTTCATTTTTATTGGTATTTGTATATAACATTTATTAATTATTCTACAGTTACTGATTTTGCGAGGTTGCGGGGCTGATCAACATTACAACCACGAGATACAGCAATGTGGTATGCTAATAGTTGTAGCGGAATGCTGGCCAGCGTAGGAACAAGAAACTCACTGATTTCGGGTATCTCAATTATATAATCGGCAATTTTATTTACTTGTGTATCTGATTCAGATACAATTGCAATTACTACTCCCTTTCTTGCCTTTACCTCTTGAATGTTGCTTATAACCTTTTCATAGGATGAATGGTTGGTTGCGATAAACACAACCGGCATATCTTCATCTATCAATGCAATTGGCCCGTGCTTCATTTCCGCAGCAGGATATCCTTCGGCATGGATATATGAAATTTCTTTTAATTTAAGCGCTCCCTCAAGTGCAACCGGGAAAGCACTCCCTCTGCCTAAAAAGATACAATTGTTTGAGCTTTTAATTTTTTCGGCAATTTT
>Ga0302233_10002219_pt1 | contig 12404 bp, 4 predicted proteins | sample II_Palsa_N3_1_FD_193516 | JGI IMG/M metagenome (GOLD analysis project Ga0302233, IMG submission 193516) | Peat permafrost microbial communities from Stordalen Mire near Abisko, Sweden - II_Palsa_N3_1 | ecosystem: Environmental > Terrestrial > Soil > Palsa > Peat permafrost | place: Sweden...
CGCAGGTTCTCGTACCGAAAAATGGGTCTTGGGATCTGGAACATATAGGTTTAGAGGGCACATCTAGTTGCAGCTTGTAGAACCTCCCTCTGATACGAGCACATCTATCGGTTCCGTCGATAGAACATCTAAGGAAAGCCTGATTTGATTCTTGATGAGAACATCGGGATTGCTTGGACAGTAAAGATAGCCAAGGCGGTCTTTCAATAACTTCGCACTCAGTCTTGCTAAGTCTGAAAACTTAGTAATTGAGGTTCGGCATGTATTTCGACCATCCTTAGGCAGGCAATCGTGAGATTATTAGCGTTCTGGATCATAGCTCTCCAAGTCACCACATCAGCACAGACAGCGGGTAAACCATCACTTCCTACGCAATGGCCCGCCCAATGGATTGCTGCGCCGAGCGGACCGGCGCGCGACTACGACGTTCTATACTTCCGCAAAGACGCGATGCTAAAAGATGTTCCCAAACAATTACTCATAGATGTCAGTGCCGATACTCGCTTCGACCTTCACATCAATGGTGCACGAGTTGGCGCTGGCCCGGCTCTAGGTGATCTCCAGCACTGGCGGTTCGAGCGCTTTGACATCGCACCCTACCTGCATCCCGGCAAGAATACCGTCGCCGCCATCGTTTGGAACTTTGGTACCCTCGCCCCACTTGCCCAGATGAGCTCGCAGACGGCTTTTTTGCTTTCCACCGAAGATCCGGCTTATGCCGCGCTCGATACCGACAATAGCTGGCTCACGCTGCGCGAAGCAGGGCGCACGGTGGAGCAACCGCGCCTCCGCGGCTACTATGCCGCCGGGCCAGCCGAAATTCTTGACGGCAGAAAAATGCACTGGGACTGGGACAGCGTCTCTTCGTCGGGAGACTGGACTCCTGCAAAACCTCTGGGGCACGCAGCCCCGCGCGGAACCTCAGACCCTTCTACGCGCTGGGTAATGGAAGCGGACGATCTGCCTGCTATGGCATACTCACCTATCTCCGTGGGCAAGATCGTTCGCGTCGATAGCACGCAACAGAATAAACCACTTGGCGAAGAACTTCCGCTCACAGTCCCGGCACGCACACATATTACTGTTCTGTTAGACCACGCGGTCCTTACAACGGCCTATCCATGGGTGCAGATCGATAAAGGCAAGGATGCGACGATCACTATAACCTATGCCGAATCTCTCTACGACGAGAAAGGAGAGAAAGGCAATCGCAACGAGATTACGAACCGGCAGATCGATGGTCTCCACGACCGCATCACCAGCGACGGAGCACCTAGAACATTCCAGACACTCTGGTGGCGTACTTGGAGATATCTTCAACTCGACATTGACACAAAAGACCAGCCTCTCATCCTCAACGGCCTGGGAGCTTTCTACACAGCCTATCCGTTCATCACACAAGCCCACTTCGAAAGTGACGATCCCGAACTTTCGCGTATATGGGAGACGGGTTGGCGCACCGCGCAGCTTTGCGCCCATGAAACCTACATGGACACCCCATACTGGGAACAGCTTCAGTACATCGGAGACACACGTATTCAGGCGCTCATCTCTTACGGTGTCTCTGGAGACGACCGCCTCGCTCGCCAGGCACTCAAGGCCTATCGCGACTCTCTGCTCACCGAAGGCCTTACACAAAGCCGATTTCCATCTTCTCTCAGCCAAGTCATCCCTCCTTTCTCATTGCTTTGGATAGGCATGCTCCATGACTTTTGGGAGTATCGCGGTGACGGCGAATTCGTAGCTTCTATCCTGCCGTCCACTCGAGGTGTCCTCGACTGGTTCTCCGCCAGGCAGCGCAAAGACGGCCTTTTGGGCACCATCGAGTGGTGGCCTTTTGTCGACTACGGAGACCCCTTTGGTAACGGCGTTCCTCCCCAGGAAGCTGACGGCGGAAGCTCTACCCTCACGCTGCAATACATTGAAGCCCTCCGCTATGCCGCCGAATTAGAAAACCGTTTCGGCGAAATCGAAAGGGCGCAGGAGTACAAAAGACGAGCAGATCTTGCCGCAGACGGCCTGCTGCGCCTCAACTGGGATCAGCGCACCGGGCTTCTAGCAGACACCCCTGCAAAGAAGACCTTTGGACCGCAAGCTAATTCTCTCGCTGTCTGGCTCGACATTATCCCTAAGCAGAATCAAAAGGAGGTAATGGAAAAAGTCCTCGCCTCATCGCTTCCTGCATACGGCAACCCATCCAATCTTCCTGCCACTCAGATGCCTTCAGCGAGCCTTTACTTTCGCTTTTACATTACACGCGCAATGGTGCATGCCGGCTTGGGTGAAGCGTATCTCGCCGCACTTTCTCCGTGGAGAGACATGCTGCATGCGGGTTTATCCACATGGGCAGAAATGCCCAACCACACTCGCTCGGACTCGCATGCATGGAGTGCCCATCCCACCTTGGATTTATTGACTGTAGTCGCTGGCATTCAGCCTGCCTCACCCGGGTTTAGTCGCGTACAAATACAACCGCATCTTGGCAATCTGCAACACGTCAATGCAGCCATGCCCACCCCGCAAGGCATGATTGAAGTCCACTACACACGCACGGCATCACGCTGGGATGCCGAAGTGAGCCTCCCACCGAATGTCCTCGGATCCTTCCTGTGGGAAGGAAACTCGATACCACTCAAGAGTGGAAATCAACACCTAAATTTAGAGTGAATGAGTAAGCAGGAAATTCGGTGGTCCCGTTCCATTCCCCGGGGACGAATTTTCCAAAGATTTCGTCACCTTGTCGCGAAAATGGCTCCGAATTCCCACTATTCCTCCTAAACCAATTGAGCTGACTTTAGGGCCAGATGTCGAGAGGCTCGACTTTACTTGAGTTGGTGACAACATGGAGATCACACCAACGCAACCCAATGCCCCTGCACTCTCACATGCCGCGCAGCCCACTCGATCTGTATCAGCGAACGGCTACAGGAGTTTGGCCGGAATGCGCATGATGAATCGGCCAAACTAAACCGCGAGGAGTCTTGTGTACTCAGCGTGAGCTTGCTTAAGTACTGGCAAATCGCTGTCTGCCTCATGCCAGAGTGCGAAGAAGGTTTCGTATTCGTGGCGAGCTTCGGCGGTTTTGTTCTGCTGCGTATAGGCTCGGGCCAGGCCGAGGTGGCAGAGAGCGATGTTGGGCGACCAGGGCTCAACGCCGGGGAAGTCGGCGATGCGTTGGAACTCGACGATGGCTAACTGTGGCTGGTGGAGCGCGAGGTAGGCGTTGCCGCGGATGGCTGAGGCTTCCGTGCTGCGCAGGTTGTACGGGACTGCGGGTGCGAGCGCCGTGATGGCGTCTTCTGGTTTGTTATGCGCCAAAGCGATGGTGGAGGCAATTTGAGGACCGTCGTAGTACTTGAACAGTGTGCCGTTGCCGATGGTCTGCAGATCGTGCTGGTACATGGCTTCGGCGCGTGCGATATAGCCGGTGAGCGCGAGAGCGATGGGAAAGTCCGTAGAGTCGTCGGCTGGAGTGATTTCGCCGATGGTCTTACGGGCGAGATCGAGTTGACCCATGTAGGTTTGCAGGCGAGGTAGGCCACCGGCCATGCGATTGGCGCGTTCGTTCATGCCGAGTTTCTTATAGCCGTCTACGACATCATCCATTAGCTGCTTGCCAAATTTTGCTTGTCCGGCGCCGTAGCTTGCTAGGCTATGTTCGAGAGTGATGTAAGGTTCGCTGCGTGTGCCCTTGGCCCAGGCTACCTGTTTATCGATTCCGCTTCCGTCATGCTGTAGCATTGCGATCTGCAGCAGAACACCATGCAGGGCTTCGTTGTCCACCTTTTTTGCTATGGCTTGGTTGCAAGTGGCGATGGCGTCCGGTAATTGATTGAGGGCGACTTGCGCGCGAGCTAAGACGATATATCCAAGAGGGCTGTCCGGATCGAGCGCGACGGCTCGTTTGCCTTGGACGATGGAAAGATCGAAGCGGCCAATCTGGTTATATGCATTGGAGAGATTGATGTGCGGCGATGGGGCTTCGGGGTACACCTGCGTCCAGGTTTCGAGGTTGCGGATGCTTTCGAGGTAATCCAACGAGACGTGAGCTGAATAGAGTGCAACGATAGCGAGGCGGGTTTGCTCGTCGGCAAGGTCGCGGAGTTCAAAAGCCTTGGTGATGTTTGCTGCGCTGGCAGTTGGCTGGCCGAGATTGCTGTAGACCGTGCCGAGGTCGGCATAGGCGGTAGCGAAGCGCGGGTCGATTTCGATAGCGCGCTCAAAGAACGGAATCGCATCCTGCTCTTTGCCGGTAAGGCGAATCTCTTTGCCCTTCGAGTAAGCCTTGAGAGCATCGAGCGATCCGGTTTCCACGGAGATCATTGGCTGATTGAACTCGCGGCGAGATTTCAGTGGCTCGCCGAGGCGTTGGCGCATGTCCGCGGCGACGGTATCGATGGCTTGCGGAACGCCATCGCGATTTGCGGAGGTTGCCTTCACCGCGGCGAGTGTGTTGCCGGATGTGCAATCGGAGGCTGTGAGCGTGATGAGATATTGCTGGCCGAAGCGGGCGATGAGGCCGTTGAGGACAGCCTGGTCGCCGATACGCTGGCAGATTTCGCGAGCGATGGGTGCGGTGAGCTTAGCGTCCGCCGGCTTTTCCATGAGCTTGAGCGTGCGGAGGATTTTGGTGTCGGAGGCGACCAGGAGGAATGGGGTCTGGCGGAGGTCGACCGAGAGGACGTTGTTCAGGACCTTGTCGAAGTCAGGCTCACCGGTGGTGTTTTCGAAGTCGGCGAGGACGATTTCGTGGTGGTCGCCTGGGATGAGGCGATGTTGCCAGCGCTGGATGCCATAGGTGGTGACGGCGGCTAACGCGATGATGGCGACGCTGATTGCTAGGGTTTTGGTTGTTAGCCAGGAAGATATAACGGGAGCAGGTTTGCTGGCTACGGCTAGTTCTTCGACGACGAAGCGAGTGCGTTCGCGATATTGCTCAACGGAATATAGAGAGTTGGTTGTGGCCGGGTTAGTTGTTGCGAGTGTTCCGCTGTGAACGTCGGCGGTGAACTGGTAGCCGCGGCCAGGGATGGTTCGGATGCAGTTGGCGGCGTCGGGTTCGGCCTCAAAAGCTTTGCGGAGGCGGAAGATCTGCTGGGCGAGGTTCGCTTCTTCGATGAAGGAGTCCGACCAGACTGCTTTCAGGAGCTCCTCTTTGGTGACGAGGCGACCGGGATTGCGGACGAGGTAGAGCAGAACTTCAAAAGACTTGGGCGCAAGAGGAATTTCGTCTTCGTCGCGATAGAGCGCGTGACGTGACGGGCTTATCCAAAATCGACCGAAGCGATAGATTTCTTGGGTTAGGCCAGACATAGTTTCCAGACATCGCCTTCAATTAAAAATTTGGCCCGAGATAGAGGTGCAAGATTATCATTCGCCGGGTCTTATAGGGGTTTGGATTTGAGTTGCGCGTATTCCTGCCGAGCTTGCTTGAGTAGCGGAAGATCGGGGTCGGCATCTTTCCAAAGAGCGAAGACAGTTTCGTACTCCTGACGACTTTGCGCTGTTTTGTGCTGCAGTGCGTAAGCGCGCGCAAGACCAAGATGGGCGAGGTTATAAAGATTGATCAAAGGATTGATTCCCGGATTAGCGAGGATCGTTTTGTACTGCTGCTCGGCTGCTCCGCCATTTTTGGTTGCGAGATAGATGGCTGCCCGCTCTGAGAGTGGATCGTAAGTGGCAAGCTCATAGGGGCGGATGGGATCGAGTGCGGTGATCGCTTCGAGCGGCTTGCCTTTTGCCAGAGCCAGTGCGGCACGAACGCGAGGGAGTTTCATAAGAGCGAAGTCCGACGCCGGATTTTCTTTCGCATGGGTTGCGAGGTAGCGATTCGCAGCGGTGATATCGCCGAGCTGCACTCGCATGATAGACAGATCTGGTTCGTCGCTATCCTGATTGGCGATGCGATCAAGAGTGGCTTTGGCCATGGCAGGTTGACCGAAGTCGAGCTCCATGTGCGCTTCATCCAGAAGAACGCCGTCCGCGCTTTCCACGCTCTTTTGCTTCCTTGCGGTTTCGGTTGACTCCTTGAATAGTTGTTCCGCGAGTTTGAATTTACCGGCCGCTGAAGCGACTTCGGCCTGGCAATAAAGGAAATACCAGCGGTACCATTCGTCGCTGCTTTTTGCGGCCCAGGCTGTTTCATCCACAATGGCCTTCTGATCGTTTTCGGCGATGGCGATGCCGAAGAGCGTTCCATGCAGACCTGCATTGTCCTTATTGTTCTGAATGGCTTGTTGGCCAATAGCTTTGGCTTCGGTGAACCGAGCCATTCGGGACAGGGCGCGCGCATAAACACTATAGGTGATCGCGCGATTCGGCTGTAGCTCCAAAGCATGCTTTCCCGCTTCGACCGCGGAAGCATATTGGCCTAGCAAAATGTATTGCGTGCTGAGATTCAGAAACGGTATCCAGTCGCGCGGATAGGTGACTGTCCACATCTGGTAGGTGTTAATGCCGCTTTCAATGTCATTCTCTCCATCCATAAAGTAGTGGGCCCGGATGATGAGTTTTTCTTTTTCGCTGACGTGGTTACTGAGCGCGAAAGCCTTGATGTAGTACTGATGCGAGAGTTTGTACTCTGACAGATTGAAGTACATGGTTCCCAAGCCGCCGTAGGCCATGGCAAAGTTCGGGTCGAGCTCGATCGCTTTTTGGTAGAAGGCAATCGACTCTCGTTCTTCTGCGCCTCGAGCTACAAGCGAGGCTGCAGTTGAGTAGGCCTTGAGTGCATCCAGCGAAGGAGTGGTGGCCTCTTCGACTGGGACTTGATACTTTTCGACGGAAGCAGAGGCTTCGCCGAGTTTGGAGCGAACACGGTCGGCGAGTGAGTCAAGTGCGGCGAGAACTTTTTCCTTGCTGCCGGCTTCGGTCTTGGCAGCGGTGAGTTGCTTGCCGGAGTTGCAGTCTGTGGCTTCGAGGGTGAGTACGTAGTCGTGGCCTAGGCCTGAGATGCTGCCGGTGAGCAGCGCCTGACGGTTGGTACGGATACATATCTGGCGAGCGAGGTCGTCAGTGAGTGGGCTGTCGGGTCTCTGTCCCATGAGGCCGAGTGTGCTGACGGCTTCGCGTTCGCTGAGGACGTCCATATAGGGCGATTGGCTGAGGTCAATTTCAAGCGCGCGGTTTAGCGTGTGGTCGAAGTTGGGGTCACCGGTGGTGTTCAGAAAGTCTGCGATCACGACCTGGCTGGATTGTTTTGAGGCGGCGTGATGACGCCAGCCCCAACCGGATAGTGATGCAAGAGCGATGACGGTTGCGGTGACCGCGATGGCTCGATTGCGGGAGTTCGTTTGCGGGGTGGAAAGTGCGGGTTGGTGGGAGGGACGTTGATCGACGGCTAACTCTTCGATGACGACGCGGGTACGCTCTCGCCAACCGCTAATGGCGTAGCCGGTGGGTGCGGAGGAGCCGAAAGTTGGATGTAGCTCGTGGCTGACGTCGGCCGTGAACTGGTATCCGCGACCAGGGATAGTGCGGATGAGGTTTGCGGCTTCGGGTTCGGTCTCGAATGCCTTGCGGAGGCGGAAAATCTGCTGGGCGAGGTTGGCTTCCTCAATGAAAGCGTCCTGCCAGACGGCTTTGAGAAGCTCCTCTTTGGTGACGAGGCGACCAGGATTGCGCGCGAGGTAGAGGAGAACCTCGAAGGATTTTGGAGCGAGCAAAATTTCCGTTTCTTCGAGATAAAGCGCGTGGTGTGAAGGGCTTAGCCGGAACTTACCGAAGCGGTATATGTCCTGATTGTGGCCCGACATGGGTTCTGAACCCTTCCCGTAAAGACGAATTAATAACAATCCACGGCGAAAAAAGACTTGTAAAAGCGCCGCGGACTATTTCTGGCATTGGCCCGGAGGTCGGAACTACTCAATGCGACGCATACCACGCACTTTATCAGCAGATGGGGCACCTGAGGGCGAAATTGAGCGCCCCGAAGTATTGCGCCGCTATGAAGTTACGGTCGAACGCGAGTTCGTGGCGGTGCGCAGCCAGACGGATGAGGAGTTCATGGCGTTCTGTCCAGGATGTGGGCATGACGTGGTGATGATCACGCCCGAACGTGGAGCAAACGCGATCGGTTGTGGGGTTCGGATGGTCTACCGGTGGATCGAGGAGAAGAAGGTGAACTTCGTCGAACCCGGAGCGGGGAAGGTTTTTGTTTGTTTTGAGTCTGTGCAACGAGCTTCAGGTTTCATGGACGGCTTCAAAGAGATTTCTTCAGGAGAATCAAAGTGACTCTTAAATTGTTTCGTTCACATCTTGTCCGCGTGTCCTTCGGGAGCCAGATCGTTGCAGGGATCGTTTTGGCGATGGCGTGCTGTGGAGCTGCGCCGGCTCAGAAGGCCGTTTATGGTATGCAAACTTCGATAGGCAGCAACCTGAACTGTGTTCAGGATGTGGCCGTCGATAGTAGCGGCAATCTTTACGTCATAGACTCTGGCGACAATTGCACGGGCGTGAATGAGCAAAACACGTTGTTCAAAGAAACACTTCAGCCGGATGGAACCTACGTCCAAAGCATCATCCCTACGAGTGTAAAAACATACACATTCGGCTTTTATAGTGTTGCGGTCGACAGCAAAGGGAATGTCTTCGTGTCCGACAGCACGAATGACCGTGTTATTGAAGAGTCGCCGAATGGGACGGGTTATACGGAAAGCACTCTTCTCGCTCCGCAGAATGGAGGACCTAACGGCGTTATCGAGCCGGCGGGCATTGCGGTTGATACGCACGACAACGTGTACATCACGGATTACAACAACTGGCAGGTGCTAAAGGAGACGCTCAACGGAACGACCTATACACAGAGCGTCATTATTCCTGTAGGGTATGGCAACCCTACAGGAATTGCCGATCCAACAGGCATAGCGATCGATAGTGCGGGGAACCTCTATCTTTGTGATGCTCGTTACAACCTGTCGGAGTTCCTCTATTCCGGCGGAACGTATACCAAGTCCACCACCTTCCCTGCCTTCAACGGCGGCTTTCCCCCGACCGTAACACTGGACAGTGCCGGAAATTTTTATGCGCCGGGCTCCAAGTACAACCTGTTCAATGGCACCTACATCCCGAGTCTGATAGGTCTGGACGCGCAAGGCGGGAGCGGGTTAGCCATCGATAATTTGGGCGACATGTTTGTCACTGGTGGGATTTTCGGCAACTTGTTGAAGCTAACAACGCCCTTGGCAAGCGCCGGTTCGGTGAACCTGGGAAGCAGCGGAATGGCAACTCTTACGTTCACATTCGACCAGGCTGGTAGTACCGGTGTTGGGGTCGTTGTGCGGACGCAAGGAAGCACAGGGTCGCTGGACTTCACGGATGCGGGAACCGGCACTTGCGACACGAATGGGACGGCCCACGTATATGCCATCAATGATAGCTGCACCGTGGCGGTGAACTTTACGCCGCAGGCTACGGGTGTGCGGACCGGAGTTGTGCAGCTTATCGATACGATTGGCTATTCGAACGGTGTGGTGTTTGCGAACGGCTATCTGAACGGAACAGGCGCCGGGCCGCTGGTCGCGTTTGGATATGGAACCCCTGTCACTGTAGCGACGACGAATGTGACCGGCCCCGCTGGTTTAGCTGTGGATGCCGCCGGTGATGTCTTCCTTTCGAATTCAGGGACGACGGGCAACAATATTTTTGAAGAGACGCTTTCTGGAGGGACCTATACGGGGAGTTCGGTTCTTTCGACGGCGTACTTCTACGCTCTATCGGGACCCACCGGGATGGCATTGGATAATGCAGGCGACTTCTACGTCGCGGACACCGGAAACAATCGCATTCTCGAAGGCCAACTGAATATTGGAAGTTATATACCGAGCAATAACCTGGCGATCGGAACGGGGCTGAGTAATCCAAAGGGAGTTGCGGTCGATGATTTGGGATTGAATGTCTACATCGCGGATACCGGCAACAACCGGATCGTGCAAGACACTCTGGTTGGAAGCAATTTGAGTGGCAGCTACTCCTATGGGCAGACGGTGCTGTCGGCCATCACTGGATTGTCCAGTCCCTCGGGCATCGCGATGGACGTCTCCGGAAATCTTTATATCGCCGATACGGGGAACAACCGTGTGCTGCTGGAGACCCAGCAGGCTTATGTGCCGACGACGAATTTAGGCGCACCGGAGAATCCGCCGGTAAGCGGGGTCTATGTACAGACCGTGGTTGCAAGTGCAGGGTTGAGTGCGCCGCAGGGAGTTTTTGTTGATGGGCAAGGCAATGTGTTCATCGCAGACACCGGCAACAACCGCGTGCTCAAGGAGTCGCTTGTCAGCGGTGCCTATGTAGAGAGCGTGGTGTCGACAACCGGCATGACACTTTCAGGGCCGACGGCTGTGTGGGTTGACGGCTCGCATACGGTGTACATCGCGGACACCGGGAATAACCGTGTCATCAAAATACCTATCTCGACCGTTGCACCGAGTTTGACGTTTGCATCTACTGCTGTTGGATCGACGAGCACCGACAGCCCGCAAACGGTGACAGTTACGAACATCGGCAGCACGCCGCTGACGATATCAATACCGAGTTCGGGGACAAACCCGAGCTTGTCCTCGTCGACAAACTTCACCCTGACAACCACCGGCAGCACGGCTTGCCCATCGATCAGTAGCACATCGTTTACGGCTGGAACGATTGCGCCCAATGCGACTTGCATCCTTCCGTTTAGCTTCTCCCCTACGCAATCAGGTAGCGATACCGCGACGTTGACCTTCACAGACAATAATGGAAACGCCGCTGGCGCGACTCAGGTGATTGATCTTGCTGGAACCGGAACTTCACCAAGCTCGCCGTCAGTGACACTAAATCCAACGAGTATTGCGTTCGGTAACGAGACGGTGAGTGTACCCACGGCAGCGACCACGGTGACGCTCTCGAATCCTGGCACTGCGACGCTCAATATCGCGAGTATCAGCATTACCGGAACAGGTGCGGCCGACTTCACGATCGTCAATAATAACTGTGGCACTATGCTTGTAATGTCCGGCAGTTGCACGCTGGGTGTGACGTTCACTCCGGCAACGGCGACCGGTTATACCGCAGCGCTCAGCTTCAGTGATAATGCGGGTGCTTCGCCGCAGACCGTGCCTCTTACAGGGACTGGTATTGCTGCCGCACCGGTGGTCGCGCTTACGCCTTCGGTGGCGTTCGGCAACCAGGGCGAAGGAACGGTGAGCGGGCTGAAGTCGCTGACGTTGAGCAACACGGGCAACGCAGCGCTGAACATCAGCAGCATAACGATCGGCGGAGCTAATCCGACGAACTTCGCGAAGGACCCGAGCACGACGTGCGGAACAACGCTGGCGCAGAGTACGAGCTGCACCATCTATGTCTCATTCTCGCCAACGGCGACTACAACATATTCGGCGACCCTGAGCGTTGCAGACAATGCGACAGGAACGCCACATACGGCATCGTTGACGGGGACTGGAACCTATGTGACGCCTACCGTTACCCTGCTGCCGAACCCGGTTCCCTTCGGAAGCATTGTGCAAGGAACCAAGTCGACGGCGCAGACCGTGACGCTGACGAATACGGGAACGTCGCCATACAACATCAGTAGCACGGGCGTCAGCGACTCGACCGATTACACATACACGACTACCTGCGGCAGCGTTGTGCAACCCAAAGGAGCCTGCACATTTAGCGTGACGTTCCAGCCTGCGTCGATTGCAACATTGAATGCAACGCTGAATGTGAATGACACAACCGACAGCGTCAATGTAACCGCGAGTCTTACAGGAACAGGTATTTCAACAGCGGCGCCGGTGGCTTCGATCACGACGCCGGTTGCGTTTGGCAATCAAACCATCAACACGACCAGCGCGGCGCAGACGCTGACGCTGAGCAATACCGGCAACGCAACGCTCACGATTACAGACATCACGATTGGCGGCGCTAATCCAACGTTCTTCACTCAGAGCGGTGGAACTTGCGGAACATCGTTGGCAGCCAGTTCTACGTGCACGATCCTTGTGACGTTCACGCCGGCGACTGCGACGAGTTACTCGGCGACTGTGAGCGTAGCGGATAATGCCGCTGGCTCACCACAGGTGGCGACGCTGACTGGAGCCGGTGTCGTTCCGACGGACTTCGGAGTGACTGCGACGGCGCCCTCGGGAAGCGTTCCTAATGGAAGCGTGGCGCAATTCACGATCGATGTAGCAGCGCTGAGCGGAAGCTTTACCAACCCGGTGGTGATGAGTGTGACCGGTTTGCCGGCTGGCGCGACAGCGTCGTTCAATCCCGGAACTGTTACGCCAGGAAGCACGGGCGCGACGACGGTGCTTTCGGTACAGACTCCATCGTTGCTGGCTCGCGGCAACGTCAACACACACACGACATGGTTTGCCGGGCTGCTGTTGCTGCCGCTGTTGGCTATGAGACGCATTCGAAGG
>Ga0302233_10002221_pt1 | contig 12397 bp, 17 predicted proteins | sample II_Palsa_N3_1_FD_193516 | JGI IMG/M metagenome (GOLD analysis project Ga0302233, IMG submission 193516) | Peat permafrost microbial communities from Stordalen Mire near Abisko, Sweden - II_Palsa_N3_1 | ecosystem: Environmental > Terrestrial > Soil > Palsa > Peat permafrost | place: Sweden...
CCCCCCACCCCCCCCAACTCACTCCAGTCAGGCCACAGCTGCGTACCGGTAGATAAAGTTGTTGTTCACACGGAACTCGCGAATGAACTTGACAAACTTCTCAATCGTGTCGTTGTGGTCCTATTTGTTTTGGCTTGTGTAAGCGCAAAAACGACAAGAAGAGAAACACACCTTGGTCCCGTCGTCGGCCGCAGGGAGGACCTCCTGGCTGTACACACTGCCGCGGTCAAAGCCAGACATTCACTTTGTTGGAGGGAAAAAAAAAAAAGTGCGCGCCAAAAAGATAGTTTTTCCTCGTGGCCACGTGGATATTCACAACACTCGTTTAGAAACGACGATTCCTGTTTGAATGATCGCCCCCCTGGTTCTTGTTGCCGACGCCGGCGAAATTGCCGCGCTCGCTGTTGTTTGGATTGAAGGGCCTGTTGCCCTGCCTGTTGTTGCCTTGGTTAAAGTCCCTGTTGAAGCCTGGGTTGATGGGCTTGCTGCCGCCGCCGTTGCTGTTGCGCCCACTGCCGCTGTTGCTGTTGCGCCCACTGCCGCTGCCGAAAAAGGAGTCCTTCTTGTTGTGCTCCTCTTCGCCCTCGACGATGCCGCCCCGGGCCATAAAGTTGGTGAATTCCTGGTCCCTGATAAAGTTGGCAATCGCGTCGGGCTTCTCCATGCTCTTCTCGAGGACCTCCTTGCGCCTCAACTCCTTGTACTTTTGGCGGCGCTGCTCCTTGGCAATCTCCTCCAGGTTCTTGGCCGTGACCGCATCGATCTCGGCGGGGGCAGCAGCAGTGGCGGCGGTCTTGGGACTGGCCTTGGTGGTGTCCTTCTTGGTGGCGGCTGCCTCGGCGGCAAGGGCAGCGGCACGCTCCTTCTCCAGTTCCTCCTTGTACTCGGGCGAGATTTTCAGCTCGACAACCGTGCGACGGCCCTGGACGGTGGCCTTGCCCTCCTGGACGGAGAAGCCCTTTGTTTGCTCGAGGAGCGTTGCCAGCGTCTCCTTCATCATCGCGATCAGCTCCTGCATGGGCTTCCTCCCTTGGCCCGTGGCCGAGATGATCATGTGCACCCTGTAGCCCTTGGAGATAAAGTCCTTGCACTTTGCCACCTTGTTCTCGATGTCGTGCATGGTCGTCTTGACGCCAAAGCGGACCTCCTTGATCCTGATCTCGGTCTTCTGTGCAGCGGCGATCTTGCCCTTGCTGACGTAAAACGTCTCCCGCTCGGCGTACTCGTCCACGACGCCCTCGTCCTCGTCGTCGTCGTCGTCAAACAGGACCTTGTCCTTGGCAGCCCTGTCCTTCTCGCGGGCGGAGGCGGGAACGACCAGACGACACACCGGCGGCTTGCTGTGCGCGTTGACCTCCACCAGCACAACACCCCGCTCCTCGGCAATGTCCAGCGCCTCGCCCGTCAGCTTGGGCCCCAGGTTCTTGCCCGTCTCGTCGATCAAGAGCACGTGGGTCCCCGTGTACTCGACCCTGTCCACTATCCTCTGCCCCCCCAAAATACTGTGAGCACACGCTCTTGCCCCTGCACGCAACGTACCTGCCCGGGACTGAGCTTTGGCATGCCCAAGTACGTGCGCACGGCAGCAAACACAGCCGGTCGCGCTCTTTGCGACAAGCGTCTCAGTAGCAAGGACATCTTTACAAAGTGTTGACCCCAGGGTCACGCCAGTTTGTTCTTCGGCTGACTCGTCCGTTTCCCCCCCTCTCTCTCCCTCAAAGATGGCGGTCGCGTTCTCGACGACGATCTTCCCCAACAACGGTACGGAGGACTCCTTGCCCCCCCTCTATGTAATCTCTTTTATTTTACAGCGGGTGTCAAGAACAAGAGTGGCCTGCCGTGGGGCGCGGTGATCCAGCCGCTGGGACATGGCACGCGATTCGCGACGGGCCCGCCGGCGCACGAGGTCGCGCGATGCGACAAGTGCTTTAGCTACCTGCATCAGCCACGGATCGACATTAGCCAGCGGTGGCTGTGCCAGTTCTGTGGGCATCGCAATGGCCTCCCCGTTCGTTACAAGAGTTCTGGGACAACCCCGCAAGTCGTCGAACTGCGCGAGAGCGCTTACGAGTGCGACGTCGTCGAGCCTGGTATGCTCTGCAGCACCGCTCGACCACTCGACTGACAGAGAGGAAAAAATAGACGAAAGTCTGCCGAAAGCAAACAAGCTGATGTACCTGATCGCGATTGGCCTGGCGGACCAGCACACGCATCTGGCCGCGCTCAAGCTTGGCCTGCAGGCTGCGATCGAAGGTGTGGCTGCTGTTAGTTGTTGGATTGCACCCCGTCCCTAAATAAAGATGTTTATGAAGCGATGCCGCCGTCGGCCGAGGTCGCCATGGTCTCCTTTTCAACGGGCAAGGTGTGCGTGTACGACCTCGCGAGCCAGGATCGCGTCCATGTGCGTGAGATTCTCGTGCCTGCGTCGCTCTCGAGTGCCCTCTCCAACCTGGATGTCCTGCTGGACGACATTTGTCCCTTGGCAGAGCTTGCGGTGCCAGTGCATGCGTGCAAGAACGCGCTCGCTGTGGCGATTGATAGCCTCAGCGAGCAGACAGAGGGCGTCCGCGGCCAGGCACTAGATGACGAAATGCTCCTTACGTCCCTCAACGTTATCCTCGACTGGATCTCTGGCATCAACGAAGCGGCCGGCGTCCTCGGTACCAAATGAAAAAACGAAATCCAGCCTTTGCTAATTCTTCGTCGGACCCAGTCGACTTGCACCTTTTCTGGACCGGCGGAGCAGCAGGATCGTCAGCAGTAACGCCTGCGAAACTGGCGACGTACGACGCGGCTGCCGTCGAACTCGCCACGCGCGCAGCCATGCTCAGCACGTCCATTTCTGGGTTCACTTTCCTGGACTCGCCGAGCAACCTGAGTGCCCTCAAGCACCTTTTCGTAAACACGGGCGGGAGCTTGCTTGCCTACTCCCCCGAATCTCTCAATCAGCTGCCTCAGGACGTGTACGAAAAAAAAAATATTTCTGTTGTTCTAATTTGTGCACACACGACAGCCATCGACACATTTCCACGCCGCGGGGGTACCAGTGCATGCTGCGACTGCGCACGTCCTTTGGCTTCCGCGTGGCAAGAGCCTACGGCGCCATGTACCCAGACTCGGAGCACGCGGGCCTCTTCCGCATGACCGCTTGCTCTGTCCACACCAACGTCGCTCTCGACTTTGAGTTTGAAGACACCGTCACGTTTGACGAAAACATCCTCATGCAGCCGTACGTTTATGTCGCGATGCAAGAATAAAAACCAGGGTAAAAACAGGAACTCGAGCAACTTCCTCCAGCTCGCGTTCTCGTACGTGATTCCCGTGCCCAAAGCCCTCTTCGAGGAGTCCCACAGTGACAGTGGTACCGTACCTTCTTTATCCGTTGGATTCAGTTTGAAGATGCAGACGACAACATTGTCGAGTTCAAACTCGTGCGCAAGCTGCGCATCCTCACGATCAATATGACCAATAGCGGCTCGGCCCGGGAGCTGCACCGAAACGTCGATCCCGCGGTGGTTTTGTCGCTGCTCACGTACAAGATTGCTCGGGCGAGCCAGACGCGTGGGCTGGTTGAGGCGCGCATGCTTTTGCAGGACTGGCTGTGTGTGTTCCTCGCCAAGTTTAACGAGGCGCGCATGGATGACTCAACCACAAGTATCGGGCCCAACAAGGCCCCAGTCGACGTGCATTTGTCCAACCATCCGTCGCTCCAGGTACGACTTGTTTTTCTCTACCTGTTGTGCCTTTTGTTAAGATCTTTGTTCCAGTTGTTGATGCGATACGTCTACGGTCTCCTGCGAAGCCCCATGCTCGATCCGTCCAAGCCCGCCAATGCTCGCGCCGTTTACGAAGCCCTGTATAGCGCACTCAGCCCCGCCGCTCTGGTCCTGGCCGTGTACCCTCGTCTGCTGACGTACGACTCGTTTGACAGCAAGCCCAAGGGCGTGCTGCGTCTGTCGCGGCAAGCGATCGTCCAGAGCGCGAGCCCCGTGCTGCTGCTGGATGCGTTCAGCCACCTGCTCGTCTACATCAACTTTACCGCGAGCGACCTGAGCGCGCGGCCCAGCAAGGACAGCGCGATCTGGACGTACGTCAACACCCTGCGCAGCGACCGTCCGATCGTGCCAACGGTGCAGGTCGTCCAGGCCGGCACGAGCGACGCCTCGCTCCTGGACCCGTACCTCTACGATGACCATCCACAGGGCGCTGCCTCGGCTGACGGCGGCATCTCCTCGGCCAACTGGGAGGACTTTGTGCAGCAGATGGCCGCGCTCGTCGAGAAGGAGCTGGCCCTGACCAGCGGCGGCAGCACCGCCAGCGCACCAGCCGCAGCCGCAGCCGGCTCGACCTCCTCCTCCATTTAATTAATTTCGCCTAGCAACAACGGTTTTCGATCACACTGTTGCCAGGTGCCCCAAAAAAGATTTTTCGACTGCTCAACATGAGTGCTGTGCCGTGTGATGACGAGGGCGACGCACCCGCTGCGGCTGTTGCGCCCAGCTCCGCGCCCGCAGCCGGCGCCGACGGCAGCAGCACCGCCGCGGGCGCCACAGGCACCACGACGGCAGGAGGTAAGCGTTACCACGTGGGTGCTAATGAAGTAACACAAACAAAAAAAAAAAACACAAAAAACACAAGGTGTGGATGCGCCAAAGGAGACGGCGCAGCCGCAGAACCAGCACCAGCACCAGCACCAGAAGAGCGTAAACAATAGCTCCGCCACCGGTGCCACCAACGGCGACAGCAGCAGCAGCACCACCAACAACGGTGAGCCCACCATGCAAGAGGCGCTCCAGCCTCCTATCGGTCCTTCGCCGTTTTTGCTGAACTTGCCCTCGAGCATGTCGCCGACGGCCTCGCAAATTGCAACGGCAGCCCCGGCGGTGTCGTCCATCATGATGCCACTGGGCTGGGAGCATCAGTACTTGCAGGCACCGCAGCAGCAGACGATTTGGCTGCAGATGCCTGCGATGGGCATGCCATTTGGAACGACCCTTCTGCCTGCGCCAACATCTGCCTCCGCAACCACGGGCTGGGGGCTGCCGACGATGCCGATGCAAATGGTCCAGCAAGTCATGCCATTCGATCCGAACGAGGCGCAGCTGTTCATGTCGGGCCTCATGCCCGTGGCCATGCCCATGCAGCCTTACCACACACTTTCGGGTTCCAGCAGAGGCAGCATTGAGTCGCTGATGCAACAGTACCAGCAGCAGCAGCAACAGCAGCAACAGCAACAACTACAGCAGCATTTCCAACAGCAGCAGCAGCAATTGCAATTTCAGCAACTTCAGCAGCAGCTGCAGCAACAGCAACAGCAACAGCTCGCTGCAGCACACCTCTATGTCGACGTATTGGCGAATCTTTTGTTATTTTTAATTTAAATAAATGCAAACAGATCACCGCTGACAGCTTGACGCCCGACAACGACAACCAGGCATCGGATGTGACCGCCACAGACAGTGGCAAAGCTCCGTCTGCAGTGGAAACCCAGCAGCTTGTTGCGCCCGTCCAGACTGCGTCAGCTTCGTCGTCAGCTTCGACGAGCACGATGTTTGTGCATCCGATCATCCTCCCGCTGCCTGATCCGCTCCGTGTAGTACGTCGTTGTTTTGTGTTTTTCTTTTTTCCAATTGATCAATGTTGCAGTATTTTAATGGGGACGATCGAAAGACGCACGAAACCGAAGAAACCGAGCCATATAGCAGTGCCGTAGGCGACTTTTTGATGGTTGTGCAATTTTGGACGACTTTCCGTGTTGTGCTCGGGTTTGTCAAGGACGACTCTGGCGTGCTGGGCTCTGCCGACTGTGCGGTTTTTTTCTTCTTCTTTTGTCAAAAAGAATGGTTTCGCTGACCTTTTTGTTGATAGTCGTACGGCATCTTGCATTATCGCTCACGCCGGGCAGCAAAGGGCGCACGTTTCCACTTTTGTTGTCCATGCTGATCAACTATCTCCGCGAAGGTGGTGGCCCTTCTCACCACCCTGAAGAACCTAAAATGTGAACTGTTTCACCCTAGACGCGCTCACCGCTGGCAAGGCCAAACTGCCCAGCTTGATTGATGCACCCCCCGTGACCAAGGGACTACAGGGGCCAGAACGCGATGCGATCGTCGAAGCCTACCGGCAAGCTCAGTGCCCCTGGCTGTTTGTTACCGCGACAGACATCAACGTCGGCGAGTTGGCACGGCTGTACCTCCTCACCCGCTTCCGCTCCGCCGACTCTGCCCAGGAGCCTGCACCGGAGCTGCTGCTACAGGCCCGTGTCTTGCAAATCATCACCAAGCTCAGCGAGGTTGCTTTGGACCATGTTGGTTTTAAGAATTAACTCTCCTGTGCCACAGTTTCATCTTTCCGATCTCCCAGCGCAGTTGAAGCTGCACTTGCTGCGGCTACTCTGCGACGACTGTCTCGTTTCCAAGGTACAGTAATACTAAACAGTGCAATGCCTCACTCATCTATCCATTTTAGAAAGCGACGGATACCCTGAACGCATGGCAGGATCAGATCTCCCAGGCATCTCGTGACTTTCAGCAGCGGATCACAGCGGAGAACAAGCGGGCACGTGAGCAGAGCGACGTACGGAAGAAAGAAGAAACACGCTTTTATTTAATCTCCCTGCTTTGCAGACGGAGAAGGTGATCGTAAGGTTACAGCGCGAGCGGGAGGCGATCGTTCGCAAGTACAAAGAGCGACGCGAAGAATTCATAAATGGCACGGCACATCTTCAGACGGCTCAACAGCAACCGCAAGTGGTGCCGCCAAACCAGGGCACTGCCCCCGAAGCAACCGCGCCCGCCACCTTGAGTCGTCAGGACGTTCTGCAAAGGCAAAAGCAAAAAGAGGAACTGCTGGCACAGCTGGCAGAAGAAGAGCGAAAACAGATCAAGGACAAGGAGGAAGAGATCAAGACCGCCAAGGACAACCTGAAAGTAGTCGTCGCAAACTCGACCGATATCAACGTGACCAACACGACGGCGGAGAACCGTCGGTTGCAAAAACTCTTACGGACTGCCCAGCGATCACAGCCGCTCGGTCAAGATCGTGACCTCCGCATGTACTGGTACTTCCCCTCAATCCCCGGGTCGCTCTTCCTCCAGGACCCTGACGACGTCTGGTGGGTGTACAATACGCCGAGGTAACACTCACCACTTTCGTGCCTTGAAAGGGTATTCTAAAAATGTACGCTCTGGGACAGCTCACTCGACGAGCTGATGAGCCGCATGACAAACTGGGACGCGGGCGAAGGGACCCTCTTGATCAACGTTCGCGCTGCGTCCGAAGAGATTAAAAAGCATTGTGCTGCGCTTGATGCTGCTGCCAAAGCCGCTGCCGCCACCGCTGAAGAAACCAAGGATGGCATGCAAGTCGACAACGTCAGGGTAAACGGCGACGGTGAGGCGTCCTCAAACGGCGAGAGGGCTGGTGTTCTTCTCCTTGACCTGTTGGACGAGGGCAAGGACGACGCGGCCGTGTGCAACGATCTCGAGGAGTTTGACAAGAATCTCTATGATTTGTACCTGGCAACCAAGGAGAAGGGCGGCGCGTGGATCACCTGGGCTGCAGCGTCTCAAGCAGACTCGATCGAGGTCTACCAAGGTGAGAAGAAAAAAAATTTTGTTTTTTTGAAACTAACGATGCTTTTTTATGCAGACGCTGCTGTGCAACTGCTGACCCAGGTGAACAAGGCCAAGATGATCTCAAAGGTGGACGGTTCCAAGGGCCTGAGCATCAAGTTCCTCATTGCCGAGTCGTCAACGGTCGCCCAACTGGCCGTGCAGGTGGATGTGTGCAGGGCCTCGCTCGTTAGTGACCAGGCAGCATCCAAACCAACGGCACCAGAAGCGACCCCCACCCCGCCGCCATCGGCCCCCGTCGGTCGCACGACACACACCTCCCTCACTGCTGCTGCCGCCCGGATTGTCGCACCATCTGCCAAGAGAGTTGGACGGCCGCCGTCGGCCGCTACTCTGGCAATGAGGGCCGCTGCCGCCAAGGCTGCTGCCGCCGGTATTACTGTCGTCGAACCCGTTGCTCCCCGGATACCGAAGAAGAAGGGCCGTCCGCGCAAACACCCCCTTCCTGAGGAGGGAGTTCCCCCGAGGACGGTCTCTCCGCTGATCGATGTCGATGGTGACGAGGACAACAACGACATTGACGTTGAAGAGCCCCCGCCAGAGAGGAAACGAGTTGCGCTGACCAAGGAGCAGTCTGCTGGACAACCGGTGCTCTGGAAACGTGGCGCCACAGCACCGCCAGCGCCAGTCTCGGCACCGGACGCTGAGCCAACGACATCCAGGCGAGCCTTGAAGCGCGCAAACTCTCTGTCGACAAGTGCAACAATTACTGAAGAGCCCGTATCAAAGCGACGCAGCCTGCCTTCCAAAGCGTCGTCGTCATCCGATGCGGCAGCTGCCGACAGGACAGTATTTCCGTCGTCGCTGTGTGTCGTGTGTCATAAAGTACGCTTTTTTTTATAAATAAAAAAAACTATTCTGTTTATTTATCATCTTTACTTGAAGAAATCGTGCGCCCTCGAGGCCGACTATGACAAGAGCGACCTCGTCGCCGAATGCACCGTATGCTTCAACAAGGTCCACCCTCTGTGCCTCGCGCCACCTAGACATCGCGTACCACGAGGGCCGTGGCAGTGCGACACATGCTCTCAGCTATTAAAGTCGCTGCAAGACAAATGAAAATAGTTTTCCGCATGAATCAGCTCCTTGTTCCATCATGTGTTTCTTAAAAACCACAGTGAAGATTGTCAATTCAGAACTCAAGGGACCAGCGGATGGTCTTGTTGGCCCAGAACGGCACGACGCTGCCTGATGTGCCACTGCTATCGTCCCCAAAGGGGAATTCGCTCGGGACCACTTGCTCCTTCTTGACCAGGCGGACCTTTTGCGTCTGCAGTGGGAGGCCGTAGAATTTGGCGCCGTTGTGTGCGACGAATCCTGCCACAACTGCAGTCAAAAACATTGCAATTTCTTAATAATAAAAAAAACGAGTACCTTCGAGTTTGTCGAGACAGCCCAGGTCCTCAAAGATCTGGGCGAGGTACGGCAGTACAAACGGGGTTGTGTAGACGCCGGCGGGTGCGCCAGTCTCGCTCTGCTTGTTCTTGCGCGGGTGCGGTGCCGAATCCGAGCCGAGGAAGAACTTTGTGTTGCCCTCCTTGATGGCGGAGCGAAGGGCCTCGCGATCTGCGGGCGTCTTGGCCACGGGCTTGCAAAAGTTGACCGATTTGCCTGCCCAGTCGTCGACAATGAGGTCGAGGTGCTGTGTTGGTTGCACAGAGTAAAAAGAAAATAAAATAAATATTAAAAACATGTTTACGTGGACGGTGATCGAGCAGGCCACGTTGTCGCCCAGCGACTTGACCATCGCGACGGCCGCGGCCGATGTGGCGTGCTCGAGGACGATGCGGAGGCGCGGGAACTGCTTGTGCAGCTTTTCGAGATGGGGCAGGAACGCCTCCTCTGCGTTGAGCACGCTGATGGTGGCACTGGCGGGCACTTCGCCGTGCAGGTTTAGCACCAGGCCGTGCTCCTGCATCGCCTCAAACACGGGGTAGTACACATCGTAGCTCTCGATGCCGCCGTCCGAGTTGGTCGTCACGCCCTTGGGGTACGACTTGACGCCTTTTACGATACAGCGAGTTTAGGTGCCATGTGGGCATTGCACTGCGTCACCAGAGATGCCCGCGGCCTTTGCGGCCTTGATGTCGGCCGGCGTGAGGGCGGGGTTGAGGTACAACGTCATCAGGTACTCGACATCGGGGTCGATGGCCTGCAGCTGGGCACGGTACTCGATGGCCTGTGCGACCGTGTTGATGGGCGGCGTCAGGTTGGGCTAGTAGGCAACTGTTTGAGCATGTGTGTGCCACGACGACAAAAGGGGTACCATGACGTAGACGCGCTTGCATCCGCCCTTGCGCACTTGCGGCACCACGGATGCCATCAGCGGGCCCTGGCGCAAGTGGATGTGCAGGTCGTCCGCAAATGGGATTTCAATGCGGCTCATTTTTTTTTTTGTAAATTGAACCTGAATTGTAAAATTCTCATCAATTTTGCAGTCTATTCTTTCTTCAAATGGTCCCTGACCAGGTTGGGCTTCAGGACGCGCTGGTAAACTAGGAAGGAGATCGCCAGCGCGCCCAGTGCGACCACGAGGAAGAGGAGAAAGCCCATCAGGGCCTCGGATCGGGAGAAGCCCTTGGTGGATGTCGAGTCGGCCGATTGCTCCCCCTTGCCGCTGCTTCGGGCGTTGCGGATGAGGTCGCGCTGCTGCTGTTCGGCTGAAGAGGGCATCGCCTGCTGCTTTTCTTGGTGGGCTTTGTGGGGTGGCTGGGTGTGCTGCTGCTGCTGTTGTTCGTTCTTGGGCACGACAACTGATCCGGATGGGTATGCAGACAAGAACGAGCCCCGAGAGAAAAACCTAACGGGAAAGGGGGAAGGCGGTCAATCCAGCCTCTTTTCACGAATGGCCCCGGTGGTTTACTTGGTGGGTCCGTGAAGCATGAGCACGCCACCGTTCTCATTGAGGATGATGAATCTGTCTCGCACTAACGCCAATGATTCAGCATTAATATTTTCTTTCTTATAACTTTTCGTTTTCCACACCTGGGTAGGCGGCCGCGCCGATAATGATGCCCTGGTCGACGTGGAAGATCTGCAACGACGCAGGGAATTCATGCGCAAAAATAAAGAGAAGGACGTACAAAGTTCATGTGCGTGTTGATGACGAGGTTGTTGGTGCCCTGGGACTGCTGCGCAAAGCCCCAGAGCGGGAGGATAAAGGGCAGGTAGGCAACGACACTATCCTGCGGTGGCGGGTTGCGGTGCACGGGCACGCGACAGCTCCACGTCTCTGCTCCCCCATCAGTCGTTTGGGTACCAACGGTGAATAATAAATACACGTACGATTGCCCGCGACCACCTGCTTGAAAAACTCGTACATGGGAGGCGACACGTCGATGATGCAGTTGAAGAACTGCTCGCTGCCGTAGACAAAGTCGAGTTCTCTCTGGCTCTACAATTGCATGACTTGAACGACGACGAAGCAAACGTTGCTACCTCGCGACATATCGGCCCACCGCCCCACTGCCCCGACTGGTCCAGACACTGGATGCGGAGGCTGTCGCCTGCGCTGTAGCCGATGTGTTGCTGTTGTGCGTGCTGCTGCTGCTGCTGCGATTGCGCCAATGCCACAGACACAGCCGAAGCGAGCACCACCACCGCCAATCCGAGGCGTTGCATTTTATATTTATTTTTGAACTGTTGCCTCTCCCTTTGCCGCTAAAGTGCAGCAACGAGCATTAGTAGTTGCATCGGTTTGGTCAGTGCAGAATGAAGCTGGCCGAACAAGACCGGCCTTTGGGTGGCCAACTACAAATTATGGTGTCACTTTTTTTTTCCGAGTCGGCGCTCTAAAGCATGGAAGCCGTTTTGACCAATTTCCTGCTGGGATCGCGCCTGTACGACGAGATTAGCCTCGAAAAGTTCAAGGATCTGTTCCCGGCCAAGTACAGGTGTGTGCAGAATTAAAGAGACGGGGCCCCTTACATGTTTTTGTTCAAAGGAACGACGACGACATTCGACGGTTATACAAAGAATTCCAGGCAGAGAGGAGGCGAATCCGCGAAAAGCTCACGCGCAACATTGACAGCGAGGTGCAGGCGCTCGAGCGTGATGCTAAAAAGGTATGTCTTTTTTTTGGTTGGGGGGAGGGGCGCGTGTATAGTTGATTGGAGGTTGCAGCGCAAAGTAACGAGCTCGTCGTTGAACGATGCCGTCGAGCACCTGCAGCAGCAGACCAAGGATCTCCAGACCGAGATGGCGCGTTTGGAGGAGCAGTGTGAAGTCTATCTGGGCAAGCTTCAAAAGTAGGGCTGTGTTTTTTTTTGGTTGTATAACGTTTTTCTTGTGACAGATTTGACGAAGCGCTCGCCTCGGTGCCCACTCCGCGCAATGTGAACGAGTCGCTCGTGACTCTGGAAGGCACCAAGAGCGTTGTTGCGAACCTGCGTGCTGCCGCTGAATGATCATGTATTGCTGTGAAATGAATGCAAAGCGACACGCTACAACTGTTTTAGTTTAAGATAACTTTGAGCAAATTGAGCAACAGTTTGCTGCGACGCGATCGACGTTGGACTGACAAACGGATGCGCCTGGAGTGTCCTGTTAGGTGATTGGGGTGAAGAAATACTAAATTACCAAGAGCTGCTGAGGGCCAGGACGAAAGTTGGTGTCCTTGATTACGCACTGTTGCACGAAACTACAGGCGTGCGCCGAGAAGGAGTCGGCGGGCAGGCTGGGCGAGGGCGTGTTCACGATGAGAGTCAGCAGTTCGAACGGGGCGGCCATGACGACATCTACCCCCACCCCCACCCCCCCAAAAA
>Ga0302233_10002223_pt1 | contig 12388 bp, 9 predicted proteins | sample II_Palsa_N3_1_FD_193516 | JGI IMG/M metagenome (GOLD analysis project Ga0302233, IMG submission 193516) | Peat permafrost microbial communities from Stordalen Mire near Abisko, Sweden - II_Palsa_N3_1 | ecosystem: Environmental > Terrestrial > Soil > Palsa > Peat permafrost | place: Sweden...
TGGAAGACCGCATCTTCTACGCCCCGGACAGCGAACCCACAACAGACCTGCCGTTCGATCTCTGGCACGTCTCGGGTCTCGACAACTACTCGATCCCCCACACCATGCTCGTCAAAAAGAGCGACTACGCCGCAGCCAACAACATCCAGCCAGAGGCAGTCGTCTCTCACGCCACCACAGGCTCCGGTCCATCCGCATCCTTCCTCGGCAGCGACATGCGCGCCGCCTACTACGGTGGAACCGCACTTACCGGCGCAGGTCAAAACCTTGGCCTCTTCGAGTACGAAGGAACCGACCTCGCCGATCTCAACACTTACTTCAAGAACGTCGGTCAAACCAACAACGTCCCAATCACCCTGCTCTCTACCGACGGCACCAGCACCGCCTGCGTCGACACTAAAGCGGGCGGTAAATGCGACGATACCGAGCAGACACTCGATATGACTCAAGCCATCGGCATGGCTCCCGGTTTGTCGAGCCTCGTCGTCTACGTTGGATCCGTCGACACCGCCATCATCAGCGCCATGACGACCCACAGCCCACTCCCCACCACCATCGGCTGCTCCTGGGGATGGACCCCTGCTGATCCAAGCACCCTCGATCCTTACTTTGAAAAGATGGCAGCCCAGGGTCAGAACTTCTTCGCAGCATCCGGCGACAGCTCAACCTGGTCAAAACGCAACGAGGCATGGCCTGCTGACGATGCGTACGTCGTCTCTGTAGGTGGCACCGATCTCGTCACCGCTAGCGCCGGCGGTCCCTGGAAGTCGGAGACAGCATGGGCCGATAGCGGCGGAGGCATCTCTCCAGACAAGATCGCTATCCCCTCATGGCAGAAGCTCTCCGGCGTCATCACCTCAACCAACAAAGGATCTACCACCTACCGCAACGGCCCCGACGTCTCGGCCAATGCAAACTTCACCTTCTACACCTGCTCAGACCAAACAACTTGTTTGGCCAACGAGTACGGTGGAACCAGCTTTGCCGCACCCATGTGGGCAGGCTATATCGCATTGGTCAACCAGCAGCTGGTTGCCAACGGAAAACCGACGATAGGCTTTCTCGACCCAACCATCTACGCGGAGAACGTGACATCAGCGTACTCCACCGACTTTCACGACATCACCAGCGGCACCTCTGGAAGCTACTCCGCAGTCACCGGCTACGATCTAGTTACCGGATGGGGCAGCCCCAAGCCCGCTCTGATCACAACGCTCGCGCCCTAACGATCGACCACGCTCACTTGAAAACGAACGGCTCGGACTGAATCATCCGAGCCGTTCGTTTGTCTTTGAAGACTCGCTTATCTGTTAACGATTCGAAAATCGTCCGGCTCTTGGGCACGCGGCTCATCCCACCCGCAGCAAGGAACAATATTCTTGCCAGCTTCCGGTGGTCCCCACGTCTGCGGCTCATAAACATAAACCGGCGTGTTCTCCTTCAAAACAGGATCGACGATCCGCCAAGCCTCTTCCACGTAGTCTTGCCGCGCAAACAGCGTCGCGTCGCCCGCTATCGCATCCGTCAATACTCGTTCGTAGGCTTCCATCTCCTCCGGGCTAGGATGACGACTCGCAATCAGTTCCACAGCCTCGCGACCCGAACCTTCCAGTTCATTCGCGATCGAGACCGACATCGCTACTGTCATCTCGGGACTGATGCGGAAGCGCATATAGTTCTGCGCCGTATTCGGCTCCGTGATGTTCGTGGTCGGCGGCTTACGAAACCTCGCCATCACCTCCATGCACGTCACCGGAAGATTTTTTCCAGCACGAATGTAGAAAGGAACACCATCCCATCGCCACGACTTGATCTCAAGTTTGAGACAAGCAAACGTCTCGACCGTTGAGTTCGGCGCAACGCCCTTCTCATCCAGATATCCGCGGAACTGCCCGCGAACCAGGTCCTGAGACTCGATCGGAGGAATAGCCTTCAGCACCTTCACCTTTTCGTCGCGCATAGACTCTGCATCACCTCGCGCCGGACACTCCATTGCGAGATTACACATCACCTGAAAGATGTGGTTCTGAATCACATCGCGAATGCAGCCGGTCTGGTCGTAGAAGCCGCCACGGCCCTGCACGCCAAAGTCCTCCGCCATCGTGATCTGAACGCTCTCGACATAATCACGATTCCAGATCGGCTCCAGGAACGTATTCGAAAAGCGAAAGGACACCATGTTATGAACCGGCCCCTTCGCCAGATAGTGATCGATGCGAAAGATCGAAGACTCAGGAAACGCTGACAGCAAAATCCGGTTTAGCTCCTGCGCCGAAGCCAGATCGTGTCCAAACGGCTTCTCCACAATCATGCGAGCGCCCTTCGCCGACCCCGACTTCACCAACTGCTCGACTACCTCCTCGAACAGTGAAGGTGGAATCGCCAGATAGTGCGCCGGCCTTTCGGAAGACCCCAACGCCTTCCGCACCGCGACAAACGTAGCTGGATCCACATAGTCGCCATCAACATACTGCAATAGCGCCTTCAGCTTCTCCCACGCAGCAGGATCGAGCCCACCATGTTTCTCCAGGCTATCCTGGGCACGCGCCTTGAACTGATCGAGATTCCAGCCAGCCTTTGCTACGCCGATCACCGGAACATTCAGCGTGCCCCGTTTTACCATCGACTGAAGCGCAGGAAAGATCTTCTTATAGGCAAGATCGCCGGTCGCCCCAAAGAAGACCAGAGCATCGGAATGAGATTGACTCACGAGTTTTCTCCTTCGATTTCCAACAGCTATTTTGTTTCCGGTTTCTCAAGGTGCCCGCCAAATGCAAACCGCATCGCAGACAGCAGCTTGTTCGAGAAGTCAGCCTCGCCTCGCGAGCTGAACCGCGAATAGAGCGACGCCGTCAATACCGGTGTCGGAATGCCCTCGTCGATCGCAGCCTTGATCGTCCAGCGCCCTTCCCCCGAGTCCGAAACCCGGCCGCCAAACTTCGTCAACTCAGGATCAGTAATCAGCGCAGCCGCAGTCAGATCGAGCAGCCACGACGCAATCACGCTTCCGCGCCGCCAGACCTCTGCAACATCAGGCAAGTTGAAGTCGTAGAGATAGTGCTCCGGATCACGCAACGGCGTCGTCTCAGCATCGATCTCCGCAGAATGTTTTCCGATGTCAGCCGCCTTCAACACGCCTAGACCTTCTGCATAAGCCGCCATCATTCCGTATTCGATCCCGTTATGCACCATCTTCACAAAGTGGCCGCCCCCGCTCTCGCCGCAGTGCAGATAACCCAGCTCTGCGGTACCGCCAATCTTCTCGCGTCCCGGAGTCTTCGGAATATCGCCAATGCCAGGAGCAATCGTTTTGAAGATCGGATCCAGATGCTCCACCACTGGCTTCGGTCCGCCAATCATCATGCAGTACCCGCGCTCCAGTCCCCATACGCCTCCGCTCGTGCCCACGTCGACATAGCGGATTCCCTTCGACTCAAGCTCCTTCGCACGGCGAATATCATCGATGTAATACGAGTTGCCGCCGTCGATCAGAATGTCGTCCTTCTCTAGATGAGGCACCAGATCATGGATCGTCTGATCCACAACTCCCGCAGGAATCATCAGCCAGATCGCGCGTGGCTTGGACAGCTTGCTTACAAAATCCTCAAGCGACGATCCGCCAGTCACTCCCTTCTCCTTCGCCAGATCGCTCACCACCTGCTGCGACCGGTCGAAGACAACGCATTCATGACCATTCTTCGCCAACCGCTTCACCATGTTGGCACCCATCCTACCCAGGCCTATCATTCCAAGTTGCATTGATCGCTCCCTTCAATAGTTACTAGTTCACTGAACATCTAAACGGCGCAAAATCTTCTCGCAACCGCGGCCGGCGGGCCTACTTATTCTTCCTGTATCTCTGGATCAGGTTCGTCGTCGAAGTATCGTGCGAAAGCGCCGGCTCCGTCTTGCTCTCCAGCTCCCCGATAATCTTCTGCGCCAGTACCTTCCCAAGTTCAACGCCCCATTGATCAAACGAGTCGATGCTCCAGATCGTACCTTGCGTGAACACAGCGTGCTCATACAGTGCGATCAGCTTGCCCAGCACCTCCGGCGTCAAATGATCCGCCAGAATCACATTCGACGGACGGTTACCTTCAAACACCCGATGCGGGACAAGCCAATCCGGTGTACCTTCCGCCTTCACCTGCTCCGCGGTCTTGCCGAACGCCAGCGCCTCAGCCTGCGCAAACACATTCGCCATCAGCATATCGTGATGCTGACCCAGCGGATTGAGCGTCTTGTAGAACCCAATGAAGTCGCAAGGAATCAGCCGTGTACCCTGGTGAATCAACTGATAAAACGAGTGCTGTCCGTTGGTCCCCGGTTCGCCCCAGTAGATGGGCCCCGTCTCAGTCGCAACATGCATTCCATCAAGAGTTACATGCTTGCCATTGCTCTCCATCGTCAACTGCTGCAGATACGCAGGAAACCGCTTCAGATATTGCTCATACGGCAGAACCGCAACCGTCTGCGCATCGAAGAAGTCCGTATACCAGACCGTCAAAAGACCCATCAGCGCGGGCAGATTGCTGGCAAATGGAGCAGTGCGGAAATGCTCATCCATCTGATGAAAGCCGTCCAGCATCGAGCGAAAGTTATCCGGCCCAATCGCCAGCATAGTCGACAACCCGATCGCCGAATCCATGGAATAGCGCCCACCTACCCAGTCCCAGAACTCGAACATATTCGCCGTATCGATCCCGAACTTCGAAACCTCCTTAGCATTGGTTGAGATCGCGACAAAGTGCTTCGCCACAGCCTTCTCATCGCCGCCCAGCCCGGCAAGCGACCAATCCCTCGCCGTATGCGCGTTCGTCATCGTCTCAAGCGTCGTGAACGTCTTCGAAGCGACAAGAAAAAGCGTCTCGTCCGCATTCAGATCCTGCACTGCCTCGGCAAAGTCCGTGCCATCCACGTTCGAAACAAAGCGGAACGTAAGATCGCGCTGGCTGTAGTGCTTCAACGCTTCATAAGCCATCACTGGCCCCAGATCAGAGCCTCCAATCCCAATATTGATGACATTCTTAATCCGCTTACCGGTATGTCCCTTCCACGCCCCGCTGCGAACGCGATCCGCGAACGCCGTCATCTTATCCAGCACCGCGTGAACTGCTGGAACAACATCCTCGCCATCGACGACGATCTTCTCACCCTTCGGCGCGCGCAAAGCAACATGCAGCACAGCTCGATTCTCGGTGATGTTGATCTTCTCCCCACTAAACATCGCGTCGATCCGCGCCCGCAGCCCCGACTCTTCCGCCAGCTGAACCAGCAGCTTCAGCGTCTCGTCCGTCACCCGGTTCTTCGAATAATCCAGAAAGATCCCCGTTGCCTCAAGGGTCAGCCGCTCCCCACGCGCAGGATCGTCCGCAAATAACTTACGCAGTGTCGTCTCGTGGATCTGCTGATAGTGCGCTCCCAGCGCCTTCCATGCCGAACGCTCGCTAAGCGGCGTCAATTTCGTCGTCATCTGCCTGCTCCTTGTATCTCTGTTTATTCCGTCAAACCAGACTACTATCCATCCCAGTGACAAGTCTTGCGCCGGAGAAGGAACCCTAAAAATCTCTGAAACATTCCCGCAATTTTAACGAATCTGCTCCAAAGCCGCTTCACGGTCGATAGTTCTGTGTGATCTTAATTGCACAATCTCTTAACTATTGATGACTGAAAGCCCCATAGATATTCCTCAAAAAGCGTTGGACTCAACTCAACTCCAATGGGAGAAGATTAACGGCCTAAAAGTTACCACTTTTGTTCGACTGAACACACAGACTCTGCTCCAGGCAGCCGTCTTGATCAGTTAGATGCAATTTTTCAAAGACCGATTTCAGTCCTTATCGCGGCAGCGATCGTGTCTGCATGGTGTCGCATCAGTGGCTCCGATTCCGCTTCTATCATCACGCGAGCCAGCGCCTCTGTGCCGCTGTAACGAATCACAACCCGGCCAGTATCAGCCAGCTCAGCCTCGGCCGCACGAATCGCAGCAGTCACCGTCGGAATCCCTTCAAGAGGCTTCTTCTCCCGCACCTTCACATTCAGTATCACCTGAGGAAAAACCTTCAGATCAGCCACAAGCTCAGCCAAAGACTTCCCGCTCCGGTGCACAATATCCAACAACAACAACGCCGTCAGCAATCCATCCCCTGTAGTACTTCGTCCGCTAAAAATAATATGGCCGGATTGTTCCCCACCCAACGCTGCTCCCGTCGCAATCATCTGTTCCAGAACATACTTGTCACCAACCGCCGCGCGAAGCATCCCAATTCCACTGCGCTTCAGCGCCGCCTCAAGCCCCATATTGGACATCGTCGTCGCCACAACCGTCGAGTTCGTCAGCAACCCCCGGCTCTGCAAATCACGGGCAGCGAGCAGTAACACTGCATCGCCATTCACAACCCTCCCATACTCATCCGCAAAGAGCGCACGATCAGCATCGCCATCGAATGTAATTCCCATCGACGCCCCGCAAGCCTTCACTTGCTCGGCAACTCTCTCTGGATGCAACGCCCCGCAAGCCTCATTGATATTTTTGCCATCGGGGCTGGCATGCGTAATCAGAACCTCACCGCCCAAACCGGAAAAGAGCTGTGGGGCAACCGACGAAGCAGCTCCGTTAGCGCAGTCGATCACAACACGTTTGCCATCCAGCGATAAATCAGGAACAGCCGCAAGCAGATACCGTACATACTCCGCACGGTCTGCTTCATTCACTGCAGGCGGCACAGTCTGTCGTGGAGTGGCCGTCGATGCCGCAAGCTGACGAAAAATCTCCTCTTCAATTGCAAGCTCAACCGCATCCGGAAGTTTATAGCCATCCGGGCCAAACAGTTTAATCCCATTGTCTTGCCAGGGATTATGCGAGGCCGAAATCACAACGCCCGCAGCGAAGCCATGCGTATGAGTAAGAAACGCAACCGCCGGCGTAGTAATCACTCCCGCGCTCTCCACTGAAGCTCCGCCCGCATCCAGGCCAGCAGTCAACGTCGCCGCAATCCAATCGCTGGACTCGCGAGTATCCATGCCAAGCAACACACGCGGCGTCGCGGTCTTCTGTTCAAGGGTATGTGCGAGCGCAAGCCCAATAGCATATACAGTCGTTGAATCCAGTGGCGATTGCCCAGAGACAGCGCGAATGCCGTCAGTTCCAAAAAGCTTCTTCATCACTTGCTGTTCTCCATCACGTCTGCTTCGTCTATTTCAGTCTTAGTTATTTTGGCTTCGAGCGTCCCCTGCGCGAGACGCGCACGTATAGTCTGCCCTGCAACAGCATCCGCGGAAGAATGCAGCACCCTCCCGCCAGCATCACTCCCTTGCAGGTAAACAAGAGCATAGCCACGCGACAAAACTGCAAGCGGCGATAGTGCGTCAAGCCTCGCGGACGTTCTTGCAAGAAGTGTCAATCGGCTCTCGACCGTCTGAATTGCAGCGTGTTGCAGCCGTAGCGTAGAACCCTCCAAACTATGATGAGCTGCAGCAATACGAACAGAAACATCCTGGCCTCGAAGGCGGTCGCTCATGAAATTCAGCCGCTGTACAGGCCTGCGAAGACGTCGTTGAGCAGCAGACTCCAGACGAAGCCGCAGCTCATCAAGGCGCTGATCACGGCGATTGACCGCATCGCGCAGCCGATTCAACACCGCCTCCGAAGACAGCCGCGCATATCGTTGCCGTGCGTGCATCAAGTGAAATCTCCCCGCACGCTGCACCCTTGCACTCAGCGCAGCCACACGCTCCTCAATCCGATGTTGAGCAGCCGTAATCAGCTCCGCAGCAGCCGACGGCGTCGGTGCACGAAGATCTGCAACAAAATCCGCAATCGTAAAGTCGGTTTCGTGGCCAATCGCCGAAACCACCGGAAGCTCAGACGCCGCAATCGTACGCGCCAGCGCCTCGTCATTAAAGCCTGCAAGATCCTCCATCGATCCGCCGCCTCTGGCAATCAAGATCGCGTCCACCCAGGATGGGTTAGCGTTGAACCATCGAATCCCTGCAGCAACGGACCCAGGACTCGAGCCACCCTGCATCGTCGCCGGATACACCAGCAGATCCAGCCGCGCATGACGGCGGCGAACCACAGTCACGATGTCACGAATCACCGCACCAGTAGGCGAAGTGATAACGCCAATGCACTTTGGAAACGACGGCAACTCACGCTTCCGTTCCGCATCGAACAGACCTTCAGCAAGCAACCGCGCCTTTAGTTGTTCGAACGCAAGCTGCAGCGCGCCAGCGCCGCGAGGCTCCATCGTCTCGGCAATGAGCTGAAGCTGACCTCGACTCTCATACACCGAAACGCGACCACGAACCAACACCGCAAGTCCATCCGCGGGCCGAAAACGCAGTAGCCCAGCCTGACGGCGGAATATGACCACAGGCAGTTGCGCCTCGCCATCCTTCAAAGTGAAGTAGATATGGCCGGAAGGCGCCGGGCGGCAGTTGGAGATCTCCCCCTCCACCCAAAGGTCGGTATACCGCGTCTCGATCTGCTGTCGAACATTTGTAACCAGCGCACGCACAGTCCAGATTCGACGCTCCGTCATCTGGTCGAGTGTGCTCGGGATCATCCCGGGTGTGGATTTTGTCGCATCCTCTCCGCGTTCTTCACTCCGAGCAATCGGATCAACATCAGAAAACGTCACATCCTCTTCCGAGACAGAAAAAAGTCCCGATTGAAAAAGCGAATCCTCCGCAGGGATTGCCGTCGTCTTAGGGGCATATCGTCTTCCACTCCGAACCTTCCCTCGCCGCGCACGCAGGCTGGCCAGTGTCGGCGGATTGTCTTCCCATTCAGACATCTTGCCTGAGTCTAGCATCGCAACGCGGCACAAGAGGTCAGCGGCGCAGCCGTCCCACCACCCAAAGAATCACTGTCAGAAGAACACTAATCAGGATCGAAGTTACGATCGGAAACGAAACCGACCAGCCCCGCCCGCGCCAGCTTAGGTCGCCAGGAAGGCGGCCAAGAGGCAGATTCAGACGGTTCAACCCAAGAACAACGACGCCGGCTACTACCAGCAATAACCCAAGAAAGATGAGGGTACGGCCCAGGTCAGGCATGCTGCGCCACTCTCTCTAAGCAGTCGCCAGGAGCGCGACAGCCTCACGCAGAAGCTCCGACGGCTGACACGGCTTTGTAAGGATGCCAACAGGCCTGGACAATTTACCCGCCTGCTCACGCACATTTTTTAGATTGGAGTAAAACCCCGTAAGAACAAGGATTCGGCAGGCCGGTAACTCCCGCGTCACATCACTCAACAGCGAAAGCCCATCCCGCCCCGGCATTGATATATCGCACAAAAGCAAGTTCGGCACAAATTCACGCGAACACTCCAACCCCTGATCTGCGGAGTAAGCGGCCTTCGCCTTGAAACCACTCTTCTCAAAGATAAGAGTCAGTGTGTCAGCCACCAGACGATCATCATCAACCACTAGAACTCGCTGCATCGACACCCTCCGTGCAAATCGTTTGGGTTGTGCGCGTCAACACTTAGCCTGGTGAAGTTCAGACTAGGCCTCAAAAAGCATACTTGTCTAATAAAAATTCAATGATTTCATCTCTCGAAGATTTAGACTCCACTCTTCAAGCAACGTTACTGCTAAGCCTGCGCATTGATGTCTATCGAAAGATCCTTCAATTCTATTCGCAGGGAATAGCAACTTCAGCTCTGGTAAGGTTTACGACAGAACCCTGACTTGATTCGTCTAAGGATACCCAGTGCACGTCGTTGCATTCATTGCCGGTCTGCTCTTTTGCATGGGAGTCGCCCTCGACGCCTTCCAGACCATCATCCTTCCCCGCCGCCCCACCGGCCGATTTCGAATCACCCGCATCTTCTTGATCGCCACTTGGGTCCCCTGGGTCCTGATGGCCGACCGCGTCACCAACAAAAAACTCCGCGAACAGATCTACAGCATCTACGGCCCACTCTCCCTTCTTCTGCTTCTCCTCTTATGGGCGCTTCTGCTCATCTTCGGCTTTGGAATGTTTTATTTCTCCATGCATTCCCCCTTTGGGGACGCCATGATGACCCACGTCAACAGCCCCCTGGCACAGTTCGGCACCGACCTTTACGTCAGCGGCACGACCCTCTTCACCCTCGGCCTGGGAGACGTCGTCCCCCACAGCCTTCTCGCACGGGCCTTCATCATCTTCGAGTCAGGCGTAGGCCTCGGCTTCGTCGCCCTCGTCATTGGATATCTCCCTGTGCTTTATCAGGCTTTTTCACACCGTGAGCTCAGCGTTGCCCTCCTCGACGCCCGCGCCGGCTCCCCTCCCAACGCAGCCGAACTCCTCCGCCGCCACGCCTTCGAAGGAAGCGAAGAAGCCCTCATCGATCTGCTGGAGGAGTGGGAGCGCTGGTCCGCCGAGATCCTCGAATCGCACATCTCCTACCCCATCCTCTGCTTCTACCGCTCTCAGCATGACACCCAAAGCTGGCTAGCCGCCCTCGTCGCCATTCTGGACACCTGCGCTCTACTCATCTCGGTCATCGAAGGCAACCACTCCCGCCAAGCCCAGCTCACCTTCGTCATGTCTCGCCACGCCCTCATCGACATCGGCGAGGTCTTCGAAGTTCTCGGAGATCAACCGCGCACCGACCCCGACCGGCTCCCCTCCAAAGACTTTTACCATCTCTGTGAAGCCCTTGGCGAAAATCAGCTTCGTCTCTGTGGCGATCCCGCCGCAGCAAAGCGTCTCCACACCCTCCGCGCCCTCTACGAGCCTCACGCCCACGGCCTCGCCGAATATCTACGTCTTCCCCTCCCCGTCTGGGTCGCGCCGCCAAAATTTAACGACCAGTGGAGCATCCTCACCAGAATGCGAACCGATGCTGCCAGCGCAATAAAAGGCTCAACCGATCGCTCCCCCTTCTTCCACGACGAAGACCACGGCTGATCAACACCCAAATCAACACCCAAACAAATTCGGGATGCAAGGTTGAAAACCCCGCATCCCGAATCAACTTCCAACTGCATCAACCCAATACTTACTGACCCGCCGGTCCCGTAGGAGCAGGGTTCAGCTTCTGAGCAGCCAACGCTCCCGCAGCTCCCTTAGCGTCCTTATCCTTCAGCTGCGCATATATCTTCTTCGCCAACTCAGGCTTACCCTGAGCCTCATACAGCTCAGCTAGCTGCAATTGCGCCAATCCAGAAGGCACCGTCGTCGTCGGCTTCGCAGTCAGCTCGTTGTAAATATCCACAGCCTGCGAATCCCGCCCGGTCTGCCTATAAAGCTGCGCCAGCGAAAGCTTCGCCAGTGCCGCGAGATCGCCATTCCAGCCGCTCGCCACTTGTTTCAGCGTGCTCTCCGCCGAGCCGTTCTGTCCCTCTTCCATGTACGTCAGCCCACCAAAATAACGAGCCACTTTGCCATCCGGAGTCATCCCGTACTTATCCGCGACGCTCATAAAAAGGCCGTTCGCCGCCTTCGCGCGATCGCTCGCCGAAGCATACGTCTTCACCCCAGCGGGCACCTGCTGTCCGGGAGCTGCAAGCGGCGTCTGGTAAGACTGCATCGCCGCACCAAAAGCAACGGAAGCCTGGTTCGCGCGGCTGGTATAAATCAACGCACCGGCAACCACCACCAGAAGGGCCACAAGCACAATACCGCTCGTAGCAATCAGGGAGCGGCGGTTCTCGCTGGCCCACTCCAGGCCATGGTGAGTCGTATCAATAAACTGGTCATGCTTGAGAGCTTGCTTGGTCTGCTGGTCCACTTTGTCTTGTTCTTCCTTTATGACTCATCGCGGCTTACCGCTTTGAGAGAACTGGTAGCGCGAAGTCACAGCGCAGAACTTTAAGTCTATCAGCGCCGGGAAGCCCAGTGTGGCTCGAAGCAACCATTTCTTCCACCGCCCATTATCCTCACAAAATCAGCGCATTGACAAACCGCCTTGCAATCCCGTCGCATTCCCCGAAAGGCCCACCCCACAGGGTTGACAGCCCCATCCCGGAAGCGAAGACTTGTACCCGAAGGAATTGCGCCAACTTATGAAGACCGTAGCCGTAGAAACCGCCATCGCAACCCCACCCACCACCAACAAACACCTCATCCGCTGGGTCGAAAAGATGGCCGACCTCTGCCAGCCCGACAGCATCCACTGGATCGACGGCTCGCAAGCCGAGTACGACTTCCTCTGCAGCCAGCTCGTCCACGCCGGAACCTTCACCAAACTCAACGAGAAACTCTGGCCCGGCTGCTTCCTCGCCCGCTCCGCCCCCAACGACGTCGCCCGCGTCGAAGACCGCACTTTCATCTGCTCCCTCTCAAAGGACACCGCCGGCCCCACCAACAACTGGGAAGACCCCTTCGTCATGCGCAAGAAGCTCAAGGCCCTCTTCAAAGGAGCCATGCGCGGCCGCACCATGTACGTCCTCCCCT
>Ga0302233_10002224_pt1 | contig 12382 bp, 21 predicted proteins | sample II_Palsa_N3_1_FD_193516 | JGI IMG/M metagenome (GOLD analysis project Ga0302233, IMG submission 193516) | Peat permafrost microbial communities from Stordalen Mire near Abisko, Sweden - II_Palsa_N3_1 | ecosystem: Environmental > Terrestrial > Soil > Palsa > Peat permafrost | place: Sweden...
AAGAAAGAAAGAAAAAAAAATATTAGTTCCTATAATTATCAGTTTATTATGTTCTTATGTACCAGACTCGACGCGCTGACGATCCTGGAAGATCTGGACTTCCATCTCGGATGGCGTGCACCCTTTCAGACGGGCTTGAAGCTCCAGCCACAGCTGCTTGTTATCGAGCTTGCACCTTGAGGTATCTTCCGAGCTGGCCAGTCGGAGCCTGTGGACAGGCGGGCAATGTTTTCAATAATCCATTCAGGGTGGTTTTTTCGAAGGCATTTACTTGTTACGGCGAGGACGCAAGGCTTTGGACTTTCTGAGCTCCTGAAGATGTCCGTAGAAGGCTTTCATCTTTGCCTCTGCCGACTCGGACGTGAGCACGATAGCTCCCGGAGTTGACGGCCGCCTGCTGACCATGCCATCTCCGCCAACCTCTGCGCTGTCGCGATCGCTGATCGCAGTGTCGTCCTCTGCAATGCGCAGGCCCTTGGTTCGCCTGCTCTCCTGCAGCTTTTTCGTCTTGGTCTTCTCACGTTCCTTTCGCAGATTGCTCTTGGCCAGGTGCGACAATGCGTCGTTGCCGTCGCTCTTTGTCCTTGTGATCGGTGCTGCTGCTGCTGCGTAGGGCACTGGCCATGAGAAAACACGTGCACGTGTTTAAGAGTGTGTACCATCGTCGCTGTCGCTCGGTTTGCGCGGCAGCTTTGCGTTGCCTCCGAGTGACAGATTGCTTCGGCCGCCGCCGCCGCTGCTGCTGCCGGATGGTGTGGACGAGCCTGACGGGCCTCCTCCTGGCCCGCCGCTGGTGCGACGCTCGCGGCGCTCGGGTCCGTACAGGCTGTAGATGGGCGGCGAGGTGCCAAAGGGCAGTGCCGCGTCAGAGCGGTCGTCGTCCTCGTGGTGGTAGCCGTGCTCGTCGTCGCCGTCCCCAAAGCCCAGCACGAGATACTCGTTGGGATCCTGCAGCGACCCCTTTGCCCGGCTCCCGTCGATAAAGAGCGGCGTGACCAAGGGCACGCCCGCGCTCAGCCACACGCTCAGCAGCTTGTCGGGCAGATCCTTGCTGGTCGTGACGACAAAGTCGGTCTTGCCGGCAGTGAACGTGGACACGACCTGACCGCTTGCGTTCTGTTTTTTTGTGTTTGTGGGTGGGTAGAGGTCAGTAGGGCGACATCTAGGTGGTCACACGAGGTGTGGACGTCAAACCTTGATTTTCACGCCGAGTCCGTGGTCGTCGGACGGGTTCAGCCCGTACAGGTAAAAGGTCTTGCCCAGGAAGACCTCCGAGCGCGGCGTAGGCGACGGCGGCGCATTGGCAGAGGCAGAGGCCAGCGCAGCCGTCAACAGCGACGTGGAAGACGGGGACGTCGGTCCCGCCATCTGTCCAAAAAAAAAAAAAAAAATGAAAACTTTTTTCGATGAGACCAGCGCCAAAAAAGGTGCTCGATTCGACGCTGATCATGGACTCTGGCGACATTGCATGCCACTTTGGGCCGACGGCCTCAGTCAAGAACGAAAGAACAATGAATCTCCAATTATAAAGTAGTTTCTCATCTTCACAAAGAATCACTTTAACCGACCGTGTATCCACACACCCAGCAAGAGCGCCGAGAGGCTGAAGAGGGCGAGCGAGGGCAGATTGCGCCCGATGGCCTCTTGAATCGACGAGGACGACGAGGACGACGACGACGACGACGATGATGAGACCTTTCGCTGACTTGTTGCAGACCGCTTTGCAGAGCTGACGACGATGCTGGAAGCTGTCGACGTGTCATCGTCGTCACTGGGAAGTTCGGAGAGGGCGCCGAGTAGTGGGGAGCGGCCGGGTGGTTTGCCGTTGATAAACTTGCGCATGTTTGGGAGCCCTCCATTGCTGGGGATCATTGGACAGCCCACCCGCTCGCTCTCCTTGGCAGACTCGCAGTCCAGGTACTCCTTGTAGACCTTCATTTGCTGAAAGATGGACGGTGCCACCTCGGACGGAATGCCGTACTCGAGCAGCTCGGCTTCGCTTCGCTCGTCCAGGAGGTCCAGCACATTTGGCACATGTCGAAAGTATTCACGGTACTGCGCAACCACTATGTGGGATTGGCGCGTTAGTCGCCCTGAGCAAGTAAAACCCAACGTTACTTTCGAAAAATTCGGCGACACACGTGTCGACCACGTCGAGCGCAGAGTCGCCTTCAGCATTTTTCAGAGTCACGTCGATGCCCATGGCCACAAGCATGAAGGCGCACTGGTGATGCCCCGGAAGAAGTGGGTACATATAGTTGAAGACGGACTGGCAAGGGATCTAGACAGCATCCATCGTGAATTCAGAAATGATCGGCCGGCCTTACCTGAAGAGCATGATGCAGTGCGCTGTTGAGCTCATTGTCGACCATGGAGATGTCGCCCAGAGAGTGTGTGAGGATGTACCTAAGCACTGCCATGTGCCCCTGGCTCGCCGCGAGCATCATCGGTGTCCGGCCCTAATTGTCCGATGAACAGTTAAAAAAATACAGCGTTGCCAAGTACCATGCTGTCGGTCCTATCGGTGGATGCCTTCATCTTGTCGAGGTATCGCACAGAGGTGGCATCGCCCTTGAAGCACGACAAATGAAACGGCGTCCGGCCATTCATGTCGGATATGAGACCGTCAATCTTCACCCCACTGGTCAGCTTTTTGCTGAGGATGGATCGACAAATAGCTATACGTTTTCCATCTTGAGCAAGTGCTTGATGGCGGCTTGGCGAACATGGTCACAGGCAAAGTGCAGAGCCGAGTACCCAGCATACACCGAGTCGAGGCTCGTCGTGGCGTTGACATCGTCCTGGCAAGAAACGGCGTCATTGCTTATTTCTTCCTTTTTTTTTTCTTTTCTCTCTCTTACTGGCCGCAATCTGTCCAGCCACGCTGTCTTCCCAGTGATGGCCGCCGCATGGAACGGCAGCAGGCCCTAGAGGAAAAGCAGGCATACCAAATTAGCTAGCGTTTCCTGATTTTTTTTTTTTCTCTGGCGAACCTCTGACGAGTACGTGTTGACGAGGTCGTGCAACCGTCCCTTGTCTGCTGCTGCCCTCAACGACTCTTCGCTTGCACTGGACGCCGTATAGAAACTGAGTAGCTCCTCCACCCGGCCGTCGTCCCCGGCTAGCAGAGCCGTGATGACGGCGTCGACCTTTTGCATTGGCGGACTGCAAGCAAGTGAAAAGCACAAGGCCATTTTAGCCGTGTTCAGGGGCCATACCAAACAACGGCTCATCTGGGTGGTTCTGCTGTCGCCGGCAGCGCGTCTGGGACGCCTGTGACGCCGCGGACCATGAGCGGGTCGCCCGAGCTGCGCTGGGAGCCCATTGTGAACCTGCAGCAGCAGCAGCTGCTGCTACTGCAACTGCAGCAGCAGGCCTATTTTGGCACATCTTTGTTGACCACCTCGTCCACCAAGGCGGGGTCGTCGTTGCCCCGCGGGAACAGCGCCGTCAACACCTTGTCGTCGTCTGGCTCGACGGGGTCGTTCAACAGCATGTCCAGTCCAACAAACAGCCTCGCCAGCAGCGGTGCGAGCGTCGGATCATCCAGCAACAGTGGCACGTTGAAACGGCCGTCTCCAAATCCCGTGTCCGCCCTGAGCTGGGCGCACCGCAAGGTAACCACGAGCCAACCCAATACCAGACTGACAACGAAACAAATAAAATCAGCTCCACACAGTCGTCTACCACGACGACCACCTGTACATCTATGGGGGGATCGACGTCGACCAGGGAACCTGGCTCGAGAGCATTGTCAAACTGCGCATCGGCGATGGCCAAGTTGTGTACGTTTGCCATCCCCTTCGATAACCAAACTAATATTACTCTTGGGTCTCTTTTTTGTTGGGTGGGGGGGGCTCGCAGAGATTACAAGACGACGGGTGTGGGCCCCGGGTTGAGACATTCGTTTGTTGCAGCCGTCGTCAACGGGATAATGTATGTGCACGGTGGTGTAGCAAAGTCGGGACGTGTGTGCCAGGATCTGCACTCTCTCCACCTTGGTACTTTTATGTCCTCGATATATCAATACATTTTTTTTGAAAAAAAATTTTTTTTGATGGGTACATAGCCTCTGGAGTATGGACACGCATTACAATCCACGGTGGTCTGGAGCCTCCAATACGATATGGCCATTCCGTCGTCGTGCACAACAAGTCGCTAGTTATTTTCGGAGGAAGTGACGGCCGCGAGGTGCATTCGTCCGTGTGGATCCTCTCGCTCGAGACCTTCCATTGGGAGAGGGTCCGTCACGGGTCCCACGAGATCATTCCACCACCACGGTTGTACCACAGCAGCGTATCCCTCGGAGGGTCCTTCTTCATCCACGGGGGTTCTTCAAAAGTGGCTCTGGACGGCCAGCAGGCGTTCCTAAAAGACTGCCAAGAGTTCCAGCTCGAGTCTCGCGAATGGCGACCAGTTGAATCCCGAGGCAACAACCCGTCATGCTGCGGCCACACTGCTGCCATCTATCAGGATATGATGGTACTTTTTTTTTTTTTCCAAAAAAAAAAAAAAGAAACTGTTTGAATTTTTTGACTACAGGTCTTGGTCGGAGGTCACTGGAGCGAGTTTGCCGAGCCAAATGCCCTCTCTTGCTTTAATTTTGTTACAGGCGCATGGTCGCTATCTAGAACATCCCAGCCGGCCCAGTCCGATATAATCTTTACAAGGTATCATGCAAAGGTTGAGCCAGAATGTTTTTTAAACTTTTTTTTTTGGTACATAAGGCGTTTTCAAGCCAGTGTTTTAGTAAACTCGACTTTGTACGTCATCGGTGGAGAGAGCACGAACCCGCGTGAGCAACACGACCTCACAAGGTTTGCAAATAAAAAAAATTTTTTTATACTGATTTTTTTTTCTAGATGTTGCATGAAGCTAAATCTCGCAGCGCTCAGAGGCTCACGGCCAGCTACCATCACCGACAGTACATTCCAACCTGAAGGAATCGTGACACGGACGCCGTCATCCAGAGGCCGATCGTCGTCCACCTCCTTGAATGCCAACAACGCCAATGCCAACAACAGCAACTCGCCGACGTACAAGAGTTCCAACCAGTCAAACAGCATGGTATCATGCTTCATCCTCTGCATGCTTTTTTTTAATTAAAGTATGTGTATTCAGATGACTGCCGGAACGCCACCAATGCCTCCCCTGAACCGCTTGCTCCACAATCGCAGCACCAGTGGCGGAAGTATCAAAGCAGAGTTCATGCGCATGGGTTCTGAGACGGAACTCAACGGCTTTGGTATCGTCAATGGGAACGGAGGCGGACCAAGCGTATACCAGTATCCGTTGATAAGAGGAGTGACTGAAAAGTGTTTTATCAGGTCCGTATCAAGTGCAACATTGGCGACGAAATCCGTCTGATCCAGCTGCCCCGTTCGGTGACATTTGATCGATTGCTCACGACTATCAGCAAGGAGCTCGGCCTGCGCACAGACACCCTCAGTATTCACTACATCGTAAGATAGCGAGGGATTGAAAATATGCATAAAACCTTTTTTTTTTTTTACTCATCCAGGACAATGAAGATGACCGCATCTCTGTCCGAACACAGGGCGACTTGAACGAGGCCATCCTGCAGGCGGACGAAGCATCCACCAGCGCGAGCTTTTCCGACGAGGGCAACGGCATCCTCGACCTCGGCAGAACGGTCACTCTCAAACTGTTCCTCACCAACAAGAATGGCGGCACCGTTGACCGCATGCCTCTCAGTCGCCAGAACAGCAACAGTAGCACGTACGGCAAGTCTGGCGTCGCCATGGTCAATCGCACAAACAGCACGAGCTCCCAGCGCCGACTTTCGCGAACGTTTACAAACGGCTCGGGTACCTCCAATGCGACCGGCGGGAATGGCAACACGAGCCCAGTCACGATCACGAGCCCGGTCGTATCTCGAAAACAAAAGTACGCCACTGCTGCGGTCCGTGATCGAGGTCGGGTTGGAAGCCAGGGCCTGCAGTTCTTCCGAGGTACCAAACCCGAAGAATTTTTTTTTTTTTTTTTTTGCGATTGTTTTTAATCATCGAATTACGCAGAGAGAGACCTTGCCCTGTTGAAAGAAGGACCGATCATAGGAAAGGGAGTCAACTCGGTCGTGCAGCTTGCCCTGGATCCTGCGTCCGGTCGATTCCTTGCCATCAAGGACGTGCAGCCCCCTGGTGGTGCCTCTTCACATCTGATCGCCATCCTCAACGAACACAAGGACAAGTTTATCAAGATTGAGCACCGCGACCATCTCGTGCAGTATCACTGTATGCCTACTCGTATTGCAAGAAAGCGTAATTAAATTTTCCTTCCCCCACCCCACCCCATTCAAGTCTTTACGATCGACAATGGACACGTTCGTCTTTTTAGCGAGTACATTTCTGGAGGCTCTATCCAGGACATCATCGCCAAGTTTGGCAAACTGTCTGAAGTGGTTGCCAAACTGTACACACGACAGATCCTAATGGGCCTCGACGAACTGCACACTCGCAATATCTCCCATGGAGGTAAAGCCTGCACTTTTTTTTTTTGTTGTTGTTTTTGCAGGATGAAGAAACTAATTTTTGCTCTGAACAGACCTCAAGTCGTCCAATGCTCTGCTCGACGCCAACGGTGTGATCAAGCTTTCAGACTATTTTGTGGGCAAAATCCTCAACCATCAGCTGGCCGACATGCCCCCGAGCGAGCCAAAGGAGATATTTATGCAGTGCAAAGACGACATCCACCGCGTCGGCTTGCTCATGCTCGAAATGCTCTCTGGGACGTCCTCGTCCTCTTCGTCCACATTCCTCCCGGCAGATGCACCGCTAATCCCAGAGTCTGTGTCTCCCGATGCGTCCGACTTTATGCTGCAGTGCTTCAACAAGTACCTTTTTTATCCGGTAAGAAAAACAAACTAAAATGCTTTTCCATAGGGAGTGGACTTTGCGACCTTCTGCTGCCGATCTCTTGCAACACCCTTTCTTGACGGTCCGCGCCCGCGCGCGCTCGCTCGTTCGCATCGCAAGGACGATTTCCACAAACAAGATCAATGGAAACTGAGCTCCCCCCCACCCCCACCCCAAAAAAATAAAAAAGGAAATAAAAAAAAAATTCCGATACACTTTTATCAGATTCACTCCAAAAAACTTAAATCTTTTCCTTCTAATTAAAACACGTGTATTATCTTCGTCTGTTTAAAACTGCATTTTTGTACTTTCGTCGAAAAAAAAAGACTTATGAAAAATCAAGCGACCATGTTCGAATTTGAACAGGATAAATCAGGTCATCGTCGTGCGACAGAGCACGACGGCCCAAACTTAAGCCGACCTCTTCAGCCGACACGAGGGGGTTTACCCCTGGAGACCACAAAGCCGCCAAGTCGACCTGCACGGGGGCAGCCAGATTGCCGGCCGAGTCAACGGGGAAAACATGCTCGAGACGCATTATGACACTGGAGGCTGGAGTGCCCACGGGATCGCGCACCTCAAAGGACAGCAAATGGATCGCATCCGGCAGGGGTGCCTTGAGAGCCTGCTCAATATAATAAACGAACGAGAAGTGACACAAAAATTCAAAGGTACCGAAAACGACGTCTTTGGATTCTCGCTCAACCAGATGGACGGGTTGGCAGGAGTAAGCAATACGACGGGATGGTCCCAGGCGATGGTTTGCTTCCGTCGGCGGATGAGCGTGTCGCTGGTAGAGTTTGCGCTCGGCTCAAACATCAGGAAGAGATCGGCCTGGAAGGGAGCCTTCTCGTCCATCGCTTCGTCCATACCGAGGTTGTCGTCCTGCATCAAACGACGCTGGAGCATGATCTCCATCTGGCCCGGCTCGAGGGATGCGACGCCGTGAGGCTCGGCAGCAAGCACGACCAACGCGCGAGTGCTGTTGTTGTCGTTGATGGATGCCGTTGTAAGCAGTGGCCGATAATTGGAGGCAATCTTGTCGTCCCACGATGCATCATAGTCGTGCTCGATCAACTCAAACATGCCGTTGTCGGTGTACAAGCGAGCCTTAAAAAAATATTTTTATTTATTTATTTAAAAAAAGAATAGTTTTGAGAACGGGTAGGTTACGTTACATTGACGTTCTGGATGTCGGTGTTGAAGCGAGCAATCAACTCCTTGTTTTCGCCGATGGCAGAGTTACTGGCAATGCGTGCCGCCATTCCATACTGCTGAGTCGACGGGACCGTACTTGTGCTGTCGTGGCTCTTGAAGAGGGTCAGGGTGACACGGAGGTCCTCATTCTCCGAGCTCTCCATGTAGACCTTGCATCATCAAAAAAAAAAAAAAAAGATGTAGTTTGCGAAACAGGGAATGAATACTGTGTATACCAGTTCGATAGATTCGTAGAGGTTGCCAACAATCGCAGTGGCGGCGATGGGGCACGCGCCGCCTTCAAGCAGAGTGGCAGGACCAGAGGGTGTAAAGAGATAAGCGCCTGATTTGTCCGACGCGTACTCGAGCAGCTCCAGATCGAACGGGAACACTTCCAAAGTCTCCTTATTTGTTACTTGGACTATTTGACCAGACACGGCCGAGAAATGCAGCATCAGCACGTCGTTTTCCAGGAAGATCTCTGAGCTGCATTTTTATTTATTTATATGAATACATAACTGATTATCCAGTGGTCGTTACGCATTCTCGACACAGACAGGCACATTGACGACTTCGGCGGCGACGGTCGAACCTTGGGGCGCATCGTCCAGTTTGAGATTGATCGTGGTGACTCCCAGAGCGGGCACACATTTTGAAAAGGCAACCTCTTCGATAGACGCGATGCCGTCCGTCCTGATCAGGCGCACTTGGGCAGGAAGCAGGAGGAGGCCGTCTGCGGACGAAACCGAGATATCTGCTCCTTTGCTGGTGGCCAGGATGCGAACGAGCACACGGGCGACATCGCAGACTTCAAACCCGAGAGAGTTGAAGAAAACAATGGGTGTTGTGACGCCGAGGGAGAGTTCGACGACAGTGTCCTCCTTGACTTTGTGCAACGGGACAGTGCCGTTGCCGCCGTTCGCGAGGGCGGTGATCGCAGAGGCCAGCACTACGCTCGAGTTGCCGTCGGCGTTGACGAGCTTGGTCAGATAGTCGTCGACGATGACCTGCTTGGACGTGCCTGTGGCCGCGTCGTGGTGGTTCATGAGCGCCGAAGTTTCACGCGCGACCTTGAGTAGAGGAGCGGCTGCGCTCACGTCTTTGAAATTCCCCGTGGCCGCTTGGTACGCCAGCGCAACCTCGGCGGCTCGCAGGGAAGCGTCCGAAACTCGCATCTGCTTTTTAAGTTGTGGCCGCGATGTGTAGTGCCCGACCCACCATCCGCCCCCTATTCAAACGCGATAAGATGGAAATAATTATTTTGTAGTACATGGGATGTCCTCAAATGGCAGGTAGTCCTTGGGCAAAGAAAAGTCTGGCCAACCGTTGGCCGGTGGTGCGCTCTGGATCGCATCAAAGTACTCGGAGAGGGTCTTGTATGTGAGCTTGACCCCGTACTTGACGGGGTTGGCGTTGATTTCGGTGATGAGCTTTTCCATGTTTTCAAACATTGCGGCCGCATCGTCAAACGCAAAGTCGTGGCCAAATGGAAACAACAGGTTATCTGAAAGGAAAAAGAAAAAAAAAAAATAAGTACGTTCACAGGAAACGTATTTGAACGTACTCGTCATGAACCAACCTGCCCGTTGTTTGCAGGTCGACACTAATTCTAGCGCAATTGATCTAACGCAACAATTCGTATGTGTATTTTTTTTAATTTTGTTTTTTTTAAAAAAAAAAAGACAGGGCACATACTGGATGTTGTCGTCGGTAACGGGCGTTGCACCCATGTCCCAGTTCATGAACCCAGGCACCCAGTACCACGAGTCGAGCGTGTGCGTAAAGAGGACCGCGTCCTCGCCGAGAGAGGGCGATCCGTGCCAGTTAAACTGGAGCTGCTTTGCGCTGCTCCGCTCGGTCTTGGTGCGCAGCGAGATGCGGTCGTTGACGTAGACCTGGAAGCCCATGGCGCGTAGCAGGGCGGGCGTGGACGACGAGCTGCCAAACGGATCGATCGACCAGGCGACGGTCGGCTGCGAGGACTCTGATCCCTGGAAGATCTGTTCAAGGGTCTCGTGACCCAGTGTGAACTGGTTGATGCGCGCGATCGGCAGCGTGGAGGCCTCGTCGTCCATAACCCAACCACCATGTACAATCTCTAGCCTGCCCGAGTCCACGAGCGCCCGCACGGCCTGCTTCATCGCCGCGTCCTGCTCGCCAAACCACCACGAAAAGTACACGGTTTCGGCCCAGACGAATCGGCGCACAGGGTCGGCCAGCAGATGGTCCACCGTGTTTGTGAGGATCGTTCGCACTTGCTCGTCATAGTACTGTTCCACAGTCTTCTTCCATCCGGCGTCGCAGTGCGAGTGCGCGATCAAGGACACCTCCACCTGGCCTCGCACCCCCACCACAAGCGCGACCACGACCAGCAGCAGCAGGCGCACCGCCAGCGTCGGCTTTGACCACGCCAGCCACATCTGGCAAAAAGAAAAAGTATAAATACCGGCTGGCCAGCCGCTTGGTTGACCACTTCTGTTTTTAGGTACGCCCGAAACACCCACACCGCACCTTTCTTCTCTGCTCTGTTTTTTTTTTCTTTTCCGCCTTTTCTTCCTTTGCTCCCTCTTGTTCGCTGAACCACTCCTCCTCCGCCTCTCTTGCTGGACTATGTTGGCTGTGCTTTTCGTGCAGATCTAGTCGAGAAAGGGTATTTTTTTTTTGTTTTTTTTTCCCCTTTCTGCTGACTTTTTTTTTCGTTTTCTTTCTCGGCCTTTTTTCCTCTCTTCCTCCCTCCCCCCGTTTGCTTTTCTTCTGTCCTTCTTCGTGTTTGTCCTCCCAAGTCCTGCACGAAGCAGGCTGCTCGAAGTTTTTTTTTCTCTTCCTTTTCTTCCACCTCGAGAGGGAAAAAAAGGGAAAAAAACAAAAAAAAAGCAAAAATAGAATCAAAGAGGAAATCCCCTCTGGTCTCTCTTTTCTTTCTTTTCTCCCCTCCCCTGCCTCAGTGCCTCGTTCTCCCCCTTCGCTGCCCTCTTTTTTTTTCGTTTTGCATTTTTTCTTGTTTACCTTTTTTTTTCCTACTGTTTTTTTCACCGTTTTCCTCAACCACCGGAATTTTCTTTCACGTTCCCACTCATTCGCCACCATCTTTATTGCAGTTTCCCAACTATCAGCCCACGAAAATGTGCGACGAGGATGTTGCCCCCCTTGTGATTGACAACGGCTCCGGCATGTGCAAGGCCGGTTTCGCCGGTGACGATGCGCCCCGCGCCGTCTTCCCCTCGATTGTCGGCCGTCCCCGCCACCAGGGTAAACAAATGAAAATAACTTTTATTTTAATTTTTAACTTTCTTTTTTTCGCTAGGTGTCATGGTCGGCATGGGCCAGAAGGACTCGTACGTCGGTGACGAGGCCCAGTCCAAGCGTGGTATCCTCACCCTCAAGTACCCCATCGAGCACGGCATCGTGACCAACTGGGACGACATGGAGAAGATCTGGCACCACACCTTCTACAACGAGCTCCGCGTTGCCCCCGAGGAGCACCCCGTCCTCCTCACCGAGGCCCCCCTCAACCCCAAGGCTAACCGCGAGAAGATGACCCAGATCATGTTCGAGACCTTCAACACGCCCGCCTTCTACGTCGCCATCCAGGCCGTCCTGTCGCTCTACGCCTCGGGCCGCACCACTGGTATCGTCCTCGACTCTGGCGATGGTGTCTCGCACACCGTCCCCATCTATGAGGGTTACGCACTCCCCCACGCCATCCTCCGTCTCGACCTTGCCGGCCGTGACCTCACCGACTACATGATGAAGATCCTCACCGAGCGCGGCTACTCGTTCACCACCACCGCCGAGCGTGAGATCGTCCGCGACATCAAGGAGAAGCTCGCCTACGTCGCCCTCGACTTTGAGGCCGAGATGGCCACCGCTGCCTCGTCGTCTGCCCTCGAGAAGTCGTACGAGCTCCCCGACGGCCAGGTCATCACCATTGGCAACGAGCGCTTCCGCTGCCCCGAGGCCCTCTTCCAGCCCTCGTTCCTCGGCATGGAGGCCGCTGGTATCCACGAGACCACCTACAACTCGATCATGAAGTGCGACGTTGATATCCGCAAGGATCTCTACGGCAACACTGTCCTCTCGGGCGGAACCACCATGTACCCCGGCATCAACGACCGCATGCAGAAGGAGATCACCCAGCTTGCCCCCTCGTCGATGAAGATCAAGATCGTCGCCCCCCCGGAACGCAAGTACTCGGTCTGGATCGGTGGCTCCATCCTCGCCTCGCTCTCCACCTTCCAGCAGATGTGGATCTCCAAGCAGGAGTACGACGAGTCGGGCCCCTCGATCGTCCACCGCAAGTGCTTCTAAGC
>Ga0302233_10002226_pt1 | contig 12378 bp, 18 predicted proteins | sample II_Palsa_N3_1_FD_193516 | JGI IMG/M metagenome (GOLD analysis project Ga0302233, IMG submission 193516) | Peat permafrost microbial communities from Stordalen Mire near Abisko, Sweden - II_Palsa_N3_1 | ecosystem: Environmental > Terrestrial > Soil > Palsa > Peat permafrost | place: Sweden...
TACTCAAACAGATAGAACAACACGGCCGGTGCCGTGATCATACTCAACGTCAGTCCTGCCAGGAACAGGGCGAGGTCAGAGGCGCGTAAAAACACACGCCGGGGGGAGGGGGGCTTACCCAGCTGCTTCCAGTCCGCCCCCGTCATTATCCGCCCGTCCAGGAAGAACACGTTGAGTCCTTGATGGAGCTGCCACCGTCTCAGTTGCGTCATTTTGACGTAAATGGCGCCAAAAAAAGCAACGAGCGCCACGGCGTCTGCCGCGTCTGCCGCGATTACGAGCTTCTTCAAGCCGACGACCGGCACCCCTGCTGCTGCTGCTGCTGCTGCTGCTGCTGCTGCTGCTACATCGACGGACGGTGAGGCCGACACGTCGAAGAAGCACGGCATTGAGACGGACAACGCGACAACACCGACGAGCTCGCCCAAGAAGGCCAAGACCGAGAACGGCACCAACGAGGGCTCGTCGTCGCCGTCAAAGTCCGCCCCGTTGTCGCCAGAGCAGGCATGGTCCCGTTTGTTCTAGTCGTGCCTAATACACTGTGCATTCTCAGGCGCAGCGGATCGAGCAAAACAAGCGAATTGCGCAGGAAAAGCTTGCGGCCAAAAAGGCTGCCGCTGCAGCCACGGCAACCCTGACTTCTGCTGCAGCACCCGCCGCGGTGGGAGGATCGGCCGCTTCAATCGGGGAGCTTGCCTTGCTGGAGGAGAAGTCGATGGATCCGTCGTGGGTGAGACAGCTGCAAGCCGAGTTCAAGAAACCCACTTTCAAGGCCCTCAAGGCCTTCCTCGCGAGCGAGTACAGTGCCGGCCGAAAGATCTTTCCTCCTGGTAACCCTGCCTGTCCTTTGTTTGATTTTTTTGTTTTTGTTTTTGTTTCTGAACCCGGACCGAAACAGAGGCAGACATCTACAGCTGGTCGCGCTTGACGCCATTTGACAAGGTCCGCGTGGTTATCTTGGGACAGGATCCCTACTTTAACGAAGGTCAGGCGCACGGTCTGGCTTTCAGTGTGCGGAAGGGCGTGGCGGTCCCTCCATCGCTCAAAAATATGTACAAGGAACTCGAATCAGTAAGCTGTTCTTTCTTTCTTTCATATGGTAACAAGTAAGCGATAACAATGAAATAGTCGATGCCAGCTTTCACGGCCCCAAACCACGGAAATCTCGAAGGATGGGCCAGGCAGGGTGTCCTCCTGCTCAATTCGTGCCTTACTGTTGAGCATCAGAAGCGTATTTTCTGACACCCTGTTTTTGGTTATGAAAAACTAAAATGTTCCCTTAGCAAACTCGCATGCGAGCAAGGGATGGGAGACACTGACGGATGCCGCGATCAAGGCGATCAGTGACAACCGTAGCAACGTTGTTTTCATGCTCTGGGGAGCGTATGCTCAGAAGCGTGGCAAGAGTATCGACAAGGTTGCTGAGTTTTCCCCTGTGGCAGTGACTGACACCTTACTCACCAGAAAAAGCACTGTGTCCTCGAGGCGCCCCACCCATCTCCTCTGAGTGCGTCCAGGGGCTGGTTCGGATGTGAGCATTTTGTCAAGGCCAATCAGTACCTCGTTGCCAGCAACCTTCCCGCCATCAACTGGTCCAATTTGGACTGAAAAGAACTATAATTTGTGTTCCCCTTCGGTAGAAGTCCCTTACCGTAGCAAGTAGGACGATCCTACCGCACACTCAAAATCTCCTCGGACCCTACATAGTCCCCTAGTAGTTTTTAAGAGAACTCTGCAGTATATCGGCGAGGACATCGGCCGTGGCCAGATTTGGGGCAAGCTTGAGAACACGTTGCTGGGGGAGGGCGCCCTTGACCAGCTCGGGGATGTCGGTCTCAGAGTAGCCGAGTTCGCTGATTCCGTTCGGAACTCTGAAGGGTATTATCGTCGGACACGTTTATTTAAACGAAGAAAGGACGATTTTTTTTTTTTACCGCAGCTTGTGCAAAAACTCACGGATAGCTTCGCTCAAGATCTTTCCGGCGTCTGCGGCCTTGACGTTTGCGGTATTGACGCCAAACAGAGCAGCGGCATGCAAATGGCGATCGGGATCGGCCGCAGCCGTTTGGTTGAACACTGCCGGAGCCGTGATAGCCACAGAGACACCATGGGGGATGATAGGGTGATCGACATTGTAGCCGCGTTGCTTGTACGCCTTGTTCAAACCCGAGATCGGGTACGACAGGCCGTGGCACAGATGGACGCCCGCATTACCAAAGCCAACGCCGGCATACGTGGCCGCCAGGAGCATGTCATCATTGGCCTTGTTGTCCATCTTGAGCACCGAGTCGGGCAGTGCCTTGATGCACATCTTGAGGGCTGTGCGAGTAAAAACAGGTAAATTTTTGGAGAAATCCAACCAGTCTTACCCTGCAGAGACCAAATGTCACTGATCGGGTTGGATCCCTGGTAGCCAGGGCGCTCGATGGGGTTCTTTGGACGAGGCGTGCGCTGGTTGAATGGGATGGCCGTGTACGATTCGAGTGCGTGGCTGCAACCATGAAAAAATTAAACGTCGTTCAAAAAAAAAATTTTTTTTTCTTTAATGTACCAGAGCACGTCGAGGCCCGAGGCAAGGCGCACATCCGAGGGCATGCTGCGCGCGTTGAGGGGGTCGATGATGCCCAGGAGCGGCTTGATCGCACGCGATGTAATGCCCGTCTTGGCCTTGATTTCCTTGAAGTCAAAGATGGCGGTTCCTGTGGTCTCGCTTCCCGTGCCAGCCGTCGTAGGCACTGTTTGTTCGGCCCCATTTAAACTGTTTACAGAGAAATAAAAAATAAAATAGAAGAATACCTGCGATGAGAGGCTTGAGGGGCCGGTCGACAGGACGTGCCTTGCCGATGGGCGCGTTGACAAAGTCCAGGAAGTCTGCATCAGGGTAGCAGGCGTACAGGTTTGCCGCCTTGCACGTGTCCATGACCGAGCCGCCTCCGACCGCGACGTACGCGTCAAAGTTGTGGGTGCGAGCGAGCTTGATCGCGTCCTTGAAGCTGCGTATTTATTGTGTCCACATGAGTTAAACCAGGAACAACAACAACAAAAAAAAAAAAAGAAACATGCCTGGCGTCCGATGGCTCCACGCGCACCTGGTCGTACAGGGTGAACTTGACGCCGGCCTTGTTGAGCGAGTCGACAACAGTCTTGGTGGGCAGCAGCTGGGCCATGTTTGCGTCGGTCATCACAAGCACGTTCTGCGCCTTGAGGTTCTTGAGGTCCCAGCCGATTTCGGCAGTGACGCCGGGCCCATAACGCACCGACGAAGACGCCATCTCGAAGGCGTAGTCGGCATCGGAAGCAGGCACGGCCGTGGCGCCCGTCGTCGCGTGCCCTAGCGGATGGATGAACGTTTTTGGTATGTTTTTTTCTTTCTATTCAGTCACGTACGAGTGCCGACAACCGATTGCTGCGGCTGAGAGGGCGACACAAGCTTTGAGGCGGCACACGCAGGGCACGCAACATGGCCGTGAGTGTGGCTGAACGCGCCGATCAGTCGAGCGGCCGACTCTTTTGCTGAGCGACGCACAATCATTTGGCTTTGGCTTGCCAGTAAAAAGTGAATAGAGAAGAAATGCAGGAAGTTCGGGATGGATCAAAGCTGTGCCGCACGTACCGAAAAAGAGTCTTTGAAAATAGTAAACCCCTGACGCCAGCATACGTGGTCCCTGCAATCAGATCTTGCTGGGCCACATATCCACATTGTTGTCGTCATCTCTGTTGCACTTTTGACTTGTTTTCTCAACTGTTGTGCACTCGAGGGTATGGGTACAACGATGGCAATTATTTTGTCGGAGAGGTTTGGCTGGTGGAGGTGCTCCCTTTCTTCAACGAATTGCTTCGAAAAAGGCGCGAAAATATGGAGACAGAGGGAGTCGGGGAGCCTCTTCCCGAAGCGGCAGGCAACGTGCGCGGCTTGCCAGACGGATCCGTTACAACATGCCCGTTGCTGTCAGTGTCGGGGGTCACGCTCCTCAAGTCTGCTCAAACAGTGTCAATAAATAAATAAATAAAAGGAGTTCTTTTGTCGTGATGTTACCAAGTTCACTCGTCGAGGACCGGACTGCTGTCAGAGAAAGCTTGGACAAGGTCGAACTCTTTATGGTCTCCAAAGAGGGCGACGTCGACTGCGACAAAGAGCCCATCATCGGCGCATCGGAAACAGACCTTTTGCGATTGCGTAACTATGTAGGAGAATAACTTTGTATCATTCACGGAGGAAAAACACACACACTCACATACTGTAACTTCGACAGTCTCGCCTCCTAGAAGCGTCTTCCCCTCAGAGTCTATCATGCGCACCTCAAACGAACCCTTGGTCGTCATGTAAAAAGTAGCTACGGATAATCGGCGTGAGAAATGTGCTCCTCTGTCAAACTCGTACCCATGCCAAAGACGTGCCCGTTCAAAAAAGTGTGGCCAACGGCAAATCGGTTGCGCTGTCCCTTGGGCACGAGTCCGATCCAGTCCCGTTGCTGCGGGTTTTGGTGTCCCATCCACATGACACAGATGCGCTGCTCAGTCGTGGTCTTGAGAGGCGTAACGATTAGTTTGAATGATGTCGTGAGATTGATCGGCCGTCGGTGCGGGGTTTGCGCTTTATTTTTTGGAAAGTCTAAGACAGACATGAGAGAGGCACAACGACTTACTCCGTAAGGTCCACGATGCACGCAGATCACGAACAAGGGAACGGTGCAGCTCATCGTATAGTGACTGGTGGGTGACTATCGTGGATGTTCAAAAAAAAAACTTTTTTTTTCTTTTTTAGTTTACGTACTTTCTGAAAAGGAGTCGCGGCCGGTGTTAACGTTGACCAACTTATGGCTGATCTGTTGGTATGGCTCGCCATGGTTGCAAGCAAAGTGCATCAGGAAATCGAGTGTGTCTTGATCACTGAATTTTTTTAAATTTTTTTTTTTTTTTTTTTAAAGAAATCTGAAGAGCTATTCCTTGCAAAAAGTAAAGGTACCATAAATCCGTGTACGTGATGCCAGCTTGCTCGATGATCGTGCGCCAAAGAGGCTCCAGTTTTCGCACGTCAAACTGGTGGCCCTTGGTGCCGACATGGGAGAGATGACGAAAATTGAATGGTTTTGAGATTGAAAAATCGATTTGAGTGGGAGTTTTTTCTCGCTTGCTTTTTCGGATGGTTGATGGGGCGTTGTTATGACCGTCTATTAGAAAATAAATAAAATATTAGTTGAAAATTATTCAACCGATCCGTACTGGAGATTTCCAAAATGGCCTCACGGAGGCGAAATTCTTCTGCAGTTCGGCGTACGTCTTCTTCTTGGCGCCTCAGTTTCTCCTCTTGAGTGAGCTCACGCGTGATAATGTTTAAGAGGGCGCTGCTGTCTTCATGATTCTGTTGCGTGACACGCTCCTGGCGCAGTCGTTCTTCCTCGCGTTCTTTAAGGGTCGTTTCCATTTTTTGAAGGTCCCCGAACGCACGATCAATCTGCGGCTTCCAGGATTGCTGCATATTGATGAACGAATCCTCTGGAGGAAAAAACCAGTCGAGTTAGCCAGAGAGAATAAAAAAAAAATAATGGTTTTGTGCTTTGCGATACCTGGAGTTGCGTAAAAGGGAGACTCTTGGAGCTGTTTCAGTTGCACACAGATATCTGCAAACATTGGCCGCTCTGCAGGGTCGGGCATCCATGTGGACTTGAGCAGACCCTTAAAGTTCTCAGGGCAATTGTGGGGGATTGGCAGGGTGAGTTTGAGCGTTGCTACACCGTATGCGATCGCCGCAGGTTCCATATCACGGTACGGTTGCTCGTTGGTGAGCATTTCCCAGAGAATGACGCCTGCTCATTTTTCGTCAAACCAAAAGAGTCTGAGGCAGGAAAAATATTGTACGCACGCACCATAGCTCCAAACGTCAGACTTGGCAGAGTAGTGGTGCTCGCGGATGGTCTCGGGGGCAAGCCATGCAAACGTACCCACGGCGGAACGATTGGACGCGTTCATAGACCGCACGTGCCTTGCAACACCAAAGTCTGAAATTTTGAGCGTGTTGTCTTTGCCGATGAGGATGTTCTTTGTAATTTTTTTTTTTTTTTTTTTAAATAAATTAAAAAAGGAGCAGAGAAAGAGCAGGAGGGTTACCTGAGACTTGAGATCGCGGTGCAGGACAGGGGGCGACATCTCGCCCATATGTCTCATCCCCTCTGCAATGTCGAGGGACCATTGCACGAGTAGCTTGGGCGGGATTGCCGTGTTGTTGGTCTTAAGTTTTCGAAGATGATTGTACAACGACCCGGCCTCGGCATACTCCATAACGATGAAATTGAGACACGCCCCCTTGAATTCGATAATGTTTTTGTGTTGGAACGATCTTGGTGGGTCATTTCGCGAATGATTATTAGTTGTTTGCCAAGTTTTCAAGGAAATACCGCAAAAAAGCCGCCTCCTTGCGGCACACTTCCTGAGCGTACAGGGCATCTTCGTCGCTGTCACTGGGAGGGATCACGTACTTGATGGCGATCTCTGTACCGTTCCAGATGCCTTTGTAGACTGACCCGAACGCGCCTCGCCCGATTGCCTATTTTTTTTTTTTTTTGATTGGCTTAGTAAAGCAAAGCGCAGCGACGACGACGACGACGACGACGACGCAAGCTTACGTGTAGAAACTCGATTTGCTCGACCGGAATGAACCACGGGTCTTCTTCGGAACTTCCATCGACAGCACCGCTGTCACTTGTCGAAGTCGAGCGACGAACCATGAACGATGGGGGGCCTAGTGTGCCACTAGAGGACATTTTCATCCCCTTTTGCGGCTGCGGCTGCGATGGTGCCGGGAGAGCGGTAGGAGCGGTTGGCGGTGCTTCTGTCCCGCTGGCACTGGTCGACTCGGAAGCGAGCGTGGGTGGCAATGATTCAGAGGATTGACTTGTGCTGCTTGCTCCGACCGCTGGGGCGATTGCCGGTGCTATAGCTGCTGCGGCGATCATGGCTGCGGACGACTGGACCATTCGTGCTGCGGTCATGCCGATGGACGAGGCAAACGCGGAGATCGCAGACGGCTGCGACGGTCCAGAGAGCGAGATTGTCGAGCTGACGGCTGATCCTGCCAGCGCCACGTCTCCAGACGCAGTGGATGACCGCTTGCTGGCGCTGTTGGCAGCAATGTATCGCGTGGAAGACCGCTTGGGCCTCGAGTCGACGACAGCGTGGAGCTCTTGCACGTAGAGACCTTATTCACACACGTGCGGTGCTCAGTACAACGCAAGCAGCAGTTGAGGGGAAGGGCATACCTGGAAAGTAGCCCTCGGCACCCTTTGAGCGTCCGTACCACCAGCCGTCCGGTTTCTGGTTGTTGACACAGTTTGATTTTGACAACCAAGTCACCTGGCATAGGGTCCGAGTACCTCTTTGAACAGCACGTCTACAAGCTCGCCCACCTCCAGCGGCAGCTCGTCGTCGCGCACGGCCCTGAAGCCAAACTGCACCTGTGCCAGCACGGGCGGGTGATCGGCCAGGGACTCGGCGACAGACATGGAGTTTTACAGGGCCGATCACAACAAAATGGTGATGGAAACAGTGGTTGAAGGTTGTCCTGATTCCCGATGATGACGGATCGTTAATTTCTTAGGACCTAGCTCTAGCAAACCAACAGGCGCTGTTCAGGTCCAGCAGGTCTCACGACGATGGCATCGATCTCGCACGTCCAGGTTGGGTTGGCTTCTTTGCTGCTGCAGTCGGCACGCCAGAGAGGGGAGAGGGCGGTACACTGGCGGTAGATGTCAATTCCTGTTCAACGAGGCCACAAAGGACTCCTGAAAGGACTCACCGCCGGAACTCGGTCCACACATTTTTGAAATAAATAAATAAAAAAAAACTTGAAAATGAGCGGGGGAACAGACGCACCCGTCGTCATTGGCACGGTCGGAACGATAACGGTGCGCATATCTTTTGACTCGGTTGTTTGTTGCGTTGCCAACCAGACTGACACCCCTCTGTGTGACCCAGGTGTTTGGACTAGGCAGCAGGTTTGACAGCTCGTACCCGCCGAGGTTAGCTGGCAAGGTGCAACCCTACGTACGTCGTTTGAGCTAACCCCGGCCCTGCGTTACAGGTTGCTCAAGAAGAGTTTGCGAGGACGGTGGGCAAGGTTAACGAGGTCCTGGCAGAGACAGTGCCGAGCAGCTTTCGGTGGTTCTTGTGCGGATACTCGTTGTGCTGCTGCACACTGGGGCTGTCACTGGGGCCCGCGCTCTATTTGCGCTCGCAGGTACCAACAGGTCCACCACCATCTTTGTTAACAGTACGAGCGATACGATAGGCACTCAAGGAGGTTCAGACTGTGCTCGACGAGGACAATGCGGCACGATACCACAAGGTACTTTGGTGACACCTGAGAGGTTGTTCGTGTTGGGGCTAATAATAACGAATAATAACGGGACCTCTAATCCGGCAGCACGGTGTCCACTGGCAAGTCAAGGGAGATCCTGATGACAGCGAGCATGCTTTTGTACGTGACCTGACACCATTTTGAATCATTGAGATGTTTATGGATGCTTGGATCCACGACTGTAGAAAATTTTTGTCACCAGCCAGCGAGCAGAGTCCGCCGACTCGTCCCTTCTTAGCCCCCTGTAATTCAATTTTCCCATTGCAAGGAGGCGAACGACTTTGGGAAAAAAAAAAAAAGACATTGCGTTACCGCCATTGTTCTTGCGCTTCGGCGGCATGCTGGCCCAAGGACCTGAATGGCGAAAAAAAAAATAAAAATATGAGCACAACAAAAAGGGCGTCCGAAGAATTGCTGTGGTTGTGAAAAGGGTTGTTGTATGAACGTGGTTGTTGAATGAACGTGGTTGTTGAATGTTAATTCTCATCTCCGGGTTAGCGGGCGGGCCTGGACCGCCGCACAATCTCGGATTCCACTCCGATTATTTTATGTCCAGCATTTTTCAAACCCTCCCAACTCCAAAGCTGCTACTCCGAGTCGTCGCCTGACATGCCAAACGAGACGTGGTTTTAAAAAGGGCCCTTTGTATTTTGCCCCCACGTAACAAAGAAACAATAAGAAAGAAAGAGACCAATACACACTGTTGCCATGTCAGTTACGAAACATTTGTGAAAACAAACAAACGCACGCCACCCTTTCTCCCATCTGCTTTTCCTTCGGTGCCCTCCCCCCCCGGCTAGAGCACAATTATTGCTGCATGAAAAAACCATTTGCACGCGCGGTACCCCTTCATTCCTTCAAGTGCAAAAAGAAATGAGGCTTGGCCACCTCCAGTGAGATGACTCGGTAAACCCCGAGAAAACGCGTTGTTTATATGTTTCTCAAACCGTTCTCTTCTCGTCGGTCTCTGAATCCCCCTTGACCTGGTCGTTTGTTTCGCATTTGCTCGCATGAGTGGTCGAGTGTGCTCGTTCGGCTTGGCGGCAGGATGTCCTGCCGTGTGGTGTGTTTTGAGTTTCATTGCAGAAATGCATACTTTGTGTTTGGTCCTTCCTGGGCCCGGGGGGCGGTGTGTGTGTATTTTTTTCACTGGCGGGTTGGGCACGAAGGGAGACGTCAGCAGGCCTCGTGCGCTTTTCTTCGTGCTGTTCGATAGCCGCCTTTGTTTTCTGTGGTCTGTTTATTTCTCCCTGCGTGCATGACTTCGCTGTCCAAGGCAAAAACCGACATTTCCCTCCCTCTGCCTTTATCTCTTCTGTAGGTCCTACAGAGTACTATTTTTTTTTGTTCGTCAGCTCACGTTTCGTGCTTTTTTTGTTTTATTTTATTTATAGCCTATATGAGCGCGCAAGGCACGACGACCGCGGAGGGGCCACACCAGCCTCCTGGCCCAGGCTACAGCTCCGTGTACACGCCTGGCAACTTTGGAACGCCGTCAGCGGGCGGACGTGCCAGTGTGCTTGATTCGCCCGCACTATTTTACCTCAACCCGAGTCCGCTCAACCCAAACAGCCCGGCAGAGCCCTTTGCGCCTTCGTTTGAGGACTGCCAGGTTCTCAACTTCCAGGCGGGGACGGGCGACGCAACCGTAAACCAGCAACAGCAGCAACAGCAGCTAAAGCAGAGCGTTGTCCAGCAAATAACAATTACCCCGTCAGTTTCCAACAACAACACGACGTCATCATCTGCTGCCAGTGCCGCTGCTGCAGCTGCCGCCACCGCCGTTGGGGACTCGAAAGTATCGTTGACAAATAGCAACAACACGAGCAACGCAAACAGCCCCTCGGGCAAGTCGCCAGCGTCGTCCTCCTCTGGCAACCTCGGCACGCCCACGTCTGCGCTGGCCACCAATGCACCCTTCAACTACTCGTCGGCGTCCTCCACCTCGAGTAATTCCCCAGTGACCTCGTCTGCCTCGGCAGACAACTTTGTGCACCCTGCGACGATTAACCGCCAGCAACAGCAAATCCTGCAACCACCACCACCGCCGTTGCAGACCTCCTCCTTCCATCAGCCGCAGCAGCAGGAACAACAACACCAATCGCCGTTGATCTGGAACGGGTTTATTCCATCGCAGTCGCCTCAGCTCAACCCCGACTCGCTGTTGTCGTCGCCCGTCCCCTCTGTCCAAACGCCCTTGGCCATTGCCCAGTCCATGACACCAGCGCAAATCCAGCAGCAACAGCAGCAGTATCACCAACTGCAACAACAGCAGCAGCAGCAATTACAGCAACAGCAGCGAAAGCTCCAGCAGCAACAACAACATATGCAACAGCCACTACAGCACCAGGCCCCCTCACCGGCACCCCTCCTGCCCCCGTCCCCGTTTGCCGATAATTTCAACAGCAAGAGCAACCCATTCTTTGGCAGCGGCATCCGCAGCTACGTCACGCCAACGGTGCCGCCCTCGGCGTCCGCTGCCGGGATCACCGCGCCCACAGCTCCCTCGTCGATCGTCGGCGCGTCTGGCCTCCTCACCAGCAGCAGCCCGGGTCCTCTGCTGTTGCACTCGCTGCCATCAACCCCGGCCAACGCAAACCAGTTTGGGACACCTGTTCCATTTGGCGGCGGCTATTACAACACAACCTCGTACGCGCCTTCGCCGTGGCTCACCAACATTCTCGGCTCCCCGACCTTCCACCACGCGCCGATTTACGAGGAGATCTCGTTTTTGCAGCAGGTGACCAAGAATGGCGGTGGTACCCCTGGCTCGGCGGCGACGGCTCTCTCTTCTTCGTCCGCTGCAATTCAGGGGATCTCCAGCGTTCCCTCCGACAATGCGGCCAGCAATGGTATCCAATCATTCACGACCAAGTTTGAGGGCATGAACAACGCGCCAGGTGCCATCATTCATCCGCCCACGCAGTCGTACCTCGCGTCGGCCCAGCAGCAGCAGCAGTTTTTGATGCAGCAACACCTCCAGCAGCACCCTGTCCCGCAGTCGCCCTACTATGGCCCAGTTGAGGGTGGCGAGCAAGACTGGTCCCAAAGCTACCACCAAATCAAGCAGCAGTATCTCAGTAATCAGCAGCAACAGCAACATTTGCGGAGGAGCTCTGATGTGCACACGCCCGGGAGCACTGAAAGTGGCGGCAGTCAACAGTTTGGTGACACGGAAATCCTCCTCCCTCTGGCCGGCCAGCTTCTCGAGTACGCCGATTCGGACAACATTTCTAGCTGGACCACGGCGGCTCCTACCATGTCGGACGATCTCCTCGTTTTCCAGGTATGAGAAGAAAATTTTGGTCATCACTGATGGAGTTCTTGTTGCAAATCGCCCTTGTTTTCTTTCTTCTTCATCACCTGCAGATTCACATGAACAATTTTGGCATTATCGATGACGCAGCCTACATGCACACAGGTCGTTTCGAAACGCGCCGTGCGCTCGACTATGTGGTCAAGTGGCTGAAAGGTAGAAAAAGGAAAACCAAAAAATAAAAAAATGGATTTTCTTAAAAAAAAATTTTTTTTTCAGGTTGCACTCTGCGCGAGGCCAGCGAACTCAGTGTGAACGAGATTGGTAACGCTCTTGGTTTACCCCCCAGCAAAATGGTGCGTCACAACTTTGTTTATGTGCGTTTAATCACGGTCATAATAGGTTTCAGCATTGCTTGCTCGCGACGCCATTGTTGGTACCCTTCAGTCAATGCATCAACAAAAGTACATGACCAGCTCCCCATTTGGAGGGCGCAAGTGAGCAGGATCTCACATACTTTGCTACCCATTCTTTTTTTTTTTCTCATGCTTTTTTGCCTTCTCGTTTTCCCCCACTGCCAATGAGTATTTTTTTATTATTTTTTTTTTTTTCCCTTCCCTTTCCTTCCCTCCCCATCCTTTTATGTCTGCTGCCTTTTAGAATCACGTTCCCCCCTTTTACCTTTTCCTTGATAATTAGAAGTTTTCCCAAATCCAATCCATAGAGATGCCCCCCTTCCCTCTATTTCCTTTTCTCTTGTCTTTTCACT
>Ga0302233_10002230_pt1 | contig 12353 bp, 11 predicted proteins | sample II_Palsa_N3_1_FD_193516 | JGI IMG/M metagenome (GOLD analysis project Ga0302233, IMG submission 193516) | Peat permafrost microbial communities from Stordalen Mire near Abisko, Sweden - II_Palsa_N3_1 | ecosystem: Environmental > Terrestrial > Soil > Palsa > Peat permafrost | place: Sweden...
CTCAGTTGGTGACAAATCGCCGATGCACTCATTGACATCCGACTCATCTTGCCAAGCACCTACGATCCGTCGAAAGCACGCAAGCAAAAGCGCGCTGGAACGCCGCGACCCCTTCAAGATGAAGCGACGCGAGCCTGGAACATTTTTCCGGCCTTGTATTACAAGGCCGGCGGAACACCCTGGCGGTTGGTGCGCGATCCGTCGCAGCTATCCGCATGTTTCGTGGGTATTAGTTTCTATGAGAGTCTAGATCGTTCCCGATTGACAACGAGTATGGCGCAAGTCTTCAACGAACTTGGTGAGGGCGTGGTGGTCCGAGGCGGGGCGGCATCGCTCTCGAAGGAGGACAGACGACCGCATCTTTCCGGTGAGGATTGCCAGAAGCTCATCGCGGACGCCTTGACCCGGTATCGCGATGTTCATTTCACCCTACCAGCCCGTGTTCTAATTCATAAGAGTTCGGCGTTCTCTGCCGATGAAGAGGCGGGAGGTGAAGCTACTCCGCCAGTCGAAAGTTCTAGCGCTTTTTTGTCTTTAGGGCAACGACGAAGACCAAAGCCAAGAAAATCGCCGATAGGCAAATGATCGTCAAGTAATTTGTCGTCATTTCGGAACCTCCTGCGACACGCAGACTCGCTCCCCATCAACTGTTACCGACGCAGAGTAGTCATTGCCTTCCCAGCAGCTGTACTTTCTCCAATGAAAATTCGGTTGAATCCCAACATCCGGTTGTGGAACCAACGCAGTACCACTCCTTCGCCTGAGAAACGCCAACAAGAATACTCCCCCCAGAGCAGCGACTAGAAAGTCCAAAACCTGTAGCACTCAACCACCTCGATTACAAGTCTGCTCCACGCCTGAAGTCATTGTCTGAGCACTTGGGCACATGTCTCTGGGCGCAATACAGCGGTTCGTTTCCACGTGAGCTCTATGGCTCTACATTTCGCCAGCATTAGTACGACACTTAAGCCAGAGGCCGTGAAGACAACTTGTTGATGGGGGCGCTTGCTGCGACGCGGCGCTCCAGGGACTAAATTGCAGGAAGACGAAGGCAATTCACGAATTCTCGTTGTTAACAGTGTGCAAAGAGGCATCACGATGAATCAACATACGGCCGATCGCCGTCTGCCTGCTTTGGGCTTTCTAACGTTCCTGTTTCTCTGGTCTGCCCTAGGGGTGGGGCAAATGGGAACCAAAAACCTATCAGGGACGGTAACCGACCATCAGCACGAACCACTCAAAGGTGCGGTAGTGCAAGTGGAGAACGATGTCACGATGGGCGTCGTCTCGTACATTACAAGTCGTGACGGCAAATACAGCTTCAAGCGTCTAGACGGGGATACCGACTATCGCTTGTGGTCAACTTCCGTGGGCACAAATCCAAGGTGCGAAAACTGAGTCAATTTGACAGCAACCAACCGAAGACCATCAATTTCGTCTTGAAACTACATTGATCCAGTACCGCTCCACCCTACGCTAAACAACATCGGATCGACGAGTCACGTCTAGTAGAAGATTTGCAGCGCATAGCGCTCCCTCAAGTTGAGTAAACGACAGGCCGCTCAGTCCGTGGCAACGCTGTTCGACGCTAGTTCGGTCATGCAGTTGTCACATTTGGCGAACTCGAAGCCTGGCGAAGGCTACTGGACTGCGATCTGAAGATTATTGTCTACTTTCCACACGCCAGGTGCGGACCAAGCCGCACGTTCAGCTTCGTTACGTTCTGCCCATGTTCTTACCTTCCCATTCAACTCCACCCGGTTTCCAACAACCACCAATCCGATCGTGGCAGCATCCAACTCCGCCGCACGCCCGAAAGCATCTTCGATCTTCGCCTTCAGGCCAGAAGCGTCAACCGCCGGTTTGAGTACGATCAGATTATTCACCCCAAGCACCCCAATAAGCCGACGTATCGCATCGTTGGCAGCATTTCGTTGAAAGTTTAGCTCTACCTCTCCATCGAGAGTTAGCCATCCATCCTCGACTCGTACCTTGATGGCTCCCTCCGGTACGGATACCTGCCAGCTCAGCGCGTTGACTGCCGCTAGTGCGATCTCCTGATCGTTCCGCTTGTGGAAGAGCGGTAGGTCTACAGTCGTTTCGTCGGCGACCGCTTTAACCCCAAAAACCCTTTCCGCCGCATGTTCTGCTCCCCTCTTGTCCGGGTAGCCAGGAACTGTACCGGACAAAGTAATGACTCCGTCTTTAGCGACAACACCGATGTTTGTCGCATCGATGCTCGGTTCGTAAGACAGTTCGGCGATCACGTCTTGTTGAAGTACCGCATTCGTTTTCATGGGACACTCTCTTCTGAATCACTGGCATCACGTTCTGGTTTAAGTCTCCCAGTTCGATGGCTTCCGTGCTGAGCAATCGGGCTCACACGAGGTTTGTCGCAACAGCTGTTGAAAGCGTGGCGACGATTGTTTTGAACACGAAACGCAGCCGTCGGATCTAGGATGAGCCATAAAGACCTACTCTTTTGAAGAAGACGTGGCATGCTCGAACTCATTGACGGCCAAGTATGCGATGTGGTCCGGCAATTGGGGTGCGAAATGAAGGCAGCTATCTTCGACAAGACATCATCTCCGGCAGCTTTCCTTCGTATCGAAGAAGTGCCTCGTCCGGAGATGAAACCGGGTTACCTATTGGTCCGGGTGATTGTATGTGGAGTCTGTCGAACGGATTTACATATTGTGGAGCGTGACCTGCCGCCCCTTTGTACTCGCCTGATTCCAGGCCACCAAATTGTCGGCGAAGTTGCTGACGGAGCGACCTCTGAGTTCCCGCTCGGTGCGCGCGTGGGTGTCTCGTGGATGGGCGGGGTCGATGGAATTTGCTGGTACTGCAAGCACGACATGGAGAATCTGTGCGATCATCCCACATTCACGGGCTACACAGTTGACGGTGGCTTCGCTGAGTTTGCTCTTTTAAGAGCAGACTTCGCGGTTCTTCTCCCCAGCGGGCTGAATGCGACGCATGCCGCCCCTCTACTTTGTGCTGGCATCATAGGCTTCCGCAGCCTGCGGGTTGCGGGTGTCCAAGCCGGCGAGCGCGTGGGTCTGTTTGGCTTTGGAAGCTCCGCTACCCTCATGATCCCTATACTGCGGTCATGGAACTGCGAGGTGTACGTTGTTACACGGGGCGCACAGCACCGCGAGACCGCCCGCGGGCTTGGAGTAAAGTGGGTGGGCCGGGAGGATGATCGTCCTGATGTGCCGCTAGATCGGGCCATCACGTTCGCGCCAGCAGGGAAAGTGATCATAGACGCGCTTTCCTGCCTGCGGAAGGGCGGAGTTGTGGCGATCAATGCGATCCACCTCGACCATATGCCACAGTTTGACTACGACAAGCTGCTTTGGGGTGAACGGCAAATCCGAAGCGTGGCAAACATGACCAGGCAGGATGCGCGGGATTTCATAAACTTAGCCGCTCAACTCAAAATTCAACCCAGAGTTTCTATCTTCTCGCTAGATCACGTGAATGAGGCATTGTTGAGTGTGAAGGACGAAACGCAGGATGGCTCGGCCGTGATCGTCATTTGATGACACGACAAATCACACTTCAGGCTACCTTTGCTCGTCTCTTTTTCTGGGCGGGCGTGCGCTTGGGATCGAGACTAACCGGACGCTTGGTATGTTGATCTGGCGGTTTATCGTGCAGCACAATATTAAGAAGAGACTTATGGACGTGAATCCGTCCGTTATACGTGATGTAACCAAGCTTTCGAAACCGGTTCATGAACTTGCTAACTCTGGAACGCGTGGTCCCGATCATTTCCGCAAGTGCCTCTTGTGTGACGGGAGGAATGAGCGTCTGCGGAATTCCAGAATCGCCAAACTGCGCCATGAGTAAAAGGGTCCGCGCTAAGCGCTTTTCGCTATTGTTGAAGAGCTGATCGACAAGGTCCTCTTGTGTTCGGATGGCTCTGGTTAGCACAAACTTCAAGAACATGTCAGAGAATTCATGTTCATGGTGCAGCATTTGAACCATCTCTTCCCGGTCAAGTTTCAGAGCGGTGCACGGTGTTATCGCTATGGCTGAGGCAGCGTGGAGGCCGGCCGTTCCCGCAAGTGACTCTTCTCCGATGAAGTCGTGCGCCACCATGAGGGAGACGGTCGCCTCCTTGCCCTGTTGAGAGACGACAATAAGTTTCGCTCGTCCGGATTCAAGGTAATAAAGGTAGTTCGCATCGTCCCCTTGAGAATAGAAAACGTGGTCTGCCATCACGTGGACCGTCTTGTGCGTTAGCGCCGAGGCTGACATATATCGAGCCGGATCGAATTTTACGTTCTTGGTTCCAGGCATCCCGTTCACCACACACTGCGAATCGCAGTTGAACCCAATCGCAGCTCTAAGAAAAGGACTCAACTGGCTGACGTATATGAAAGGGCAGCCCGAACATCGGTCCGCGAATCCAAATATTTCCCGTCCTGACGACGGAGAATTTGAAGGTGGAAAGTGGCCAATCTGCACACTGCAAACGCGCTGTCCTCTAAGTAAGAGGTGTTCGAGCGAGCCCGGGTTGGCCGATGCTGTGCATATCTTTTGGCATTATGTGGGTTAGGCTGCGAACGATCATCATATACGCATAGATGACGAGCGTCTTCACGGATTGCCTGTTTGTCTTCCCGTCGCTCGCACGCACAGCCTATCTCTTCTTTTTCTCGCCAATGGCCGAGGCATCCACAGGCCTTTACGACGCTCATGGAGGTTGCGAAGGAATGAGGCGACGAATAGACCGGCGCTCACTCGATTGATGGTGTGCTGTAGTGCTCAGCGTGCAGCCATCGATACTGCGAGAGTAGAGATGATGACGTCGAACCGGCCCTCTATTTTGAGGGTCGCGCGATTCATCCGAAGGGTAACACTCATGCCCGCTTACCTCCCCATTTTGTATTACTTCCCGATATTCGGCTTGCCGATGGCCGTATTGGCGCTAACACGGCTGAATTCTCAGCAGCTTGCCTATTCCCCAGCCCGACATCTCACGTTGCCTCGCCGATATCTCACCGGGGTGCCTCCCACGGAGAATCGCTGAGACATGTTTGAGTGGGAGCCAGGTAAACTCCACGATCTAGACACAGCTAGTTCACGGTCGCAAGTTCGACAATATCTTCCCTCAATCCTGCAGGACGCCAGCCCGCAGGCAAACACCAAGGAGAATGCAATGTCCGTAATGAACTCAGTTGTAGCTGTATACGATACCCACGCAAAGGCCGAAGCAGCTATCAAGGAGCTACAAGAAGCTGGCGTCGACATGAAGAGTCTGTCGATCGCCGGCAAAGACACCCATACCGATGAACATGTTGTGGGCTACTACAACGCCGGTGATCGCATGAAGTATTGGGGCAAGATGGGAGCATTCTGGGGAGGATTCTGGGGACTGTTGTTCGGATCGGCGATGTTCGCCATACCGGGAATCGGCCCCATCCTCGTGGCCGGGCCATTGGTGGCCTGGATCGTAGGAGCACTTGAGGGCGCTGTTGTCGTCGGAGGAGTCAGCGCCGTCGGAGCTGGTCTTTTCAGCATTGGGGTCCCCAAGGACAGTGTCATCAAATACGACGTTGCACTGAAGACCGACAAGTTCCTGCTCGTAGTGCACGGCACTCCCGAAGCAGTGGACACGGCGAAGCACATTATCGAAGGAACCGAAAATCACTCGTACACCGTGCACGGGGAGTTGGTCTCGGCCTAATCGAAGCATGGGGGATGCGTGCAATGGTCTGGAGCCTGAATTGGCAGAGGCTCCAGCATCGCTTTTTGAGCAGAAAGGTGATTCAAATGAGAACGAACGGCTCGTTTCCAGCTTTGATATTCATTGTGATTGCGGGTACAGGCGCAGTTCTTGGCTTCGGTTTGCATGCGTCAGGGCACGAATATCTTACCTTCATTGTCTTCGGCATAGCGATATTCGTGGCTGCAATCACCTCGTCCGCCGTTCGAGTTGCCGATCAATGGAGCAAAGCCGTCGTCTTGAGGCTTGGAAAGTTCCGCGCTCTACAAGGACCTGGGCTCTTCTTCATCATTCCACTCATCGATACGATTCCCTACTGGATCGATACCCGAGTTCTCACCAGTTCTTTCAAAGCAGAGAAAACCCTTACAAAAGACACTGTCCCTGTGGATGTCGACGCCGTGTTGTTCTGGAAGATCGTGGACCCTGAGAAGGCGGCCCTCGCCGTCGCGGATTACCAGAGCGCGATCGGCTGGGCCTCTCAGACTGCTCTCCGGGATGTGATCGGCAAGACGATGCTCTCAGACATGCTCGAAGGTCGAGACAAAATTAGCGTTTTGCTCCAGACAATTATTGACGCGCGGACCCAACCCTGGGGCATCAGTGTTCAGTCTGTCGAGGTGAAAGATGTCTTGATTCCCGCGTCGCTTGAAGACGCGATGTCGATGCAGGCTCAAGCCGAGCGAGAGCGTCAGGCCCGGGTCATCCTTGGCGAGTCGGAGTTGCAGGTTGCAGAGAAATTTGGTGAAGCCGCCAAGACCTACGCCAATAATCCGGTCGCACTCCACTTGCGCGCAATGAACATGCTTTACGAAGGCCTGAAGACGAATTCGACCATTGTTATCGTTCCAAGTTCCGCAATCGAGACGATGCAGCTAGGCGGCCTCACTGGTCTTACCGCCCTGACGATGGGAATTGGTCAAGACAAAGCGCTTGCAGCTACCAACAATCAGCCGCAGATGAATCTCCCACCCACGGCGCCTGCCGCAAATGGTGTCGCGCCAAACGGCCAGATTTGAGCTGGTTAGAAATCCAACCAACGTTCCACCCGAACCAGGAGATCCAAATGTCCAATACTCAAAAGTCCGCCTTCTCTGCAACGAAGATTTTGTTGCCGATCGATTTCAGCCCGTCCTCGGAAGCCGCCTTGGAAGCGGCAACGGGTCTAGCTCAGCAGTTCCATGCTGGCATTCACCTTGTTCACATCATTCCGGAAATCCCAGACTTTAATGGCTCCGACTTCTTTCCCGAAACCGCAGTGCTTCAGGAAAGCAAAGAAACAATAGAAGAGAAGCTCGATGCCCGTAAAGAGCAACTGATGCGCATAGGCGTGCCCACGTCCTTCAGTGTTGAGACGGGCAATGACATCGTCGGAAGTTTGATGCGCGTCATCAAACGTGAGAACGCAGACATGGTTGTGATCTCGACCCATGGTCTATCTGGTTGGCGTCCATTGATTCTTGGATCGATTGCGGAGCAAGTGATCAAGCAAGTGAACTGTTCTCTGCTCTTGCTCCAGTCCGATCAGCACAAATCCCTAGCCCAAGAATCTGCAATCGAAGTTTGGGAGGACTCTTTTGTCCCACTCGTTGTGGCAACAGGCTCTCTCAGATCGACTGTTCCTGGACCAGACACCTTACCGCAGAAGCGACTTGATCAGGTCGCAGAGGAACTGGCTGAACGAGGTGCTAAGACCGAACAACATTACGACCAAGCTCACTCGCTCTTCACAAAATAGCTTTGGCTGATCGAGGACAAGTGAAAAAGCCGCTCCCAATTACGACGTTATTTGTGGATGTTGGCGGGGTGTTGCTTACCGACGGTTGGGACCATCTTGCGCGTAAACGAGCGGCCAGACACTTCAAACTAAATTGGGCGGAGATGGATCAGCGTCATCGACTCGTCTTCGAGACACATGAGGAGGGGAAGCTCTCCTTTGAAGAATACCTGGGATGGGTGGTGTTTTTTGAGAAGCGTCCATTTACCCGGAACCAGTTTCGGGAGTTCATGTTTGCCCAATCAAAGCCATATACAAAGATGCTTGGCCTGGTTGCCCAACTGAGGGCGCAGCATGGCCTGAAGGTTGTCGTCATTAGTAATGAGTCGCGTGAGGTTAATGCTTTTCGCGTTCGCACCTTCAGGCTCGATCGGCTTGTGGACACCTTCATCTCTTCTTGTTTCGTTGGAATGCGGAAACCCGACGTTGAGATCTTTCGGCTCGCTCTTGACCTTGCCCAGGCGATGCCAGAGCGTTCGGTTTTCATCGACAACACCCCGATGTTCGTTCAGGTCGCGCAACGCATGGGAATCCGAAGCATTCTTCACGTCGATTATCAATCGACCTCTACCAAGCTCAATTCAATCGGCTTGCAGACGAACGACGCAACCTAGCGTTTCACCAATTCGAAAAGGAGATTCAGAATGCCGACCGACATGCTCACAACCGAGGACCTACTTCACGAAACTCCGGATGCTATGGCCAAAGAAGAGTCGCTAAAAGGTGGCGCGACTCTCACTCCAGACCTGCTTCGTCGTATGAACGCCTATTGGCGGGCAGCCAATTATGTCTCGGTCGGCCAGATCTACCTCTATGACAATCCCCTCCTGAAGGAACCGTTGAAGCTTGAACACGTCAAGCCATTGGTGGTCTCCCATTGGGGAACAACGCCAGGGCAGAATTTCATCTACGTCCATTTGAACAGGATCATCAAGAAGTATGACCTGAATATGTTCTACATCGCTGGGCCAGGACATGGCGGCCCCGCGATCGTAGGAAACGTGTATCTCGAAGGCACCTGGAGCGAGGTTTATCCAAACGTCACTCAGGACGAAGCCGGACTGCAGAAGCTCTTTAAGCAATTCTCTTTTCCTGGCGGAATCTCCAGCCATGTTGCGCCGACGACGCCTGGGTCCATTCACGAGGGCGGCGAGTTGGGCTATTCGCTGAGTCATGCCTTTGGTGCCGCTTTTGATAATCCTGACCTGATCGTCGCCTGCGTTATCGGTGACGGCGAGGCGGAAACGGGCTCTCTTGCAACCTCGTGGCAGTCTAACAAGTTTCTCGATCCAAGGACGGATGGTGCGGTGCTGCCGATTCTGCACCTTAATGGTTACAAGATCAGCAATCCGACTGTATTGGCTCGCATCGAACATGAGGAACTGGATCAATTCCTGAAGGGCTGCGGCTGGACTCCTTACTTTGTTGAAGGTGATGAGCCGGAAAAGATGCATGAACTCATGGCCGCTACCATCGACACGGCCATCGAAGATATCCATCGCTTCCAGAGCAATGCGCGTAGCGGCAACGATACGACTCGGCCTCGCTGGCCGATGATCGTCCTAAAATCACCCAAAGGGTGGACGGGGCCGAAGGTCGTCGACGGTTTGCAGATTGAGGGGACATTTCGAGCGCATCAGGTGCCGCTGCTCGTCGATCCTCAGCATCCCGATCATGTAAAGCTTCTCGAAGACTGGATGAAGAGCTACAAGGCCGAGGAACTCTTCGACGAGAATGGCCGCCTCATTGAAGAACTGGCAGAGTTGGCACCTAAGGGAAATCGCCGGATGGGAGCCAACCCACATGCCAATGGAGGCATTCTGCTCCGCGATCTTGACATGCCCGACTTCCACGAGCACGCGGTGACCGTTAACTCCCCGGGCGCAGTGGAGGTTGAGGATACGCTCGTGCTGGGTTCCTTCCTGCGGGATGTTGCCAAACTGAATCAGGACAAACGAAACTTTCGTGTGTTTGGTCCCGATGAAACGGTCTCGAACCTTCTCCAGGCCGTCTTTGAGGTCACCAACCGCCAGTGGGACGCGCGTGAATTCAGCAATGACGAGTTCCTCGCGCCGGAGGGCCGCGTGTTGGATTCGATGCTAAGCGAGAACCAGTGCGAGGGTTGGCTGGAGGGCTACCTCTTGACTGGAAGGCACGGATTGTTCAATAGCTACGAGGCATTCATTCGCATCGTCGACTCGATGTTCAGCCAACATGCGAAGTGGCTGAAGGTCTGCCGGGAATTGCCTTGGAGACGCGACATTTCGTCATTGAACTATCTGTTGGCTTCGCATGTCTGGCAGCAGGATCACAACGGATTCACTCATCAGGACCCTGGCTTCCTTGACCATGTCATCAACAAGAAGGCCGATATCGTGCGCTGTTACCTTCCTGCCGATGCCAATTGTCTGCTGTCAGTCTTCGATCACTGCCTGCGGAGCCGGAACTATGTGAACGTGGTCGTCGCCGGTAAACATGCACTCCCGCAATGGCTGACGATGGACCAAGCGGTCGTGCATTGCACTGAGGGAGCTGGCATCTGGCAATGGGCCAGTAACGATCAGGACAACGAGCCAGATGTGGTGATGGCCTGTTGCGGAGACACCCCTACACTGGAGATTCTCGCCGCAATCTCTATACTTCGCGAGCATCTACCTGCGTTGAAAATCCGTGTAGTCAACGTCGTGGACCTCATGAAGCTGCAACCCAGCACCGAGCATCCTCACGGTCTGACGGAACGAGATTACGATTCCCTCTTTACGAAAGACAAACACATCATCTTTGGCTTCCATGGGTATCCCTGGCTGATCCATCGTCTGACCTACGCTCGGACGAACCGCAACCTGCATGTGCGTGGCTACAAGGAAGAAGGTACGATCACAACGCCGTTCGACATGCGCGTACAGAATGACCTGGACCGTTTCCATCTGGTGATGGACGTGGTCGATCGTGTTCCGAACCTGGGCTCTAAGGGCGACTACCTGAAACAACAAATGCAGGACAAACTCATCGAGCACAAACACTACATCGACGCTCATGGCGAGGATATGCCGGAGATCAGAAACTGGAAATGGAGCGCCGCAAAGTGAACACGCAGACTCTTGAAGCAACCGCCAAGATCATGGTGGCCGATGGCAAAGGACTGCTGGCGATCGACGAAAGCACAGGAACCTGCAATAAGCGGTTCGCCCAATGGGGCATTCCGCAGACTGCGGAGGCTCACCGGCAGTACCGGGAACTGATTGTCGACACGCCGGGTCTCAACGAGTCAATCAGTGGCGCAATCCTGTACGACGAGACGATCCGGCAGAAAAAGGATGATGGCACTCCGTTTGCCAAAGCTCTCGCCGCCGTAGGAATCATTCCCGGGATCAAGGTTGACCTCGGGGCCAAGGAGATGGCGGCGTTTCCCGGCGAGAGGATTACGGAAGGTTTGGATGGCTTGCGCACTCGTCTGGCGGAGTATCTACAGATGGGAGCGCGTTTCGCGAAGTGGCGAGCGGTCTTCGCCATCGGCGACGGTACCCCAAGCGCCGGGTGCATCGAAGCTAACGCACACGCACAGGCCCGCTATGCCGGCCTGTGTCAAGAGGCAGGCCTAGTTCCGGTCGTCGAGCCGGAGATCCTGATGGAGGGAGATCACTCTCTGGACGTGTGCTCCGAAGTAACCGAGAGAGTGCTGCGAATCGTCTTCCGGGAGCTTTACACGCAACGGGTAAAGCTTGAGGGAATGATCCTGAAGCCAAACATGGTGCTTCCTGGTCTCACTTGTCCGAGACAGAACACCATCGAGGAAGTGGCCGATGCAACCATTGGCTGTCTGCTGCGCTCGGTTCCCGCCGCTGTTCCAGGAGTTGTCTTCTTGTCGGGCGGTCAATCCGGCGAACTTGCCTCGGCCCGTCTCAATGCGATGAACGTCCGGTACAAGTCGCAGCTTCCCTGGGAGTTGTCGTTCTCCTTCGGACGCGCAATTCAGCAGCCGGCCTTGGAAATCTGGCATGGCGAACGGGCGAACGTGATTCCGGCCCAGGAAGCTCTCTACCATCGCGCTATGTGTAATCGAGCTGCTCATCGCGGCCAATACAATGCCGCGGTAGAGGCGGACCATGAGAAGAGCGCGCCGGACGAAGTGGGCTCTTTTGCGTATGCGGGGAGGACTAAATGAAAATGGAAATACGTCAGAAGTTCATTGTCGCTAACTGGAAGATGCACACCACCTCTTTCGAAGCCCAGCAACTAGCCAAGGGCATCGTCGATGGCATTGCCGCACCCGACCACGTCACAGTTGTCCTCTGCCCGCCGTTCCCCTATCTTCCGATCGTTGGGGACATGCTTAGGGGTAGCCGAGTCGCGCTCGGCGCACAGAATGTTTACCCAGAAGCCGAAGGTGCCTTCACGGGCGAGGTGAGCCCGACCATGCTGCTCGATCTCGACTGCAAATACGTCATCGTGGGACACAGTGAGCGCAGGCACAAGCTGGGCGAATCCGACGCTTTTATCAACCGGAAGGTGATGTGCGCGCTTGCCTCAGGATTGGACGTGATTCTTTGCGTGGGCGAGACTCTGGAACAGCGTCAAGGAGGACAGACGGAGGCGGTACTCGATCGTCAACTCAGCGCCGGATTGGCTGGAGTAACGCCCGAGATATTGTCCCACCTGAGCGTCGCTTACGAACCAGTGTGGGCGATCGGCAATGACGAACATCATGCCAGTCCTCAGCAGGCGCATGATACGCACCTGCTCATTCGGGAGAAGCTCAGTCAAATGATTGGAGCGACATGGTCCGAGGAGCTTACCGTCTATTACGGTGGCAGCGTCGAACCGGGGAATGCAGCCGCA
>Ga0302233_10002233_pt1 | contig 12341 bp, 22 predicted proteins | sample II_Palsa_N3_1_FD_193516 | JGI IMG/M metagenome (GOLD analysis project Ga0302233, IMG submission 193516) | Peat permafrost microbial communities from Stordalen Mire near Abisko, Sweden - II_Palsa_N3_1 | ecosystem: Environmental > Terrestrial > Soil > Palsa > Peat permafrost | place: Sweden...
CGGCGATGACCACGACCGTGCCCTTGCCGTCGGGAGTCTGCACCTTGGGGATCTTCTCTGGGGGCGTATCCTGGTACCGAGGCTCTGCCATCTTGTCCTTGGCGGGGAGGTTGACCCAGAGCTGGAAGCCTAAGTGCGAGTGTGCTTGTCAATCGGACTGCCCCAGTGCCCATGCGGCAATTAACTACCCTCAAAGCGGCCGCCCTTCTCCAGCAGCTCGTCCGTGGGCATCTCGCTGTGGATGATGCCGCGACCCGCCGTCATCCACTGGCACCAGCCGGGCGTGAGCCAGCCCTCGTTGCCCGCGTTGTCCTGGTGGTGGAAGCCGCCGTCGAGCATGTACGTCACCGTCTCGAAGCCGCGGTGCGGGTGGTCGGGCGCGCCCACGGCCTCGCCGGGGCCGTACACGGCGGGGCCCAAGTGGTCCAGCATCAGGAACGGGTCCATCACGCTCATGTGCGCAGAGCCCACCGAGCGGCGCACGATGAAGCCGCCGCCCTCGCGCTGCTTGGGTGCCGTAAACACCCTGACGGGGCTGCGGACGGCGAGCTTGCGCAGGGCTTGCATGTTGCGCGTCACGGGATAGTGACCTCGCCATAATTTCCAAGATCGCCCCCCATGCTGACCGTCAACGAGGACCGCAAACACGTGCTGGGCGAAAAGCCGACAGTGGATGAGGTTGCCGCGTGGATAGAGTCTGTTGACTGTGGCTAACGAACGAACGCGTATCCAAAAAAAAAAAGGTCCTGAATGTCATCGGATTTGGCCGGTTCCAGTGGAGGATGCTGATTTTGACGGGGCTGTGCTGGATGGCGGTACGACCTGTTTTGGTTGTCATCGTGGACTTATTTTTTTCGGGCGCAGGATGCTGCGGAGATGACTGTGCTGGGCTTCCTCATGACCGAGATCGAGCACGATGAGCAAATCAACGCATCACCCACACAGGCCTCCGCGTTGGGCTCGGCCGTGTTTGTGGGCATGTGGTTGGGATTGACTGGGTTTGGCATGTTGGCGGATGTGAAAGGGCGGCGCACGAGCTATCTGGTGTCGATGGTCATCGTCCTTGTCTTTGGCCTCGCTAGCTCCTTCTCGCCAAGCTATGCCGTGCTCGTGTTTTTCCGCATGATTGTCGGAATCGGCGTGGGCGGCGCAGGTGTGGCAATCACGCTCTTTAGCGAATTTCTCCCGGCAGAGCAACGTGGAGCTTGGTCCATCTACATCGAGGCATTCTGGACCGTGGGCACACTCATGGGCGCTGGCATAGCTTGGTGCGTGTTTTTCCTTGTCTCCCCCTTTTAGTTTCGCGTTCGTGGTAACCATTGCCATTTAGGGGTACGCTTACCGGCCTCAACTGGCGCTGGATGGTTGGTTTAGCGTCCCTGCCTCCGATCATTGCAATTGCCCTGTACCCTTTTATGCCAGAGTCTCCGAGGCAGCTGCTTGTGATGGGCCATCGCGACAAGGCAACCGCCCTCTTGTACTCTGCAGCAAAGGAGAACGGCGTCGACTTGCCCATGGGGATTGAGCTCGCGGCCTCATCCCAAGAGAATGACGAGCGTGGGCAGATCAAGGACCTCTTTTTGCCCGCCATCCGCAGGACAACCATCATTCTGTTTATCCTGTCCTTTGTCAACTGCTTTGCCTACTATGGTCTCGTCATCGTCACCCCCGCCTTTTTCTCGACTGGAACGGGGTCCGGCAGCGGTAATTCTGACGGCTTTCTGGAGGTGTTTATCATCAGGTAAGAAAAGTGAGAAAATTAAACGGCTTAATTCTTTTTCTTCTTTGCCACACAAACAGCGCCGCCGAGTTCCCTGGAATCTTCATCGCTGCCTACATGATCAATCGAGCCGGCCGAAAATGGACACAATGTAACATAATCAAAGAAATGCAGGATTTAAAATTAAAAAAAAATTTTTTTTTCTTTTTTATTCTTTTGTTGTCTCCAGCCATACTGCTGCTGTTCACGGGGGCGTTTTCTCTGCTGCTGATCACACCGGCAGATACATGGGTGCACACGATCTTCGCCATCGGCGCGCGCATGTGCATCCTTGGAGCATATGCCACCCTTCTCGTCGTGTACATCGAGGCCTTTCCGACCAAAGTTCGTGGGACTGGCGTGGGCGTCTGCGGCTCGTTTGCCCGCATCGCAGGAATAATCACGCCGTTCGTGGCCAACGTGGAGATCGAGGGGGCCGTGAGCACATTCATCGTGCCACTGACTGTGTACGCCGGGTTTGCCATCGCCGCCGGCATCTTTGTCCAACTGCTACCAGAGACGACTGGTCAAGGCCTCGACGACGTGGACAACCTCTCCGAGGACAAGCTCTCCTATCAGCGGTTAGATAGAGGGGATTCTCCGGATGAATGAATGAATGAAGGTCAGTTTTATTGTCTCTGCAAAAACAAGCAAACAAAAAAAGATTGGTTTATGCACCCGGCTTGCGACGGCCTGCAGTTGAATATATCCGATCCAGGCGATCTTGAGCAGTCTTGAGAGTCGTGTTGATGGCCGCCACCCGGCGTCGGGCGTTCTGCAACTTTTGAATGTAGCTGTCGAGTTGCGGTGTTTTGGAGGACTCGGCAAACTTTTGCAGCTCTATGCAACGCTTTAACAATAAAGCAAAACAACAGGCCACACAGTGCATACCTCCAGACAGGCGCTCGATCTCGCGGAACAACTCGACTTGGCTGTCGCTCACAGCCAAAACACTGTTGTCAAGCTCTTGAGCGACCGGGACGAGGAGGTCTGCAATGCCCTGTGGTCGGCAAGAAGACAGAAATAAGAGACCTCGCGTGCGCGAACAAGTGTAGGCCTACCGCTGCAAACAGGTCCTTGGCCTGCGCGCTCGACAGGTCAAAGTCCGACATAGTGATGGGTTGACCGCTTCTTTAAAATGTCCGTCGCCACAAGGTGCGCAAAGCCGAAAGGGAAAAAAAAAAAAAGAGAACTCACCCCCATCCCGCGCAGGTCCCGCTTGGCGCCTGCCGTGCGCACGCTGTCGTATTGGCCGCGAGGTATGGAGTAGAGTTTATAGGGAAATGCGATCCCAATAGCTGTTTGCAGGCGTCCAGGATCGCCACCCGTACAAGGCCAAGCCGTCTGCGAGTGCTTTCTCGCCCGCTTCGCCCGAGCAGCAGCCCAGACAGCAGCAGCAGCAGCAGCAGCAGCAGCAGCAACAACAACAACATAGTGACAATTATCGTTCAGGCGTGAGCACCGCTTTTGAACCGACGCCTCCCCAGTAGGTCTTTTTTTTTTTTTCTTCCTGACCGCGTTGTCTGATCACGCGCGCGCACATAGGGACCGCAAGGAGACTGTGGGCAAGCTTATCACGGGCCTGGAAGAGTTTAACGCCCTCTTCAAGAACGAGAGCAAAAAATACCGCCACGCCGAGGCCAACTTCAACGCAGCACGGAAATTCAAACCAAAGCATGCGCAGGAGAGCGATGTCTCGGACAGCGAGAGCCAGGGCTCTGCGACTGAGGACGCACCCCCAAAGTTTAACAGGTTTTTCCAGTCTGCCGCCGCCGCCGCCGCCGCTTCAAGGGAGTCTTTGCCGATCATCGCGGCGAGGGAGCACCAAATTACGACCAATAAGCTGATCGGTGTCCTTGCCAAGCCCAACTCGCGCTACCCACCAGTCGAGGTAAAGTGTCCTCTGACAAACCTGATTGTGCACCCTCAAAAAAAAACAAAAAAAATCAGATTCCAATGAACTTGTTTGAGTTCAAGATGCCCAAGTTCACGCTTGACCATCCCGAAATGAACAAGTACTTGGGCGTGCGCGACATTATCCAGCAGTAAATGCCCCCCCCCCTTCCAATTTTTTGTTTTTTTTTCCTCTTTCATTTATTTATCGAATCCTTGGCAGTGAAAACGCAGTAATCGACTACCGAAACACACGTCTCCTGTCGACGTTCCTTACAGAGGGTGGCCGTATCCTCAACCGCAGGTTCACCGGTCTGTCGGCCAAGCATCAACGTCAACTAGCCAGAGCCGTCAAGCGTGCGCGCAACGTGGGACTCCTACCCTTCCTTGGCCGCGACGATCGTGCAGATGTCTTTGTGCCCTTCAAGGAGGCTGAAGTGAGCAGTGTTGGCTTCCGCTTGGACGATGATAGTATGGCTCTCTTTTTTAAAAAATAAAATATCTCAAGCTAACCCTACTATCCAAGCCGATTTTGTCGATGATGAAGGAGTTGATAGCCACGTCGGCGACACGGACTTTGATGATGACGAAGAGCCGGAACAGCAGGACACGATGCATGGAAGAAAGGGCTCCCTCAAGACCGGCAACACGCCCACTGCCGAAGAGGCCTTCAAGAAGGTGGCCAAGCACTGAACAAAAGTTAGACGAATCCGACAAAAAAAAAAAAAAAATTCTATTTTTATCCGACTCACGGAAATGCCAAAGTGCCTGGGTTGCGAAGAGGAGGTCTTCGGGACGTTTGTGTCGCTGCCCGGCGGGGCGGTACACCTGGAGTGCTTCATGTGCCCTGTGTGCGGCAAGGACCTCAATCAGGCCAAGGGCTATCTTCCGTTCAAGGGCAACTATGTGTGCAGTGTCGTGTGTCGTTCAAAGGCCGTCAAGGACCCGTCCCTGCTCCTCCAGACGTCCAAACACTGGCGCGAGACCAACAGCAATAAGGCGGGCTGGGCACGGGACGACGACGGTCGTGCTGGCTACCAAGTACGTCGTCGTCGTTGTTGTTTTTTTTTTTTCAACAGGGAACGCTCACTGATCAACGAATGATGAAGGGCGGACTCGTGTCGACTGGCGACAAGATCGAGCCGCGCCTAGCTGCAGAGGCCGCATCCAAAGCTGCTGGGCTAGAGCAGCAAGAGCAGCCTTGACAATGAAGTGCAGTAGGATAGGAGTCGTATTTTTTCAAAAAACCAAGAATGGACCAAACCAAGAGAAACCGCGACGTGGTTGAGGATGAGGACGCACTGTTCCAACGCGAGATCGAAGAGGCCATGCGGCTGTCGATGCAGGAGCACCGTGCGTACGAGGCTGGCACGGCGCCCGACGACGCTGCGTTCCAGGTGTGGATAGAGGACGAGGACACGTCGAGAGCGTCTTGCAACTTGGTTGCGCCACCTGTGCCACCAAGGAGCAGCAGCTCGAACGAGGCAGACGACGTGCGCAACAAAAGACTCAAGTACTTTGCTGCGGCCGCAACGGTACCACTGGGCGCGAGCGTCTTGTGTTTTCCTTTTCCCTAAAAAAGCCACATGGCGTATAGGGATCGACGCCACCACCACAGCCAACGTCCGCACAAACACCCCCTCCCCTCGTGACCCCTGTCGCGACCCCGACGTACACGTCCAGTTCCACATCGTCGGCATCATCGGTACGGTCGGGCTGGGCCTCGTCGTCGTCGTCGTCGTCGTTGTCGTCGTCGTCGTCGGGCCACTCTTCCCAGCTGCGAAAGGCCCCATTTGAGAGCGGCGGCGTGTATCTCAACCAGCTGCGCGGCCAGGCAACGATCCTGAACCATCAAGCACCCGTGCCGACGGTGGATATTGCCGCGCTCATCGACCGCGACAACCTCAAGCAGGCCTTCCTGAGTGCATTCGACGTCGACTCTGACGACTTTGTGCGCAGCCTCATTCCGTCGCATGTTCCCCTGATCATGTTTATGCACGGCAAGACAGAGAAGCGCATCCAGGTCAGCGACAACTGGACCGTCGTCGTGCCGCCCCTCCCAGCAAACTATGGTGTGTTTCACACCAAACTCATGCTGCTCAACTTTGGCCACTACCTTCGCGTCGTCATCAGCTCGGCCAACCTCTCTGCCGGCGAGCAGGCCTTCCTCGACCAGGTGTCCTACGTCCATGACTTTTATCTCAAGAGCGGCGCCGAGTATTATTCCAATTTTCTTTTCTTCAAACTAAAAAAAAAAAGTCTTTTTTTGGTGGTAGACCGAAAGGAACATCGCTCTTTGGCCAAGAACTAGAGGAGTATCTCGTGGCCATCAAAGTGCCCGCAAATTTAGTCAAGCTGGTCCAGCGCTTTGATCTCACGACGTCCAAGGCACACATCGTCGGCTCCATCCCCGGAACCTTTACGGGCGCCGATGCCAACAAGTATGGCATGAACCGACTTGGCGAGGCCGTTCGCAAGGTTGCTCCGACTGATCCTGGCTCGCGGCTAAACTACCTGGTATGACAAAGTGAAACAAGCAACGCAAATTCACCGGATCGCTTGCGCGTAATAGTGCTCATCGCTAGGAAACTTGACCCCAAAGTACCTCTGGGACTTTTACAGGGCCATCTACCCGGCAGCGCAGGCGTCAACCACTTCTAGTGCACCCGTCGGCATCTTGTACCCTTCGTTTAACACCGTGATCACGTCTGCATTTGGAAAGAGCGCAGCGGGCATCCTGTGCCTGTCGAGCGACACCTTCAATAAGCCCACATTCCCCAAGGACGCCTTCCGCGATCCAGAATCCAAGCGGAGAACACTCATGCACGCAAAGATCCTCTGCCCAGACTCACCCAATCCGGCCTGGTTCTACATTGGCAGCCACAACTTTTCCATCGCGGCCTGGGGCCGACCGAAAGCCCGCGAACCTGGCATGGTATCGATCGATGGGGATGGAAATGAAAAAAAAACAAAAAAAAAAACTTAAAAGTCTTTGCAAAAAGATTATCAATAACTACGAGCTCGGCGTCGTATTTGCAACAAAGGATATGCCCTTTGCTGTCCCCTACCGTTACCCACCTAAGCCCTACAAGGACACCGGCAGCACTCCCTATCTCGCCTCCTTTCAGAGAGATCATGGTGCCCGAGGAAGCAAGGCTGAGGATGATGCGGCTGGCTTTGAAAACATATAAATTTATGAATTGAAAAAAAAAAACATTCTTTCTATTAGGAATACAATACATGACGGGAATCTAAACTAATACGACGTAGAACCCTTGCTTCGACGGGCACAACGAGGACACACGGGCTGTTTTTGGCGGCACTCTATGTGGAAAAAGGCCTTGCAGTCTGTGGACGGGATTTCAAATTTCAAAAAAAAAAAAAAAAAAAAAAAAGAAAAACATACTGGGACAGGGCTCGGCAAGCTGTGTCTGGAACGAGTACAATGGCTTGCGATCCCTACAAATCTCACAAATAAAGCCCTTGGCCTTGCAGAGATCGCAAGAGAACACGTGCGCTGTCATTTCCTTGTTCAGCCCGGTCACGAAATCGATCAGGGTGCCCTCGTGCAGTTCGACGAGCTCCTTCATAGAATAGTGCATTGGGTCAAATGCGGAAATGAATGGCATGTTTTTCTCCAATCTGCAATTTTTTTTTATTTTATTAAAAAAAAAAAAAGAGTTTCATTTTCCGAGTCTTTACTTTTCCGACTTGTTGGCGTTGCAAGTGAGAACAAAGGACTGCAGATGGCCAAACTGCTCGCTCAGGGCCTTCATCGGTCTGAGCTTGGACGTCGCATTGTACAAGGACGGGTTGATGGCGTCAATGTTGTACATGGGCTGCTCGTACAGTGATGCGAGGAAGACACGACTGCGGTTGCACACCTCGAGCAGGGAAAAGTTCCAATTGGTGAGAACGTACGCAGGCACGACCGCCTTGCCTCCGCTATGGCAGTTGTTGCAACAGTACACCCCGTTTGCCTCGCAATACCGTACGTTTGCAAGCAAGCCTACTTGCGCATTTTTGGAACCAGAACGGGAAAAAAAAAAAAATTTTTTTTTTGATACCCTTGGAGAGGCTGCTTCCACAAATCGCACAGTGCTCGGGAACTTTTTTTGGCTTGACGGGGATTGAATAACTCACTTGATCCAGCACAAGCCCTGGCATTGCCGGTGCGCTGGCAGATCGCACACTTGCATCCGACTTTTTGATCCGCTTTTTGGTCAGACCAAGGAAACAACAGGACATTTTATTGCTACATACAGTTGCTCGTTCTGTCCGTGTGGCATCGGCCGCGGGAAGACTTGCTAGCGACTGTTGCCGACCTAGCCCAAGAACGAATTAAAACAAGGCTTTTTTTTTTCACTTTCTGCTTACCAACAGGCTTTGCGACAAATTTGTCGTAGCAGTCGTCGCAAACACGCGAGTCCGTGCCATTCGGATCGGGCACAGCAAAGACATTCAGTTTGAGCGTTTTCTTGCTGTGCTTGTCACACACAATGTCTCCGCAGCGACGACAGTGGTGACGTCGATTGAAGAACGAAAACCGAACGCCGCAGTCCTGGATTGAGCACACGTTTGCATCCTCATCTACAATTTTTAAAAAAGAGAGAGAGAGAGTAAATCAAGGATAAACTCGATAATGGCACACACGCACCCTTCATCCAATGATCTCGCTTCATGGGCACTTCGTTGGCAGGTACAGCCTGTTCGGCCTCAACATCTGCATCGTACTTGAAGCGATCGCGAGTAGGCGATTCGGGCTGCCTTCCCAGCATCGATTGGCTACTTCCACTGCCAAAAATTGCTGTGCGAGCAAAATTGAATAATTAAAAAACACAAAATATAATTACCAAGAATGGGCGAAGACGGCTGCTGAACTCCCGCTCGGGCGTACTGGCTCAAGTCAACATCGTCATCTGCCGGTGTTGGTTGTTCTTGAGCCGCATCGAGACCGGCGAGGCCACTGCTTATCGATTTTTGCTACGTTTTTTGCGTCCAGTTTTAATTCTTGACCCAAAAAAAAAAAGGGGGGGGGAGGCGTTATCACCTTGACACGGTCACGCAGTTTTCGCTTCAGCTCCTTTGTCTTCTCGTCATCCGTTTCGTTGATGTGAAACAAGTCGTCAAATAGTTTGCCCTTGGACCCGCCGAAATTCGAGTCCGCTGGCTCTGTACTGACGACTAGCCCGATCCTGTCCTGTGATGTTGACAGTGGCAGTGGAAGAGGCGAAGGAGGTTTCGACACAAGCGGCGACGGCGTTGCTGACACAAGAGGTGTAGGTGCTGTGGCTGTGAGGGTTTCCTTTTGGAGCGCCTGTTCCTTTTGTTCGGCGATTTGATCGACCAAAGGCTTGGCAAACTCCAGAGACCTTGCAAATGAAGATGACGACATCCCCTGTGTGACCGGTGCGACTAGGGCTGGTGTTGGTTCGGAGGGGTTTGAAGAGCTCGAAACGATCGGAGGCGGCAGATTGACTTTTTCTTCTTCTTTTTTTATTTATGTTTTAAATTTTTTAATTAAAAAGGAGACATTTAAAAATTTTTATCACAACAAACCTTTCGTGTTTTCAGTGTCAGTTGGGCTTGGGGTCTCTGCGTCGTCCTCCTTCTGAGCAGACCCTGTTGCCGAGGTGACTTCTGCGACAGGTTCTACAGAAAATATCGCTTTGGTTGAGTCGTCGACGGCTGCTTCGGCAGGCTCATTATTGGACTCGATGGCTGGTCCTGGCGCCGAGGCGACTTTTACGACAGGTGCAGACGTAGATGTCGCCTTGATTGAGATATGGCTTGCCTTAGCGGACGTGACATCGGGCTCTACAGCGGATGCAGCAGGCGCTTTCGGCGGTTTGGTAGACCTTCCAACGCTCTTTGAGGACGATGCAACGTCGTCCTTCCCCACATCGCCGTCGAGGGCAACTGTCTTGGTCTTGACTGTTTTGCCTTTCTTGTTGCCCGACTTTGCCGCCGCTGACGTGTCCAATTTTGTGGCCGGGAGGGCAGACGCAGGAGCCTCTTTCCAGCCGTGCACATCTGAGGCACATACAGCACACGTGGCCTCTTGCAGCTTTCTGTTTGGCAAACACCTAGCCATGGCGCCGCAGTGGTTATAGCTGCGGAAAGGCAAAAATTAGATGTACCGCCATCCCTCGCTCTTACCAGATCATCGTCAGCTTTTCGCACATCTGGCAGCGGTAGATCTGCTGCATGTCCTCCGAGATGAGTGAGTGCACAGACCGATGGAGACACCACGAGCACTCGGACGTGAGCTGGTCCATCTCGGTCTTGTCGAGCTTGCCCGTGCGAACCCTGCACCGAGTCTCTTTGGTTTGATACTACCCGCATACATTTTAGTCAGCTACCCCAGATGACCGATGTTGACACGCTCGGTCTCGATCGACGTGTCCGACTCCTTCAGAAACAGGGAAAAGTTGACCGCGCGAAGGGACGCGAGCATCTTGTTCATTGCTGCCGCATCCTTGGTCGATCGTAGCAGGGCGCCCTCGACATAAAACTGGTTAATATACTCGACGTTGTGCGTGAGTGCCTATGAGCAGGTCAGTCCTCGTTGCAGGAACGAGCGCCCCAGCGTACCAGCAAGTACAGATCAAGCTTTTTCTCAATCAGCGCAAACTTGACAAAGGCTCGTCCGCGCCCGTTGGCAGTCTTGATCTTTGGGATGGCCCAGACCGACATGACAGCCGCACCTGCGTCGGGGAAGAACGTGGGCAGGTCCTTTATTAAGCGGTCGTAGCCGCACGGGGAGTTGAAGAAGCCCTCGGGGATGCCTGTGTGTGGCGTTCGACGACGGGTCCGCGTTAGCCCACCCCAACGCGGAACCCATAAAGCATAGCATACCCTGGAACCCGTACAGAAACACCGCCTCCATGGTCGCACAGAAGAGCTGCAGATGCACGTCGTCGTCCATGACCACCACGTCGTTGTTGATGTGATGGGCCTGTGCCAACAGCCCCTCGGTCGCAATGGCGAGGTCGTGCAAGAGGCACTTGCGTCCGTAGGACACTGCCCCAGTCCAAGAAGGAGACGTCAGTGCGTCTGTGCAGGACCGGGTTACGCACCTTCGCTTCCTGGTCCTGCTGACATCGTCGTGGTGGACGTTACGAACAAAAATCAACCTTTTTTTTTTTTGATTGTGCACGCCAGCTTAAGACAACAGGGTTAGATTGCTAAAGACGACATGGTGGAGAACGGGCCCACTTGATGGTATTACGTAGTCTGTGCCATCGGCGGGCTGCAAGACCTGAAACACCGATATGTCAGTTCAACAGCCAAAAAAAAAAAAGGTGCAGTAATACCTGCATCGCGATCATGAAAACATCGGCGTAGTAGCCCAAGAAGAAGAAGCCCAGTGTGGCCAACTTTAACACGCCCACGGTGGGGTAGCCTAAATAAAAAATAATCTTTTTTTTTAGAAAGCTGAAGATTGTTTTTTTTTCCTTCCTTCAAAACTTGCCTAGATAAAAGCGATCGGCGCCAAAGATACCCAGGAAGACGGACAGCGACAGTGCATTCGAGTAGCTCTTGTCTCCTCTACCCCACCCACCACTCAAAAGTTAAATTAAAAAAAACAAAAAAAAAAAAACGTACACGTAACGACAAGGTACGGTGACATTGAACGTGCGCTCGCCATCGCACACGACTCCGTCATAGACCGAGCAGTTCACTGCACATATTTGAAACGCCGATCAGCCCCGGGCATTCTCACTCGCCCAGTCATACCAGTGGTAGTCTTGTCTGGCAGGCACGTTGGATGGCCACCATTGCTTGGGTCCACTTGCAGCGACGCACAGTCAAACCTAAAATAACCAAGTCCGTCAAGCACGGGAGCAACGGGAAAAGTAGATGGCTTTACTGGCCCACTTGCGCCTGTTGACACGATGGGACCGCCGCTGCCGACACTGCCGCGAGCAGGACAAGTAGCAGGACGGGTGCACGCATTTTGGGAAAATCATGGAGCTTTTTTTCGACCAGCTCTGCATACGCGTCCGCTGCGATGGAGGGGACTGGCAGACGTTGCCGGCCACTGGCCCGGTGGTACATGCTGCTGTTGTGGACGGCCCGCATGTGGTTGCGATCGTTGGCGTGGGCTCAGAAGGAGGGTCGGTTTGTGTGTGGAGATACGTTGATCCACATGACGAGATGCGCCACCGACACCGGGAAGATGACGACGAGGACGACGACGAGGACGACGATGCCAACGAGGGCGGGCATACATCGTGGGTCGCAGTGACTGCTCCTGCAACAGGGACGGCAACGCCGACCCGAGTGCTCTCTGCATACTCATCTCCAAGGGAGATTGGAACGGTGCATGTGCTTCTGCGATACGACGTCGTGCCAGGTTTCCGGTGGCTCAGGGTCGCCAGTGGTGACGCCAAGCTCGAAACAGACAGAATTCCCCCTGCATTGCTCGGGCACGACGTCGCCACTGCGACGATTGTGCATCGGGCCACAGGTCATGTGGCCGTCCTGTTGGCGGCAGCAAGCGAGGCCACCCTTACACTGTGCGAGGTTTACGAAGGCCGGATACGATCGTTGACACGTCTGAAGTCCTCGTCGTCAGCATCGACCCGGGACTCGGTCGCTCTGTACGTGGGCAATCTTTTTTGTTTTTGTTTTTCTTAATGAATGGCCCATCCAGAGCGCATGCATTTGTTGGGCGAGGTCAAGT
>Ga0302233_10002234_pt1 | contig 12340 bp, 19 predicted proteins | sample II_Palsa_N3_1_FD_193516 | JGI IMG/M metagenome (GOLD analysis project Ga0302233, IMG submission 193516) | Peat permafrost microbial communities from Stordalen Mire near Abisko, Sweden - II_Palsa_N3_1 | ecosystem: Environmental > Terrestrial > Soil > Palsa > Peat permafrost | place: Sweden...
GCATTTCTTTTTTTTTTTTTTTTTTTTTTGGCACTCGGGACTGCCATCTCAACTGGCAGTGTCGCATTTCCTCACCTCACCTCACCCCTCCCTATTATTTTGCGCTCATGTTTTGCGCCATCACAATTAACTCACCATCCACTAGATGAGCAAGTCGCCATCTTCTTCTTCGTCGTCGTCCTCCTCCCCCTCCTCCCCCGCATCAACTGCCCAAGCACAGCCACCATGCGCTGAGGCAGGATCGCCATCCACCAACAATCCGGTCGCTCGAGTGCCACACCCATCAACATTCCAACCCTGGATTCTGGTCGCGCCACCCCCACCGCCCATTTTGCAACCGCCGCCGCCGCCGACTCGCTCCCCTCCGCCCCGTCACCGACGCCACAGCACGCGCATGGACGACAGCGCCCTCGAGCAGCTGCCTCCCCTTCAAGCCGATCATAGTAGTGCCCTCGAGCAAGATCCCCAAATGGGCCAACTGCTCTCAACCGCCTTTTCGACCGCCAGCACCGCGTCATCGTCGTTGCCATCGCCACCGTCGTCATCGTCGCCATCGCCACCGTCGTCATCGTCGCCCCCAGGGTCCTCTTCTCAGGTCACCGCTGCTCCTGCTGCTGTACGTGCTCTTATTTTCATGCTGTCGCCTGGTTTTGAATTGAAACACGGCGTTTCAGGTGGGCAACAACGAGGCCGTGGCGAGTTTCCAACCTATCCAGTGGGGTACCGCCATGCCTGGCATGCCTGCCGAGTCGCCCCGTCGCTTTCTGTCTGGCAACGGCGCTGCTTCCCCCGCCGCTGCAACCCCCATCAGGTTCCAGAGCCAGCACCCCGGCTTCCAAACCCGCGTCGATTTTCGCGCGACCCCCCGCCGCGTCCTCGAGCAACTAAGGGTATCTGCGCTCCTTTTTTGTTTCTGTACCATGCTGATGTGCAAGAGTACCCAGACGCCCAGCACGACCCCTGGCTCCGGCATCAGCGGCAAGAAGAAGAGCTCGGCAAGAGTGCTCACCTGGGATACGCCCCCAAAGACGGCCAGTGCCTCCTCCGCCTCGGCCAGCGAGCCCCCCTTCTCGCCGTCAGGCCCCCGCGTCACCCCAAAGAATCTGCTCGCCTCGGGGGCCTTCGTGACGCCGCCTCGTACCGCCAGCAGCAAGAAGCGCCTCCGCGACGAGAACGAGGAAAACATCTCGCCTCTGCGACGCTCAAAACGTCTCCAGCAATTCCCTTCCGGGTCCTCTTTGTCTGATGCGGCAGCGGCTGCCCCCCTCGTCGTCGCCATCGGCAAGCAACGCGAACAGGACGCCGCTGTTCCCGTCCTTCCTTTGGGTAATTAAAAATTGTGATAAATAATTTAATATTTTATTTTATGTTGTTTCCACAGAGGTCTGGGTCAACATCTTCAGCTACCTTCAGCGCTCTGAGATTGCCGTCGTTATCCAAGTCTGTCGGACGTGGTACGACGCCGTTCACATGCACGGGGACTGCCTGGACTCCTTCCAGCAGCACGGTTCGTTGGTGTTGTTGTTCATTTCTGATTGTTCTGCATGCCATCGCTAGTGCCTCAAGCCCGAGGGATCGTGCCAGCGTCGTTCCTTCAGAAGGCGCTGAAGAGCGGCGTGCAAAACATGTTTCTCCCGACGATGGTGATTCGGGACGACCTTCCCGTGGGCTCCTTTGCGCCGTCGAGTTTCCCGTCGCTGCACCGGCTCAACCTCAACGAGTCGCGGGCTCCTCTGAGCTTCATGACCCGCTTTGTCGCCTCTCTCTCCTCCCTTCGCTGGATCGACCTGTACGCCTGCCGTGTCGTGACCGACGACGTCGTGGACGCAATCGCGGCGTCGAGCCCACTCGTGAGTTTCTTTTTTAAAATTTATTTTTTGCGGAATGATAAATGTATACAAAAGTTGCAACACGCCAACCTCTCGGGAACCGATATCACCGCGGTTGGGGTCAACAATCTGCTGCAGTCGGCCCCTCTGCTCGAGACGCTCTTTGTCGCGTGGTGCCCGAACCTGACCGGTATCCGCAAACAAACTACAATGCTTATTTTATCGCAACGACAGGAAAAAGAAAGCCACAGCTCAGCTACAAGGGACCCTATGGCAGCATCAAGGCGCTCGACGTCAGCGGCTGCAGCATGGCGGTATTACATGGCGCACAGGTAGGACTTTGTTTTATTTTTTTGTTTTTTCGTGTGGAGTAAGATATTCCTGTTTAGCTCGTGTCGCAGTGCCCCAATGTGCAGTACTTGGGCGTGAACGACTGCGCCGACATTTCTCATCTCGTTGAACACATCCCGCGGCTGAACAAACTTGTATTTGAACGACCCTCGCCGCTGATTTCCTCTTTCTCTAACCCTTTTTTAAATCAGGAAAAACTCTCGATGAATCGCAGCTACCAGCTCGACCGTCAGCAGTTGCTGACCATGCTCAACACGATCCCAAGCCTGCGCGAGCTGAGCGTCGTCGGATTTAGCCAGGCCGTGCTCGAGATGCTCTACCAGAGCGAGCTCGCCGTGGGTGTGCACATCATCCCCGAGAACTCGGCGGCCTACTTTGACTCTCTGGACCACGAGATGGCCGTCGGTGTGTTTACGATCAGCAACGCCTAGTAAAGATTGGCAGCGATTTTCTGTGAACTGATGTTTCTGAAGTAAATAAAATAAAAACCGAGGCTCGTTTCCCTCTTTGCCCCGAGTACTCTGCTGCAGTGGAACACAGTTTCGGGCGCACACAGTAATTTTGAAAATAAAGTGAAAATGGTGATCCGGAGGCTCTCGCTCTTCCGTCGCCTGCTGAGCAGCAGCGCCTCTGCCAAGCCTGTGATGGTGACGTCGCCGATCTTCTACGTCAACGGCTCGCCACACATCGGCCACCTGCACTCGGTCGTGCTGTGCGACGCGCTGCACCGCTGGCACGACTTTGCGGCCAGTGGGTCTCCACGTGGATTCCTCTCCACGGGCACGGACGAGCACGGGCTCAAGATCCAGCAGGCCGCGTCCCGCGCCGGTCTGGCGCCGTTGCCGTTCACGACGTCTGTCTCGTCGCAGTTCCGATCGCTGGCGGACGCGGCCCAGGCCGACGTGTCTGCGTTCATCCGCACGACCGAGCCCAGCCACAAGCACGCCGTCCAGACCATGTGGCGCACGCTCAGGGACCGTGGCTTCATCTACAAGGACAGCTATGCCGGCTGGTACTCGGTGGCGGACGAGGCGTTTGTGCCCGAGTCGCAGACGATCGTGAGAGGGGACAGCGTCCGTGTGGCGGCAGACAGCGGGCAGCCCGTGGAATGGCTCGTGGAGGAGAACTACAAGTTCCGTCTGAGTGCGCTCGTGCCTCGTCTGCTCGAGTGGCTGCACGCGCGTCCCGATGCCGTCCTGCCCGCGTCGCGGCACAACGAGGTCGTGGCGTGGCTCGAGGGCAAGGACATTGTCGACATCAGCGTGTCCAGGCGGAAGGACAAGGTCCAGTGGGCCATCGACGTCCCCGACGACAGCGAGCATTCGGTCTACGTGTGGCTCGATGCGCTCACAAACTATGTCACCGTCACGGGCTATCCGTACGACGGCACGTCGTCCTACCCCATCAGGTTAACTATTCATCCCAAATTATCTAAAAATAATAGAACTATTGACTAGGAAGGAACTGCTGCCAATCGACTTTCATGTGATCGGCAAGGACATCCTGCGCTTCCACGCCGTGTACTGGCCCGCCTTCCTCATGGCCGCCGAGCTGCCTCTGCCCAAGCACATCATCGCGCACAGCCACTGGACGGTCGACAAGCAGAAGATGTCCAAGAGCAAGGGCAACGTCGTGGACCCGTTCGAGCTCATCCGCCAGTACGGCGTCGACAACGTCCGCTACTTTCTCATGCGCGAGGCCAAGCTGGCCGACGACGCGGACTTCTCGCACAAGATGCTCGTCACGCGCTGCAACTCTGAGCTGTCCAACACCCTGGGCAACCTGCTCTCTCGTTCCACCGGCGCGGCAATGAACCCGTCGCAGAGCTGGCCCGATGCCCGGCTGGAAGCCAACGACATTGTCATGACGGATCGCGACAAGGCCCTCCTCGCCTCGTTCCGTTCCCTCCCCGCCCGTGTCAAGCCCCACTTTGACCTGGCCAGCTTCCACGAGGGCCTGCAGCTCATCCTCGACGCCCTGTACGAGACCAACCGCTACTACAACGATCTCAAGCCCTGGGCGCTGCCGGCCGACTCCCACGAGCGGCACGTCGTCCTCGCCATCGCCATGGAGGCCGTCCGTGTCTCGGCCATGCTGCTCTACAGTGTCATCCCGGCCAAGGCAGAGGAGGTCCTCCACCGGCTCAACGTGCCCAGGGAGCTGCATCAGGACTGGGGGACGCTGCAGCGCCCGCCCGTCGCAGGCACACCGCTGCAGCCCATCTCGGCCACAAACGGCGTCTTCCCTCGCATCAAATAGAAACACAATCCCGTGTCTAGATGCGGTGCAAACTTGTTATATACTGTACATATCACCTTCCGGTTGTTCAGTGCACGTTGCCGTAGGCCGTTGCCCCGCTGCCCGCCGTCGCATCGTGCACGTGCCCCCCTCCGCCGTGCGAGTGCTCGATCTGCAGGAGCAGCGGCGTGAACATGCCCGCAATCATGGCCATGAAGTGGACTTTGCTCAGTCGCGGCGGTGGGGCCGTCGAGGGCGTGTCCAGGTTGCTCAGGGCCTCGCGGTGCAGCAGCTCGGGCATGACGTGGATCGTGGCGACGTACAAAAAGGACCCGGCGGAGAAGAGCAGCACGAGGCCTGTCCAGATGTTTTGCGGGATAGGCAGCTTGATCTACAACGAGGCAAATCCACGATTAACTGAAGACAGGGCAGCACGTGAGTACCATCATGAGAAGGATGTACGTCAACAGGGTAGCGATCGGGGGCACAGAACAAAAGATGGCGAGGAGGAATCGCACGCCCTAATGACCGTTGCAAGGGTATTTAATGCACACGAACCAGCACCCATGTCTGGGCTCTCACCTTGCGCGTGTGGCCCTCGCTGAGCAGGAACGTTGTCAGGCCAAACGCAGCGGGTGCCTTGTGCAACAGGATCGCGAAAAACACGACAATCTCCAGGGACGAGTTGTGCCCAGAGGCAGCGGCCCCCATGGCAACACCGTCGGCCGCGTTGTGGATCAGCAGCCCAATGAACGCGGAAGATATCCGTGCGGGGGCCTCAAACTCCTGCGCGAGGTTACCGACTGAAATATGGTGATGGTGGTGGGCGCCGCCGAGGGCTGCACTGCTGGGCCCAAGGCCGCCGCCGCCGCCCCCGCTGCCGACGATGACGCCGTGCGAGTGCGACGACGCAGGGCCCAGCTGGTCCACGATGAACATGGCCACAAACCCTGCCCCCAATCAGTCAGTTGATGTGGACGTGTCAAAAATCAATTATGCTCCCGTGGTACCAAAGGCAAGGGCCACGCCCATGTAGCGGGCGCCGTCAAAGTCGTCGCCGTGGCCCTCGTGGCCCGTCTCGCCCCCGGCCCCCTCCTCCCTGCTGTACAGCGTCTGCACGCCCTCGGGCAGGATGATGATCAGTGCTGTCCCGACGAGGATGCCCGCGCCAAAGGACGACACCAGCCGCAACCGCTCCTCGTTCAACTGTGCACACGTTCGCCCGCTTAATCACATAACAGCACACAACGACGCACCGTGAACGCCAGCGGGATCATGCCCGCCAGGAACGCGCCCAAAAACATGACCGAGCAGAGCACCAGCAGCAGCAGTGTGTCCTCCATGGCGTGATGGCCGCGACTAGGGAGACACTTTCGAAAAATGGCCGGATGGTAGGTCACAAGACGACTCGCGCCCTAAATCAAATCCCGGCAGGTTTGGGCCGTACATGCCGCCGCCAGCGCACGACAGCGTGTTCGGGGCCAGCAGCAGTATTAGTAATAGCAGTAGCACTAGGGCAGGAGGAGGAGGAGGAGGAGGAGAGGATGGGGGCTGGTCCTGGCCGTGGCTGCCCCCCCCGTTCAACGTACGTTTTTTTTCCTCGCCTGCCTTCTTTTTTTTTTCCTGACCAGTTGTGGGTGCAGCCATACGGGAACTTCTCGCCGACGTTCAGGGACATGATTGGCGGGAAGCCGCTGCCAAACTGCCCTGAGCCAGACACGACACTTGGTACGAAAGATCTCTCTTTCCCACCCACCCCTCTTTGCTGTGCATACCTCCACTATCTTTACGCCCTTGGTTTCTTGCCCCCCCAGCCCAACTTCGGACCTTTTCACGAGGGAAAGAAAGAGGGAGGGAGGGTAAGAACATACCTCGGGTAGTTACAAATGTGGAGAAAACCAAAAAAAATAGAAAGAAGCGGGATAACTATCGTTTGTTGAGCTCTCAGAGCCTGACACATTCGAACTGAACCCTCCTCACATTACTCCTCCGTCTTGCCCTTTCTATGCTTTTTGTTGCTTACACTCTGTACGATTAGGCGGACTGTGGTATCCAACGATCGTGTTCATCAACATCCTGCTGGCCGTTGCGTGCGTCGCCTTTGCCGGCGTCACCGTGTACAAGTTCAACAGCGTCCAAGTATTTAACAAGCGCCTGCGAACACCCAACGTGTCAAACTCGCTGTGGATCTTTTTCTTCTTCATCGTCGCGTCAAGGTGCGTCTTTTTTTCCCCCCCAAATGGATTGCTCTTTTTGAGACACGAGGAATACAGGTCAATTTTGGACGCAGTGCGCTACGGCATGGGCATTGTCTACGAAACCACAAACCTCAACAGGGCCCTCTACTTGACATCACTTGTGCTCTCGGGCGTTGCGGTCCTCGCCCTCACCCTCACTCTCCACCACCAAAAGAAATACCGGTCGTCCAGTAGGTTTATTTATTTCCTCCGCTCGCTAAATCTGTATTGCGTGGCTGCAGCCTCCAACACGGTCAACGGATCCAAGCAGGAGCAACAGCAACTGTTGCAGCACAGCGCCGGATCCGGTGGTGCTGGCGGTTCCGTGCCTGGCCAGGAGAACCCTGGTCTCGTGGACAGTATCCGCCTCTTCTTCACGTCGGCCGACTTTTGGTCCTGCTTTGTCTTCCTCGGCTACCTCGTCTTTCTCTACATTCATCTGTACGTGCTGCGTCTTTCTTTATTGCCTCACCCGTTGTTTTGCAACAGAGCAATGGAGTACGAGTGGACGTCGTACGTGTTCTTGACCTACTACAGCTTCCAGTACATCCCCGTGATCCTGTACGCCGTGTGGATCATCATGCCCAAGACCGTCCTCGACGGGCCCTCGCGCAAGTCAAAGTGGCTTCTTGGCATTGTAGTGTCTTTTTTTTTTCCATTTATTTCTTGAAATTGTATTTACAGGGAGTTTTCCTGACGCTGATCATGGTCATGCCGCCCAGCATCTTCGCACTGTACCTGCCCTACGTGTGCACGTTTTACATCGCGTCCGCTACGGATCTCCTCATCCTCGTCAGCTCGCTCTCAGTCGTGTTCTACTTTTTCTTCCTCAGGGCCGAGTTTGAGCGCAACAAGGAGGAGTGCATTTGGACGACCGTGAGCCAGATCCAGGACACGTTTGACTTTAGGCGGTTCTAGCTCGGGCTGGCTGGCTGTGTGTGTGTGTGAGAGAGAGAGAGTGTGTGCATCCCCTCCTTCGCTCCCTTTTAAAAGAAGAATGAGCAGTTTTCGTCCTCTTTCTGTTCCTCCTCCTAACGTTAGCTACTCTTGTTTTCCTCGTTTCTTTTTTTAAACCTCTTTGTATAACAACAGTATTCTCCTATGCATAGCCCAGTTCTTTTGACATGTCCTAGTCGTAGTTGAGGATGGGCTGCAGCCACGTTTGCGTCTTCTCAAAGTCCTCACCCTTGCGCACGGCATACTCCTCGACCTGCTGCTTGGAGATCTTGCCGACGGCAAAGTAGCTAGACTGCGGATGGGCAAAGTACAGGCCCGAGACGGACGCGGCGGGCCACATGGCAAACGACTCGGTCAGGCTGATGCCGGTCTGCTCGGTGATGTTTGCCAGCTTCCACATCGTCGCCTTCTCCGTGTGGTCGGGCTGCGAGGGGTAGCCGGGCGCGGGGCGGATGCCCTGGTACTTGATCTTGATCAGGTCCTCCGTGCCGAGCTGCTCACCGGCGCTGTAGCCCCACAGGTCCTTGCGCACAATCTCGTGCAGCTTCTCGGCAAAGGCCTCGGCCAGACGATCGGCCAGCGACTCGACCATGATCGCGTTGTAGTCGTCGTTCTGGGCCTTGAACTGCTTGACGAGCTCGTCTGAGCCAAAGCCGGCGCTGCACGCAAACAGGCCAACATAGTCGGGGATGCCGGTTTCCTTGGGCGCGATAAAGTCAGACAGCGACAGGAACGGCTCCTTGGCCTCGGGGTCCTTCTCGGCCTGCTGGCGGAGGCCGTGGAACTTGGCCACGACCTTGGACCGCGTCTCGTCCTCGTAGACCTCGATGTCGTCGCCCACAGAGTTGGCGGGGTAGAAGCCGACGATGCCCGTGGCCTTGACGCTCTTGTCTGCAATGATCTTCTTGAGGGCGACCTGGGCCTCGTTGAAGAGCTTCTGGGCCTCGGCGCCCACCGTCGCGTCGTTAAAGATCTTGGGGTAGCCACGGTTGGGGTACTTGCCGCGCAGCTGCCACGTTTGGAAGAACGGGTTCCAGTCGATGTGGCTCAGCAGGTCGTTCAGGTCGTAGTCGGTGAAGACCTTGGTGCCCAGGAACGTCGGCTTCTTGGCCGGGGGCGACGCCGTGAAGTCGATCTTGAGCCCTTTGCTGCGGGCCTGTTCGAGCGTCTGGTACTTGCGGTCCTTGAGCTATGGATGCGCGTGTTCAAAATAGAATATTTATTATGAAATGCCTGTTTTGTTTTTACGTTGTCGTAATGGTCCTTGCGCAGCTCCTCGTACTCGTCCGCAATGTCCTGCGAGTACTCTTTCTTGGCCGTGGGGTCGAGGAGCGAAGACACGACCGTGACGGATCGGGATGCGTCGAGAACATGGATCGTGGGTTGTGAATATCGGGGCGCAATCTAGCAATAATTAAAGCACTTCAGTTGAACCCAAGTAGTACTGTTGTAAGAACTACCTTGACTGACGTGTGCATCTTGCTCGTGGTCGCTCCTCCGATCAAGAGCGGGACCGAGATCTTGCGTCGCTCCATCTCCTTTGCAACGTTGACCATCTCCTCGAGCGAGGGGGTGATCAGGCCCGACAGACCGATGATGTCGGCCTTCTCCGCAATGGCCGTCTCGAGGATCTTCTCGCACGGGCACATGACGCCGAGGTCGATCACGCGGTAGTTGTTGCAGCCGAGGACGACGCCGACAATGTTCTTGCCGATATCGTGCACGTCTCCCTTGACCGTAGCCAGCACGACGGTGCCGTTATTGGACGGCCCCGAGGCACCGCCGGCCGCCACGGCGGCTGCCTTCTCTTCTTCCATGAAGGGGATCAGGTACGCCACGGCCTTCTTCATCACACGAGCGCTCTTGATCACCTGGGGCAAAAACATCTTGCCGCTGCCAAAGAGATCACCGACGACGTTCATGGCGTCCATCAGCGGGCCCTCGATAATGTGGAGCGGCCGAGCAAACTATAGGCATATTTTTCAAAGATGTTTAACACCTGTCAGTTCGTTTTTCTGCTTCACCTGTTGCTTGTCGGCACGGGCCTCCTCGACGTCAAGCTCAATGTACTTGTCGATACCCTTGACAAGGGCGTGCTCGATGCGTTTCTTGAGAGGGAAAGACCGCCACTCTTCGCTCTCGACCTCGGCCTTCTTGCCCGTGCTCGAGTGCGACTACAGCGTAATTTTTATTATTTCCAGATGATGTCGGTTTCCTCTTTTTATGCATACCTTGGAGTACTCCAGGAGCTTCTCGGTCGATTCGGGGTCAGTGTTCCAGACGGCAGCCTCACAGAGGTTGCGCAGCTCCTCGGGGATGTCTTGGTACAGCGGTAGGGCACCGGCGTTGACGATGCCCATGTCCATGCCGGCCTTGATGGTGTGGTACAAAAAGACTGCATGCATGGCCTGGCGGATCGCCTCCTGGCCACGGAACGAGAAGGACAAGTTGGAAACACCGCCAGAGATCTTGGCGCCCGGCAGTTTCCCCTTGATCAGCTTGCACACCTCGATAAAGTTCTTGCCATAGTTGTTGTGCTCCTCCAGACCCGTGCAGATCGTGAGGATGTTGGGGTCAAAGATGATGTCGTTGGGGTTGAAGCCCACCTTCTCCACCAGCAGGTTGTAGGAGCGCTGGCAGATGCGGAACTTGTCCTCGGTCGTCACTGCCTGGCCCTCCTCGTCAAACTGTACGATCGATGGCTGATTCAGAAAAAAAAAAAAAAAACAATTTTAGTTCAACGCACAGCCATGACGACGCAAGCGGCGCCGTAGCGATGAACGATCTTGGCCTTCTTGAGGAAATCGGCCTCGCCCTCCTTGAGCGAGATCGAGTTGACGATCGACTTGCCCTGGGAGCAGCGGAGACCGGCCTCGACGATGGCAAAGTTGGACGAGTCGATCATGAGGGGGACCTTGGCAATGTCGGGCTCGGAGGCGATGAGGTTGACAAACTTGGTCATGGCAGAGACACCGTCGAGAAGACCCTCGTCCATGTTGATATCGATGACCTGGGCGCCGTTCTCGACCTGTTGGCGGGCGATCGCGAGGGCCTCGTCGTACTTGCCGTTGAGGACGAGCTTGGCAAACCTATTTTATTCATTTAGTTAGTTTAGTTGGATTTTTTTTGGAGAGTTTTATATGGGGCACAGCATACACACGAGAGCCAGCCACGTTGCAGCGCTCACCAATGTTGACAAAGTTTGTCGTCTTGTCGATGGCAAAGGGCTCGAGGCCCGCGAGGAGGGTCTTGGTGTCGGCCTGGTTCTCAAGGAGGGCGCGGGGCTTGATCTTGGCCACCTGCTTGACGATTTCGCGGATGTGGTCGGGCGTGGAGCCACAGCAGCCACCGACAATGTTGACGAGCCCGTCGGTTGCAAAGCCGACGAGGGAGCTGGCCATGCTGGCCGGGCTCTCGTCGTACTCGCCAAACGTGTTGGGGAGACCGGCGTTGGGGTAGCAGATGACGTAGGTGGAGGAGAACTGGGAGATGTTCTTGATGAACGGACGCATCTGGGGCGCACCGAGGGCACAGTTGAGGCCGAGGGCAAGCGGGCGCGAGTGCGAGACCGACGTCACAAACGCCTCGCCCGTCTGTCCAGAGAGCGTGCGTCCACTCATGTCGACGATCGTGCCCGAGATGAGCGTGGGCACGCGCTTGTACTTGGGGTTGGTGTCAAACAGCTGGTCGATGGCGAAAAGGGCGGCCTTGGCGTTGAGGGTGTCAAAGATGGTCTCGACGAGGAGCACGTCCGAGCCGCCGTCCAGCAGGCCGACGACCTGCTCCGTGTAGGCGATGACGAGCTCCTCAAAGGTGACGTTGCGATAGCCGGGGTTGGCGACCTGGGATGGGTAACCGGTGTAAGTACAAAAACAAATAGGGGCACTCGGTTACCGAAGGGGAGATGGACAGGGTGCGGTTAGTGGGACCGATAGCGCCACACACGAGGCGGGGGCGCGTGGGATCCGCCTGCATGCTCGCAATCGCGGCCTTTTTGGCGCACACAGCAGCCCTGCAACAAGGTCAGTTGGTTCTTAGCCGGGGGATTCGGTCATACTCTTTGTTGAGACGGTAGGCCAAGTGCTCGAGGGCGTAGTCTGCCTGGGCAATGGTCGTGCCCGAGAAGGTGTTTGTCTCGACCATGTCTGACCCGGCGTCGTAGTAGGCCTTGTGGATGGCGACGATGTGGTGCGGCTGCGTGATGACCAGCAGATCGTTGTTGCCCTTGAGGTCCTTGCTGTGGTTCTTGAACTCCTCGCCGCGGAAGTCCTCCTCCGTCAGCTTGGGCTCGATCTTCTGGATCATCGTGCCCATGGCGCCGTCGATAAACATGATGCGCTGCTTGAGCGTCGTCTCCAGGTAGGCCTTGACGTCCCAGGCGGGATCGTTGTTGAGCAGCAGCGCACACTGCTGCGCGCTGTACTCGTCCACGGGGACATTGGACGCCATTTTAGACCGGTCCTAAAGCACGGGATTAGCACGGGATTAGCCAGGGATTAGCCAGGGATTGGGGGAACGCGTGAAAAGTGAGGCCACACATGGCCGACACGTCATTATGACACAAGCAGCACATCCATTTTTACCACGTGCAGCACCCGGACAGACCATGAGTGTGTCGTTTGCGCCCGTTCACGACGAGCCCTCGCGGCCGCTGCGCCACCGCACGAGCAACGCCAACAAGGTGATCAACATGCTGCCCAGCGACGGCTCGTTCGCGCTGTCCAGCGA
>Ga0302233_10002238_pt1 | contig 12333 bp, 14 predicted proteins | sample II_Palsa_N3_1_FD_193516 | JGI IMG/M metagenome (GOLD analysis project Ga0302233, IMG submission 193516) | Peat permafrost microbial communities from Stordalen Mire near Abisko, Sweden - II_Palsa_N3_1 | ecosystem: Environmental > Terrestrial > Soil > Palsa > Peat permafrost | place: Sweden...
GCTCTGCGCCGACCCAGCCAATCCCGAATTATCCTGCGGCAGGCGCGACATCCAAACGCTGACCGCCAGAAGCAAAGCGATAGACAATGCCAGCCGCGGCTGCGGCACGAACCAGCGGAACCAGCGCGGTTGCGGCTCTTCTGCGATACGCGCGCGCATGCGTGCGTCGAAGCCAAAAGACGGCTCGATGACCGGCACTTCGTCCAGGACGGTCCACAACTTGCGCAGTTCCTCCGCGCGTGCGTGACATGCCGAGCAAGCCGCCAAGTGCTCTTCCACTTCATGGCGGTCCGCCGAGTTAGCACGCCGATCCAGATACGGAATCAGTTCCTTTGAAACATCTTCACATTTCATGATGAGCTTCCTTCCCCGCGTGCCGCGCTGGCGGTGAAACAAGCGGCGCCAGTTGCACTCGCAGGGTCTCGTAGGCGCGAAACAAGAGCGATTTCAACGCGCTTTCCGAGCAATCTAAAATCCTTGCAATTTCTCCATAATCCATCTCTTCATATTTATGCAGCAAAACCGCTACGCGTTGCTTTTCGGGAAGCGCGGAAATCACGCCGCGAATGAAATCCGCGCGGTCGCGTTCCACCATATGCTCGTCGATGCGCATCTCGCGTGTCGGCAATTGCAGCGGCGCTACGTCCTCATCAACCGGCGGAGCATCCAGCGACACTTCCATCTGGCGGTGGCGGTTATCGCGTACCGAATTCAGCGCCAAATTCGTCGCAATCCGAAAAAGCCAGGTGGTGAACTTCGCACTGGGAGAGTACTGCTTGCGGGCGCGATACACTCGAAGAAAAACTTCTTGCGCCAGATCCTCGGCCGTTGCGGTATCTCTCACCATACGATAGAGGAAGTTGACCAGAGGCGTTCGATACTTCTGCAATAGAAGGTTGAAGGACTCGTCGTCCCCAGCCTTCACGTCCAGCATCAGTTGGACGTCAGACCTGGTCATGGCCTCCACATTGTATCTAACACCTGTGGCCACTTAAAGTTGCAGGTCGGGGAGCGTTGCTCAACCCGTATCCCTACATCGCTATGACACCTCCAGCGGCGAAAGGTTGCTGAATCTAAATGGGTTACGAAGCTTGAGCTAAAGTTAGACACGAAAGAGCGCCTTCAGTCCAAGCAGAATAGCCACGCCTAGAAACACCAGCAGGGCCATGGCCGGGCCGGGCTCACGGTTCACTTCGGGAATCAGGTCCGACGCGGCCACGTACAGGGTGACTCCCGCCGAAAACGGCAGCGCATCGCTCACCACATTGCCGAAAGCGAACATTAAAGCCATCCCTAGAAGCGTCGATCCTCCCAAAATTACCGAGGACATAAACGCCATGCGCCGGCTCTGTCCGCTTGCCAGCATTAGCGACGCTACCGTGGATCCCTCCGGCAATTTGTGTAGAAAGATCGCCAGGAAAATTACAACTCCTAGCGACGTGGAAACGAGGAGGCCCGAAGCGATCGCGACACCATCGAAAAAGGTGTGGATTACCAGACCGAGCAACGCCGCATAACTTGCGTGCGCGCCCGAAATCTCTTCATGATGCGTTTCTTCGCCGAAATGAAAGTGCGGCGCTACGGTGTGCTCGAAAAAATGAACGAGCAAATACCCGGCCAGGACAAACAGAAAAACGGAATTCGCGCCGTGAAAAAAAATCGACCCCGTTTCCGCCTGGAGTTTCAAGGACTCCGGGATCATTTCGAGCAGCGCCGTCGCCAGCATGAATCCGGCGCCGAGCGCGATGAAATATTTCAAATAATGTTTTAGCGAACGCGCACGGGTGATCAGTAATCCGCCGACGACGTTTGCGCCGGCAGCGCTCACTCCCAGCAACAGCGCCAGAAGTATCCGATTTGCTTCCGAGGAAAACATGCGGCTAACTCGAGTGGCGGAACAAAATCACATCGCCGTCCTGCACGATGTACTCCTTGCCTTCCAAACGGACTTGGGCGCGTTCGCGTGCCACGGGAAATCCGCCCGCCTTCAGCAGGTCTTCCCAGTTCACCACTTCGGCCTTGATGAATCCGCGCTCGATGTCGCTGTGAATCGCGCCCGCAGCTTTCTGCGCGTTCATTCCGCGCTCGATAGTCCAGGCGCGGCACTCCGGCTCGCCGCAAGTGAGGAACGAAATCAAGCCCAGCAACCGGTAGCTGGCCTGAATCAATCGGTCGCGGCCCGATTCCGCCAAGCCGTATGCGCGCATCATTTCCGCGGCTTCCGCGTCCGGCAACTCGGAAAGTTCCGCTTCAATCTTGCCGCAGAACGGCACCACAGCCGTGCGAAGCTTCGACGTCAATTTCTCAAGATGATGTTTTTCGATCACGCGATCGATGTCCGCCGCTTCATCGTCTCCGAGATTCAGCACGTAGAGCATGGGCTTTCGGGTGAGAAATTCAAAGCTACTGAGCATCTTCAGCTCTTCCGGCTTGAAGTCGAGTTCGCGCAGCGGCGTTTCGCTCTCGAGCGCTTTGCGGCAGCGGGTCAGGAGCTGCAGTTCGGCTTCGAGGATCGTTTCTTTCTTTTTCTTCAGGTCTTTTTCCACGCGTTCGATGCGTTTGGAGGCTTGCTCCAGATCGTTCAGCATCAGCTCGATTTCAACGCTCTCGATATCGCGCAAAGCGTCGAGCGAGCCCCCTTCGTGCGGCACCGCCGGGTCTTCGAACAGCCGCACCACGTGCGCCAGCGCATCCGCTTCGCGCAGCGGCACCAGCGAAGCCGAATTTTTCTCGCGGTCTTTTTGCAGGCCGCCGACATCCACGTATTCAATCGTCGCGTACGTGATTTTTTTCGGCTTAAAAACCTCTGAGAGTTTCACCACGCGCGCATCGGGAACTCGCGCGATTCCCACGTGCGCCTGATTTGGTGAGCTTCGCGCTTCCACACGCGCGCGCGTAAGAATTCGAAACAGACTCGTCTTCCCTACCAGCGGCAGTCCGATAATTCCAGTTTTCATAAGCGAGTGATACTAACATAGCGGCGCGCCACGAACGACGCGGGCGGCTTCAGACTTCGCGGTCGCGCTCACGATTCTCCGCTGATGGAGATTCGCCGATGCGAGTTCGCAATTAGGGCAGAGTGAAAGCTACGAGAGAATCTCCTTGAGGTTCTTCATCTACTTTGGCGTGGCCACCCGCGGCGATTACCACATATTGCTTGCCGTTCTCCCGCATTTGATACGTCATGGGCATGGCGTGGCCGCCGGCGGGGAGCTGCGCTTTCCAGATTTCTTTTCCGGTCTCCACATCAAACGCGCGGATGAACGGGTCCAAGGTTCCGCTGATGAAAACCAGGCCGCTGGCGGTTGCTATCGAGCCGCCAAGATTAATCGAGCCCGGCGGAACAGGCTTGCCCGGAGCCATTTCGCCTAGCGGGACCTGCCAGCGAATCTTGCCGGTGGCCATATCCACTGCCGCCAAAGTCCCCCACGGCGGCGGGACGCACGGCAAACCCGACGGCGAAAAAAGAAATTGGCGAAACATGCCGTAGGGCGCGCCGCGCTGCCACCCGTATTCACCGTGCGATGTGTCCGTGTTGTTGTCCGAGTCGTCATCAATCTTAGACTGCGAGATCATCCTGACTCTCGCTGGCAGATTGTTCACGTTTACCAGCAGCAGGCCGTGCTGCGGATCGAATGCGTACCCGCTCCAGTTCATGCCGCCGACGTTTCCGGGCACCGTCAGCGTTCCCTGCACACTTGGCGGAGTGAAAACGCCCTCGCTGCGCAGCCCTTGCATCATGGCGCGGCAGGCCTCGCGATCCGCTGGTGTGATGCCCCATGCGTCATCCGCCGAAAAATGCTGCGGAACGAGCGCGGGTGGCGCTGACGGAAACGGCTGAGCCGGTGATGCGACTTCGCCCGGCACATCGCTCTGCGGCACCGGTCGCTCTTCCACCGGAAACACGGGAACGCCGGTATCGCGATTGAGAACGTAGAGGAAGCCAGTCTTGTTGCCTTGAATCACGACCGGGATCTTCTTTCCGTCGTGCACGATGGTGGTAAGCAGGGGCGGCGATGCCGAGTCGTAGTCCCAAAGATCGTGATGAACGAGCTGGAAGCCCCAGACGAGTTCGCCGGTTTTCGCCCGCAGAGCAACCACCGAGTTCGCCCACTTGTCATCGCCTAGTCTAAGTCCGCCGTAATAATCAGGGCTTGCGCTTCCCGTCGGAACGAAAACCAGGCCGCGCTCCGGGTCTGCAACAATCGTGGACCACGCATTCCCTGCTCCGGTGCGCCAAGGCTTGCCTCCGTTTGCAGCAGAGCCTGGCTCGTTCGGCGGAAGCGGTTCCCAACTCCATCGCAGCGCCCCCGTGCGGGCATCGAATGCGCGGACCACTCCGCTCGGCATATCCACGCGAGAATTGTCGTTGATGGCCGAGCCGACGACGACGATGTCGCCGATCACGGTAGGCGCTGAGGTCATGTGATATTGACCCGGCAAGTACCGCGCGACATTCCTCAAACTTAGTTGGCCGCTCGCGCCGAAATCCGGACACGGGGCGCCCGTTGCAGCGTCGAGCGCGAGCAGGCGCGCGTCCAAGGTTGCTTCAAAAATTCTTCGATGGCACAGCTTCCCTTCCGCGCGATCAGGATCCAGCCAGGTGGCGACTCCCCGATTAATCATCCCGTCGCCGTAGTCGGCGGCTTGTTCTACCAGCGGATCGTAAGCCCAGCGCTGCTTCCCCGTTTCCGGGTCGAGCGCGATCACGCGGTTGAAACCGGTCGTGAGGTAGAGCGTTCCGTCCACGAGTATCGGCGTAGTTTCGAAGCCGCTTCTTTTTCTGCCGCCGCTGCCATCCGAAATATCGCCGGTATGAAATGTCCACGCTACTTTAAGCTGTGCAACATTCTCGCGAGTGATTTGAGTGAGCGGCGAGAAACGCATTCCGCCGGCGTCGTGCCCATAGACGGGCCAGTCGTCTCGCTGATCGCCGCGCGGAGGGGAGGCCGCGCGAATTACGAACAAGCACACCACACCGAGCGCGATAATTGCTGCGAGGCGGACTGCTGTTTTCATGGTGGCCTCCGAGGCCGATTCTTCGGCTCGTTCCAGATGAGTGCCCGCATCTTACACTTGCGGGTCCTTCTCCGCGTGAAATTGTGCAAAACGCCCAGCGAGCGGTATCCTATCGCCTAGCTATGAACGAAAAACCTACTCTTCCGTTCGATCACGTTAAAGCGCACGAGCATCTTTCGCAGGCTGACAAGCGCCTCGGCCGCTTGATTACCGATATCGGAGAATTCCCTTTCAAATTGGACGAGTGCGACAGCGTGTACGAATCGCTGCTCGAAGCCATCACCCACCAAAGCATTTCGGGCAAAGCCGCCGCCACGATTTACGCTCGAATCCAAGCGCTCGGCGCGAATGGCCAGTGCCCCACGCCCGAAGAAATTGTAAACGCGAGCCCGCAAACTCTTCGCGACGCCGGACTATCGTTCGCAAAGGTTGCGGCCATGAAGGACCTGGCGCAGAAGACGATTGACGGCGTGGTCCCTTCTCTGGAAGCAGCGCAGAAAATGTCGGACGAAGAGCTTGTCGAGCGCTTGATATCCGTGCGCGGCATCGGCGCGTGGACCGTTGAAATGTTTCTCATATTTCGGTTAGGACGGCCCGACGTTCTGCCGATTCACGACTACGCTGTGCAGAAAGGTTTTGCAATTCTCTACCGCAAGAAGGCTATGCCGAAACCTCGCGAACTAACCGCGTTCGGTGAACGCTGGCGCCCTTATCGCACGGTCGCAAGCTGGTACATGTGGCGCGCCTACGGACGCGCCGGAAAAGACGCAAGAAAAATCACAAAGAACACAGCGAAGAAGAAACTCAAGAAAAAGAAAGCCAAGAAGGATCGGCCGAAAAAGCAATCCGCCCGGAAGAAACGCAGCCGCCGTTCGTAACTTGCTCCTGCATCGCGCGAAATCTAACCACTCGTCACCGTGATCTCCCGCACCGTAAGAAACAGCGCGGCAAAACCAATCAGCAGCACCGCCCCTTCGAGTTTCACCGAAATCCCGTGCAGCCGGTCGAATTCAACGCGCAGCGGGTCGCTCGGCGGAGTCGCCATCACCGAGCCCATTTCCGTCCGCAGCGCCAGCATTCTCCGCATCACAAAATTCTGCGAAGTGACCGTGAGCACGAGCATCAGCGCCACGCCAATCGCCGCCGGCCGAAGCAATCCTTTGAACGACTCCGCGAGCCCGACCGACGCAAAGAGATAAAGCAGCGCGGCAACCACGCCGAGCGTGTGCAGCCGCCCCAGCGTGAATTGCACCAGCGCTCCAGCCTGGTCCTGGTTCGATAGGACGCGAAAAGCGCCCGGCGCGACCGCCGCGCTAAAATAAAATATCGATCCTACCCACGCGCCCAACGCGAACACTTGTACGAATCGCAAAATATTAGTCATCGGTCGAAACTCTTTCGGCGGCAACAAATCGCCGCCACACATCGCCTAGAATGCGCCCAGATTATCACGGCATCTCGCAACCTAGCAGGTCAGGCCAAAATCTCTTGCGCGGTCTTTTCGTCGCCATTGCCACTGATGCACTAATTTGGGTAAACTCCTGCCGCAGTCCGGCGGAACACTTTTCGGATAGCCTCACGGCGAAAAGGAGAAAGTATGAAACCCACTCTCCGAGAGATCGCGATATTCGCAGTTGTCATTATGCTCGCGGCCATCGTTCTGCTCGTCCCAACTCGATCCGTTTCCGGCAAGACGCAACAAGGTGGTGGAATCTCCATAACCTTCGGCGTCGGTCAACAGCCTGGAGTGGTATATACCCTCACCTGCGAATCGAAATCTTATGGACGCACGTACTGTGCTGCTGACACGCGCGGCGGCGCCACAATCCAGCAACAAATCTCCAGCGCACCGTGCATTTTTGGAAGCACTTGGGGAGCGGATGGCGCGGGGATCTGGGTGCAAAATGGCTGTCGCGCCAGCTTCGTTGTAAATCCCTACACCAGCGGACCATGGTGGTGGGATCCAGGCCAAGGTCATCGCCCACCCAGCAAGGGCATTCCCAGCCGTGGCGCCTGTTTCTTCAAGGAAAGATATTATCGCGGCGAGTATTTCTGCATGACGCGTGGTGCAGGTTTCAACTTGATGCCTTCAGGATTTAATAACGCGATCAGCTCGATCAAGGTCTACGGAAGAGTTTCGGTGGTCATCTACAAGAGCGAGAACTTCCAAAGCGATAGCGCCACGCTGAATGGCAGCGTCTCTGACTTGGCTTCCTGGCGCCTGCCGAGCGACCGATCCCGCAACTGGAACAACAAAATCAGCTCGATCCAAGTGAATTAGGCCGTCTCAAGTCGAAATCCCGGGCAACTGCAAAACGAACGTCTTGCCGCGCGAAAACGGCTCCCACCCTGCAGCGATGGCTCGGCGGATGTCGCCTTCGATTGTTTTCACAGAGAATTTCGGGCGTTGAGGGAGTTTTGGCGCTCCGCGCGAAGCAGATTTCTTTGGGAATGGGTACTCGAGGATCAATTCTCGATGGTGGCCGTCTTCGGTCCGAATGGAGATGCACAACCCTTTATATCCATGCTCCGAAGTCCACTGTGGCTCGCTGAGCAATCGCCAATAAAGGGTCACCCCGTCCACGGAGATCAATCCTTCTCTAAAACGCTTGCGCCTCTTCTTTTGACCATGCATGGCTCACGCAGCCCTTCTTCTCTTCTAGATTGTATCTGCTTTCTGAAACCTTTTGAACACACCTGTACCGTTCGCCTTTTCACTTCGTCCAATGAATGATGATAAAACTTGTATGTGGGGTTCGTGGTGGGCGACCAAGGACTTGAACCTTGGACCTCTCCCGTGTGAGGGGAGCGCTCTAACCACTGAGCTAGTCGCCCACAGTACTGACTTTTTGTAGCAGAAGGCCGTGCCAATTGCAAACAACGACAAGCAACGCCAGCACGCGCCTCGCCGGGCTCTTGCGCTCCATCTCGGCGGTAGTGAAAGGCAAGGAAGACGTCATTCAGTTGGCGCTCACCACGCTCCTCGCGCGCGGCCATCTACTGATCGAAGACGTTCCCGGCGTCGGAAAAACAACTCTGGCCCAGGCGCTGGCCCGCTCGTTCGATTGCTCCTTCCAACGCATCCAGTTCACTTCGGACATGCTGCCCAGCGATGTGATCGGCGTCAGCGTGTTCAATCCCGCCACGCAGGGATTCGAGTTCAAGCCCGGCCCCATCTTCGCAAACATCATCGTCGCGGATGAAATCAACCGCACCACGCCGAAAACGCAGTCCGCCCTGCTCGAAGCCATGAACGAAGCGCAAATTACCGTGGACAACACCACGCATCCGCTTCCCAAACCTTTCCTGGTGCTGGCCACGCAGAATCCGATCGAACATCATGGCACCTATCCGCTTCCCGAATCGCAGCTCGACCGCTTTCTGATGCGCATCCGCATGGGCTATCCCTCGCGAGCGAGCGAAAAAGAAATCATTCGCAATAATTCCGGCGCCGCTCCGGTGGACAAAATCTCAGCACTGATGGACGCGGCCGACGTGATCGCCATGCAGGACGCCGCCTCGCAGGTAAAAGTGGAAGAAAGCCTTTTGGACTACGCGCTCGAAATCGTCGAACGCACGCGCCAGACCGAACAGCTGAGCCTGGGCGTCAGCCCGCGCGGCGCCGTGATGCTGCATCGTGCAGCGCAGGCGCGAGCCTTCCTCGAAGGCCGCGACTACTGTTTGCCCGACGATTTCAAGCGCCTCATCGTCCCCGTCTTCGCGCACCGCGTGGTGGTCAGCTCGCGTTACGTCTCCACACAGAAAAAATCCGAGCAGGCCGAGGCGATACTTCGCGAAATCATGGACACGACGCGCGTGCCATTGTAGCGCCGGCATCTTGCCGGCGATCTTTCGTTCCGGATCGCAGCCACGAAAACGGCAGGCGAGCCGCTGGCCCGCTTCTTATATGGAACAAACTCTCATCGCGCGGCTTTGGCATAATCGCGACCGTTCCGGGTGGCGCAGTTTCGGCATTGCCATGCTGGTGCTTTCGGCTGCGCTGATCGTCGCGCTTTTTTCCGCCGCAGCGGCGCAGGAAGGCCGCGTAGGCGTTGCCGCCGTCTCCACTATCATCGCACTCGGCCTCGCCGGCTGGGTCGCCGTCGTCATTGTACCCACGCTCGCCCGGCGCACCAGTCTGCGCTGGTTCGTTTATCAGGTGAACTACCGCCTCACGCGTGAAGGAATCATCTACCTTGTAGCCGTTTTCATTCTGGTTCTCGCTGCCGTCAACACCGGAAATAACCTGCTCTTCATGATCCTCGCGTGCTCGCTCGCCGGAATCCTGATTTCGGGCGTGCTTTCTCGGGCGGTCTTGACCGGGATCGACCTCAAGTTCGACATGCCCGAGCATATTTTCGCCGAACAGCCGGTGCTCGCCGAACTTGAATTGCGCAACGAAAAGGATACTTGGCCTTCGTTTTCTCTGCGCGTCGCCGGCGAAAACAAGAAAGGCGCCGCCGAAATTCTCAGCCGGCCCGTGTTTTTTCCTTACATCCCGCGCAAAGGGTCGGCGCGGCAGAAAGTCGAGCTGATGTTTCCCCGCCGCGGCGTCTATCACCAGGATACTTTCGGCATACGCACGCGATTTCCCTTCGGCTTCTTCGAAAAAAGCCGAAAGGTCGATTCACAGCTCGAAATTGTCGTGTATCCGCGCGTCGCGCCCACCGACCAGTTCTACGAAGTTCTTCCGCTTTTAAGCGGCGAAATGGCCAGCCATTTTCGCGGCCGCGGCCACGAATTGCATTCGCTGCGCAATTATCTGCACACCGACAGCGCGCGGTTCGTGGACTGGAAAGTCACCGCGAAGGCCGGCCGCCTGATGGTCCGCGAATTCGCGCGAGAAGACGAACGCCGCGTGATGCTGGTCCTCGATCCGTTCGTCGGCCCCCCGCGTGCCGAGCTAGGCCAGCTCGCTGAGGCTGAACACGCCGAACGGTTCGAGCGCGCCGTAACCATGACCGCCTGCATTGCCTGGCACTTCAACGAAATCAATTCGGTCATGCAGTTCCGCACCAACCGCTTCGCAACGGAGATGGCCCCGGCCGCCGAAATTATCTATGAAACGTTGCGCGAACTGGCCACTCTTAAACCTGACGATTCTTCCGTCGGCGGAGAATTTCTCGACGATCTCGCCGCCGATCGCGAAATTTTCAAAATCATCATTACCAATCGTTCCCAGCATTCCATCCCCACCGCGCTGTGGTCCTCTTCCTATTTCCTCTTCATCGACCAACTCTAGATATAGTTCCCGGTATATCCAGGAGGCAGCTTTCGATGGTTGCTTCAGGATGTGACTTTCTCGATGTGGCTTTCGGGAAGAAACTCTCTGCTCCGAATATCTTTGTGGGTCATGGCTTTAGCCATGACATAAAGACCTCAAGATTGAGCGGCTTTAGCCGCTGAAGTTCCTCGTGCGTTCATGCGAGAATACTTCGCGCATGAAGGAAAATCTCTCGCCGCGCCAGCTTAAGAATTTTCAAACGCGCTTGCTCCGCTGGTTTCGCGCGCACAAACGCGACCTTCCCTGGCGGGCCAGCCCGCCGCGGCGGGCAGGCCGCGACCCCTATCGCGTCTGGATCGCGGAAGTAATGTTGCAGCAGACGCGCATCGCCGCCGTGATGCCCTACTACGATCGCTTTCTGCATCGCCTGCCGGATGTGGAGTCACTTGCTCGCGCGCCGCTCGTGGAAGTCTTGAAACTCTGGTCCGGCCTCGGGTATTACAGCCGCGCGCGCAACCTGCACCGCGCCGCAAAAGAAATCCTTTTGCGTCACAAGGGAAAATTTCCAGGCGCGCTCGACGCCGCTCTGCAGCTCCCCGGAATCGGCCGCTACACTGCCGCTGCAGTGTTGAGTATCGCCTATGACGTGCCGCTCGGCGTTCTCGATGGCAATGTCGCGCGCGTCCTGGCGCGGCTTCTGGCCATTCGCGGCGACCTGCGCGAGCCGCGCCGCTGGCGAGATCTCGCGAAGACCGCACAGGACTGGCTCGCCAGTGGCTCACCTGGCGATTGGAATCAGGCGCTAATGGAATTGGGCGAGACGATTTGCACGCCCCAAAATCCCCGCTGCGAAATCTGCCCTGTCTCGAAATGGTGCCGCGCTTACGAGCTTGGCTTGACAGATAAAATTCCCTCTCCCCGCGTCAAACGCGCCCCCGTGCGCATAAAAATCGCCGCCGCGATTCTTCTCGATCCGCGCGGCCGCACAATCCTGGTGAAAGATCCGGGCGCGCACGACGAAGTGCTCTTCTCCCGCATGTGGCAATTTCCCGCCGTCGAAGTCGCGCGCCATCCGCAAGCCGAACTCAAAAAGCACCTTCGCGCCACTCTCGGCCTAAACAGCATCGCTCTGGAAGAACTTCCCGCCGCGCGCCACGGCGTCACATTCCGCAATATCACATTGCTCCCGTTCCTCGCGCGCGTAGAGCGGCTTCCGAAGCTGCCTCGCACCCGCATCCTCGCGCTCGAAAATCTAAGCCGCCTTCCGGTCTCCAGCGCTACTCGCAAAATCGCCGCGGCTTTCGCTTGCCAGGAAAAATCGTGACAAAAATAGCGCTTCCATACGCATATCCTCCGTTGTAGGTTCTCGCATGGTTAAAAGTGACGGGGGTGTGCCAGTGCCACCACTCGAGAAGATCGGATCTTGATGCCAAAACTACCCCGAATCACGCCCAAGAAGCTTTTGCGCGTACTCTTGCGCTCAGGGTTCTATATCCATCATCAGACAGGAAGCCACGCTAATCTGAGACATCCCACCAAGACGCACCTTCACGTCGTGGTCCCCCGCCATGGAGGAGACTTGGCTCCCAAAACGCTGAAAAGTATCCTCTTCCAGTCTGAAATAACTGTTGAAGACTTCGTCTCGCTGTTAGGGAAATAACTCTCGGCTCGAACACAGCTCAAGGTTATAATTCAGATATGAAGAACGGTCGGGAGAGAGTCCACGAATTCACTGCTTTCTTCGAAGCCAACGAACGCGGCGGCTACACTGTAACGGTGCCCGCCTTGCCCGGGCTCGTCACTGAAGGGAAAAACCTTGAGCACGCTCGTGACATGGCCAAGGACGCCATTCGTTGCTATATCGAGGGCCTGAAAAAAGCGAAAGAGCCGATTCCTGTCGAACGAGAGACTGCTCAACTGAAACTTTCCGTTGTTGCGTGAGCGAGCTTAGCCGTGCCGTCACGGTCGTAAAGCTCTCCCGACCTCAGTACAGTTATTTCCCAGTCATCGCCTCGCTTCAAAGCGCTCGGCCTCGGCCCACGCAGTGCTAGCATCGTAAAAGGAACATGTCCTCCACGCCATCAGCGAGC
>Ga0302233_10002245_pt1 | contig 12317 bp, 13 predicted proteins | sample II_Palsa_N3_1_FD_193516 | JGI IMG/M metagenome (GOLD analysis project Ga0302233, IMG submission 193516) | Peat permafrost microbial communities from Stordalen Mire near Abisko, Sweden - II_Palsa_N3_1 | ecosystem: Environmental > Terrestrial > Soil > Palsa > Peat permafrost | place: Sweden...
ATACGTACAGGGTAAGCCTTTTTCATCTGCACGACGACCTCGTCAATCACATGGGCCGGGTTCGTCTCGTTGGCGTGCTTGGCCACGGCGTCCTTGACAATCTGGTGCAGCACATCAGGCTGGAACACGTGGGTCGCCGACAGCTCAATCAGATGGTGCACGCCCACCAGGGCCAGCGCGACCACGACGAGAGTGGCGAGGACTCGGAGTATGGCACCACCCTGACCACCGCTCATTTTTTGGTACGGGGTGCACACTGCTCAAAAATGCGGCCGCGAAGACTGCTCGCCATTGCCACAGTGGTCGCGGTCCTGGTCTTCCTTGCGAGCCTCCCGTACGGGTTTGTGAATGGCATCGGGTACCTGCTGACGAGACGAGCGGTGGCCAGCGTGGCGGAGGATGGCGCGCGCTCGCCGGACGGCTGGCACCTGCGTGCGTGGGGGCTCGCCGGCCGGGACAGTGTCGACAACAAGGACCCCAGCGACGATAACCTGGGGCCGCCGCTGCAGCAGCTGAAAGGGGAGGAGAAGGAGGAGGAGGAGGGCGTGATGGAGCCCGCCGTGGTGGGCGACGCGACCGACGGCGACAACGCGGGCGACGTGTACACTGGCGAGCAGGAGCCGGCCCCCGCGTTGGACGACCTCCAGACGTGGCCCAAACCACGCCCCGACTGGGACACGAGCGGCCGCAACCTGCGAGTGTGCACGCTCGTGCGCAACGTCGTGCCCTTTGTGCACGAGTGGATTGCCTTCCACCGTCTGCAGGGCTTTGACCGGTTTGTTATCTACGACGACCGCAGCACGGACGGCCTGCAGGACTCGCTCGCCCCGTACATTGAGACGGGCCTGGTGGAACTGATCGAGCTGGACGAGATATCGCGCGACTCCCTGCCGTACAAGAACAAGGACTATGCCAACTCGCTCGCGCAAGGCATCGAGTCGTGTCAGGCCGACTCGCGCCAGCATGGCCACAGCATGTTCTACTGCCAGCTCGCCGTGTTCAACGACTGCTTTGCGCGGTCGATGCTGGCCGGCGACCACTGGACGGCAGTGTTTGACGTGGACGAGTTCCTGTTCAGGCCGATGGTCGCCGACCCAGACAACGCCAGCAAAAAGGTCTCCCCGGGAACGCTGTGGGAGTACCTCGACAGCCTGCCCAAGGATATGAGCTTGCTCATGATCAAGGGGACCGTGTTTGGGCCTGCGTTTGAGTTTTCCAACTGGACCGGCCCCGTGCTCTCGACGCATCTCGTGCGCCCGCCAATCGACCCCCAGTCGCACGAGTTTATCATCCCCGACGATGCCGACACGTGGAAGCTCTGTGTGCCCGAGTACTGCAGCGACGGCAAGGTCGAGCTGCCCATCCTGGGCAAGGCGGAAAAGTCGTTCATGCGTACCGATTGCCTCAAGATTGGCGGCGCGGGCGTTCACTTTTCCTACACAAGCTGCGGCGTGTGGTGGCACGGCTGGGGCCGACCGGACGCCGAGGTGCGCCTGCATCACTATCAGACCCTGTCCAAGCAGGAGGCCATGGAGAAGCGTGTCGTCAATCGCAACGAAAAGTACAAGTTTTACGAAGACCAGCGCGTGCTCGGATGGCTAAACCAGGTCGAGGACCGATCAGCCGCCGATTATTTCCCGTACGTCGAGCCGTGCATGAAGCGCACCGCTGCAAACGTGTTTGAGCCCGCCTGTGCTCTCCCTCCGGTTCGCCGGCAATAAGCCGTAAGACAGCAAACTCCGACTGGATATGTATTTTGCACAGCACAAACGTTTTTGTTTTGTTTTTGTTTTTTTTACAAATGGGAAGTTATCGAGTGGGGAGGAAAGTTACAAAGAAACGATAAATGCAGAGAGAGCGGCAAGGAGGGCCATGAGAACGGCCACGATTATCGGCCAGCGCGAGCCCGCCAGTGCAGACGAGGGGGCCTTCGATTGAAGGCGTTGCTTTGGCGTTGCTGAAGGGGACGGCGACAGAGCAAGCGAGGTCAGCGGTGCCTCGTTCGACGACGATGACGACGACGACGCCACTGCGGTCTTGATCTTGAGAGTCCCTGGAGCGCCTCCATTTATGTCGTCGATGGCGTCAAAGAGACTGGCGCTGAGCTGGAACGCCCTGAGCGCCTCGGCGACGACGCCGGCAGCCTGGTCGTCCGTCAGGGTGAGGGAATCGAGCCGCTGGCGGAACAAAGCCTTGAACTGCGCCAGGTCGTCCACCTGGTCAAACACATAGAACCGCGTCCCCTTTCCGTCTGCCTCGGAGAGATGGAGGGCTTTTCGGACCCTTGCAGCCAGCTGCTGCCCGCCAGAGAGGTCGCCGAGGTAGCGCACATAGGCGTGGGAAATAAGCAGCAGCGGGTCGAGTTTCTGCAGGTGCGCCGCGTATGCCAGCGCGGCACCCGTTGGCACTACGTGTGATTTGTTGACGCCATAAAATTCCAGGTCGTCGTCCAGTGCGGCCAGGCGCACGAGTTCCTTGGGGAAGTAGATTGGCGCGATGAAAGGCAGGGAGGCATGGCACGAAAGCACGGTCTCCAGGGCAGCGTACACTTGGCGCAAGTCCACCAGCATCTGCACAAACTCGTCCTTGTCAAACGTGCCCGCAAAAAGACGCCTACACGGAAGTGGGGTTCAGCACTTTGGAGCACAAACAAACGTACTTTACAAAGGCAGATCGCTCGGCATCGCGGTGCGCCTCTTTCGTGCCCACACGCAGAGCCACAGACAGCGGTGTCTCCTTTGTCTCGGTCACGTCAGTTGACATCATCGAGCAATCGACTGGACGAGTCAGTGCAAAAAATGGAGATTTTCTGTCTGGACGCAGGCCGTCGCCGTAGTGAACGATCGATCGCTGACGTTGCATTGCCTTTGTCTTTGTCTTTGCTGGCACCATCCATGTCGACCGTCGCCGTGAGCCCGTGACGAGCAACGAAGACTACAACCCAATGCAACTCTTGTACAACTGGGAGAACTACATTTCCATCGCGTCAACGAGAAGCCAGTACGTTCCGAATTGTCACAGTAATTGTTAATTTGTATTTCGGTGACCAAATCGTCAGATCCCGGTGCCTCGATTGTATGCTCGTTTCGGTCAAAAATGCTATTTGTTTGATCAAAAATAAATGTAGTACTCGTACGTTTTTTTCCGGTCCCATAACATTTCCACTCACGCCCACGTGGCCTCCCACGCGTTATTAGCCGCCTGGACGTGTCCGCGATGAGTTCTGTCGACGCAACTTCGTCGGCTGTTGATGACGACAACTTGGAGGGAGGCGACGTCGTCCTCGGTGAGGATGGCAAGCCTCTGTCCAAGAAGGCCTTGAAAAAGCTCGAACTGGAGAAGAAAAAGGCGGCCGAAAAGGCCGAGCGTGCGGCCAAGCTCGAGGCCGAGAAGAAGGCGCGCGAGGAGGCTGTACGTGCGCTGTTTTATGTCAAGAGAGGGAGGGAAGGAGGGGTTTGCCTGTGTGTTGGGGGGGGGCGGTGTGAGAGAGAATAGAGGAAGCTGACTCTTCTTTTTTTTTTTTTTCCCCCCCAATGCTGAAGGAGGCAGCGAGTGACTATGCCAAGAGCAACTACGGCCTCGAGGTCGTGAACCAGTCGCAGACTCGCTCGAACCGCAAGTGGACCGAGATCAAGGATATCGCCGCGGCCGTCGAGGGCAAGGAAGTCCTCATCCGTGCTCGCATCCACACGAGCCGTGCGCCATGTGAGTTTTTTTTGTTCCTCTTCTTTTTTTCCCCTCTAAAATCGAAAACTGTTTTTGCAGCGAGCAAACTCTGCTTTGTTGTTCTCCGTCATCAGTACGACACTGTTCAGGCTGTTCTCGACGTTGATGCTGACACAGTGAGCAAGTCCATGGTCAAATTTGCCTCCAAGTAGGGACTTTCCTCTCCTCGCACCCACTCACTGGAAACTTTTTCAATGCAGCGTCCCGAAAGAGTCCTTTGTCGATGTTACTGGCATCGTCCGTGGCGTCAACCCGATCGTGGAGAGCTGCTCGATCAAGTCGTACGAGATCAAGGTGACCAAGTTCTTTGTCGTGAGCCAGTCCGTGCCTCGTCTGCCCTTTGAACTTGAGGACGCCCAACGTGCTGACCTCGAGAACGAAGACTCACTGACGGTCAACGAGAAAGGAGAGACTGTTGATGCCTCTGGTGTGATCCGTGTCAACCTGGACACTCGCCTTGACAACCGCATCATTGATCTTCGCGTATGGCTTTTTTTTCTTTTCGTTTGCTTTTGAAAAGTAGTACCTGCCTTCCTTACAATCCGTTATTGTCCAGACCACAACCAACAATGCCATCTTCCGTATCCAGTCGGCCGTTGGAAATGTCTTCCGCGAGTACCTGTCATCGAAGGACTTTATCGAGATTCACAGGTGCGTACTCTCGCTTTAATTTTGCTTTTAACCCAAAACAAAACAAAACAAAACAAAACAAAATAGCCCAAAGATCATCTATGGTGCGTCAGAGGGTGGTGCCAACGTCTTCCAAGTTTCCTACTTTAAACAGACTGCTTTCCTGGCGCAGTCACCCCAGCTGTATAAGCAGATGGTCATTTGCGCCGACTTTGAAAAGGTCTTTGAGGTGGCACCCGGTAATACACTGGAAAAAGCTATTTGCATTTCTGACTCTGTGTGTGTGTGTGTGTGTGTGCGCTATTTTAGTGTTCCGTGCCGAAAACTCGAACACTCACCGCCACTTGACGGAGTTTGTCGGCCTCGATATGGAGATGGCCTTCAAGGAACACTACCACGAGGTCCTAGACGTTTTCGATGGCCTCTTTGTTCACCTCTTCAAGGTCCTCCGCGACAAGTATGCATCCGAGGTCGCAACTGGTACAATTATTATTCGACACCGCAATATCTCAAAAATGAAAGTACACCTGCAGTCAACAAGCAGCACCCTGTAGAGCCTTTCAAGTTCCTCGAGCCTTCGCTGCGCCTGACCTTCCCCGAGGCCATCAAGATGCTACGTGACGACGGTGTCGAGATCGGCGACTTTGACGACTTTAGGTGCCCCCTTTTTTATTTCCTTCCCTGTTGCTGTTGCAAAATACCAACGCTATCAATAGCACTGCCCAGGAGAAGCGCCTTGGTGTCCTCGTCAAGGCCAAGTACAACACAGACTTTTTCATGCTCGACAAGTTCCCGCTCGCCGTACGTCCGTTCTACACCATGCCCGACCCCAACAACCCAGGCTACGCCAACGCGTACGACTTTTTCATGCGCGGCGAGGAGATCATGTCGGGTGCCCAGCGTGTTCACGACCCCGAGCTCCTGACAAAGCGCGCGATCGAGTGCGGTGTTCCGCCAGAGTCCATCCAGGCCTACATCGACTCGTTCAAGTTTGGAGCGCCCCCGCACGCAGGCGGCGGTGTCGGTCTCGAGCGTGTCGTCATGCTTTACTTTGGTCTCAAGAACATTCGCAAGTCGTCCCTCTTCCCCCGTGACCCGAAGCGTCTGCTCCCGTAATTTCTGAAGAACGAGATGAATCGTAGTTTTTCATGAGAAAAAAAAAAAAAAACTACATGTGAAATTCTACCAACCGAAGCCGTGACCCGTCTTTAGGATGCTTTACGGCGATGCCTGCACGGATGAGAAGCTCTACGTGAGGGGGCCAATGCTTGGTGGACAGTTGCAGGCTCACGTAAGGATCGGACGGCTTGGTAACAGCCAGGTTCATCAGGTCCTCCAAGAGACTTTTGAGCGAAAACGCTTGGGTCTGTGGTTGCGCCAGCGGTTGCAAAGTTTCGTTCTCGTCCACACTTCCATTTGCTCCTTTCCGCTTTTTCTGAAGAGAAGAAAATTTTGCTTTTCAATGAGGATCAAGTTGGAAAAAAAAAATTAAAAATAAAATTACAAACCTGTCCGGTGGCGCCGCTAGACACTGGCACAGTGACGATCGGAAAGTACTTGTCGATGAATGCCACCATCTGTTTCAGCAGCGCCGAATTTTGCTCGGCAGACTGACGAATCTTCTGATTGAGTTCGCGCTCAGCGCTTTGGCGGGACCTGGTGTTAATGGATACAGTAAAGGAAGCCCCATACTTTGTGGACGCCTCCGAATCGGCAAGACGGCCCTCGTCCAAGTGCACTTGCAGTTTTGCTTGCTCGTCCGAAAGCTCGGCTCGCTGCGCAGTCAAACGCGTTACCTCGGCGCGCGCACTGTGTGTGTCCGTTTGGAGAACAGACTGTGTTTGTGCAAGCTCAGCGATCGATCGCTGCAACTGTTGCTCCATCTCCAGTTGGATGATAGTTTCCTGTTTGTGCGGTTTGTAGGAGCTGCCGAGTCGCAGCGACTCGAGCTCGGATGCTAGCCGCGTCTCCATCACATCGAGCAATTGTTTTTGTTCAGACACAACTGGCTGCTGCCCTTGCTCTTGCCCGCATTGCGCGTCGATTTGAACCTGCACATCCACAAGCTCGGCCCACAGAACATCGCAACGGTGTTTTATCGAGTCCAGAACAACGTTGTCGCTGTCCCCGCGCGCCTGCCACCACAGGTAAGAAAGACTGTTATTCTCAAAGAGAGTAAAAAAAAAGCACACCATCTCCAAGGTCAACGATGGATCCTCGTCGATCCACTCAAAGTGCCGAGCCTGCTCCGCAAACGCCTGCGCATTTCGCGCCAGCTGTTGTGCCTGCGTTTTATAACGGTTATTAATATTTTTATCCCCTCACCGCCCAAGGCAAAGAGTATTTCGTCTGCATCGAACAATCTCCGCCCTCCACCCTCGTTCGTCCGCACGCCTCGGCTCTTCCCGAGTCCAAGCAAGTAGAGAACGTACCCTTGCAAGCAGCGACATCGCAACCTGCGAAAAATCCGATTTTTTCGGCATATTTGCGTTGTCACCCGCCCAGATGATGAGGCAACAGCTGTCGTGCTTCACGACGGCCTTCAGTCGTAGTGCGGCGTACGCGGTCCTCGGCGTGGACGACGGAGGGGTTGTCTGCCGCAACACCGGCCGCAGCGGCGGCCGCAGCGGCAACAGCTGCAACTGCAACGGCCTTGGCGAGCACTGTCAGTGTGATTGCATTTCACGAAAACACAAACAAGAGCTCGTCGATGCACTGCTTCAAGAGTTGTTGCAGGAGGGCGTCCTGCAAGCCGCGCCCGTGTCACCACCATTACCACCACCAGGACCCTCGCAACCGCAGCCACCACAGCAGTCGCAGCAGGACGCTGCCACTTGCGCGTCATTGTTCGCCGCCGCAATGCGCTTTACGTGGACGCCACCGCCGTCCACCTCAACAGACATGGAGTCGTCGTCGACAGCTGCAACAGCTGCAACAGTGGCACCAGCACCTGCGCCCCCACGTTTCCCGTTTCGTGCAGACGAGAGCGAGGAAGGGTTACAGGCTCGCCGGGACGCTCAGCGCAGGTACCAAAAGTACTATACGTGTTTGGCCGGCGAGGCGCTCGACTTGTACGGCACGCGTGCGTTCAGCCAGGGCCTCGACATTATCCGCCTCGAGAAGGCGCACATCCAAGCCGTCCTGCTGGAACAAGAACTCCTGCCCGAGACCGTGCCATTGCTCTTCCAGCACCTCGTGAATGGCTACGCGTGTCTCAACCTGTTTTGGACGGACGAGGAGCTCAAGGAATTTTACCGACGCGTCCTCAAGATCGTCGAGAGCCCCCAGGGCGCAAGCCTGCCAAACCGTGCCATCTTGACTGCGTGGAGCTACATCCCACTACAGCACGAGACGTCCATTGAGGTACTCGGTCTAACAAAAAGTAAGAAAAACTTTAAAAGTAAGAAAAAAAATTTTTTTTAGATCATCGAAAGTCTGGATCCATCCGTGCAACAGCAACCGTCTGTGCAATTGCTGCTCGCTTCTGCCTTCTCGTGGAAGGGCCACGTCCTGGACCACTCCAACAGCCGTCGGTCTGCGCTTGCTGCGTACGAGGCGACTCTGCAAATTCGAAGGCTGCATCGCGGGGACATGCACCGGGAGACGGCGTCGTGCCTGTGCAACCTCGGCATTGTGCTGCGGCGGCTTGGTCAACTGGAGAAGGCCCAAACGTACCTGGAGCAGGACTTGAAGATATGCGAGGCAGTGATTGGCGAGGACCACCCAGACACGGCCAAGTCGTACCACAACATGGGCGTCCTCCATGAGCGGCGGAGTCGGTACGAGGATGCGCTCAAGAGCTTTGAGCGCTCGCTCGACGTCAAGCTCAAGGCGCTCGGGCCGACGCACCCCCTGCTGACGAGCACGTACGAGTGCATGGGCCTTGTCTACCGCACGCTCAGCAATTTCTCGCGTTCGTTCGAGTGCTACAACAAGTCGCTCGAGATTTGCCGGATCAACCGAGGCGAGAACCACGAAATGACCGCCACCGCGTACCAGCAGCTCGGTGCCCTGTGCAAGGCCGAGCGCAAATACGAGGACGCGCTCTCCTTCCACCAAAAGTCGCTCGAGATCCGCCTGCGCCTGCACGGTGAGAACCACGGCGACTCTGCGTGGTGCTACCACAGCATGAGCCTGGTCTACCTCGGGATGCGCGACCACACCAAGGCGCTGCAGTACGGCCACCGCGCCCTGTCCATACATCGCATCGTCCTCGGCGAGAAAAACGTCAACACGGCCCTCTCGTACGGCAACCTCGGCAATATCTACTACCTCGCCGACAAGTGCCACATGTCTCTCCAGATCCACAAAAAAGCCCTCAGCATCCGCGAGTCCCTCCTTGGCGACAACCACCCGGACACTGCCACGTCCTACAACAACATTGCCAACGTCTACTGCGACCTCCACGATTTCTCGCGCGCGGTCGAGTATTACGAAAAGGCTCTGCGCACCAAAACAGCCACTGTCGGCGCCGACCATCCCGACACCGCACGCTCCCACTACAACTGCGGCCTCACCTATCGCACCATGGGCGACCACAAGCGAGCATTTGACCACATGCGCAAGGCGCACGACATCTGGCTCAACAAACTAGGAGCCGATAACAACGACACACGCGACGCGGCAAACGAGCTTCGTGAGTGGGAGTCACATGAACGCAGACGCGACACGCGCCAGCAGCAGCAGACTACGGACCTAGAATCGAGAAGGCGACGCTTCCCGTCACCACCCTCCACGTCCGCCGCTGCTGCCAGTGCCGCCCCCACGCACGGTGACACACCTGAGCCTTCCATGTTTTCCTCGGGCCCTGATGCGGCCTCGGCCTCCGCTGTCGCATCCTTGCCTACTCCAGCTGCATTGCCACCACAATCGACCACGGAACCGATGAGTCAAGTCACGCTCTCGGCGGCACTGGCGGCGTTGGCAGCGAACACTCAAGAGCCCACCACAGGGCCAACCCGCCAGCAGAATTATTCTCGTCGCTTTTACAGGAACAGCAACTATGTACCCGTCGTGCCAAGATCGTCTGGATGCGCGGCCGACACGGCATCGACTGGGGGTGGTGAAGACTCGACGCTCTCGTCACGTCCATCGTTTTCTTCCTCCTCGGCCGCGTCCTCGACCGCTGACTCGTCGGCAGAGTCAACTCCGATGCACGCGCCCATGGAGGACGACGACGAGCAACAACAGCCAAACAACGAGTCGACGGAGGAGAAGGCAACGCGTCTCCAGCAACTACGGCGTCTTGGGCTGTGAAAAAAAAAAAAATATGCGTACATAATTTTTTTTTTTTATTTTTATAAAATCCTTTTCTCTGTGCGTCTTGTACAACGTAGAAAATAATAATTGAGAATATCACAGCTCTTCATTGTCAGCATCGTCGCCGCTCATGATAGCCGCCCCTGTGTCGTCGTCAAACGCATCCAAAAACCTGTCGTTCTCGTCCACAGGAGAGATTGCCTCTAATAGGTTGACAGACTCGTCCGCGACCGGTAGTACATTGCAGCAAGTCAGACAAAAAGGCTTCTGGCACGGTTGGCCGTCAACGCCCTGCGTGCACAGGACTGCAACCACCAAAATGTATGTTACAGTTGAAAGGGACAGGGTTCACTTACTTATGGGCGCTTGCTCGCTCTGTGGCTGCAGGGAGAGAAGACGCGTCTTTTTCAAGGGAGAACTTGATGGGGATGCCACGGCTTCTTTCGCTGGTGTGCTTGTTTGTTCCCTCTATTGTGTGGGGTGTCATTGTGCGCCCTGGGTTTCAAAAAGCGCGTACGGCTCGCTTGCCTGGCGACAAATTTGTGCCGTCCATGCTAATGCTCGGATCAGGGCGTGCTCGCATTGACCGAAGATGTCCGTTGTCCTCTTCCACTGTCAAGTTGAGGATGTCGATAACATCACCACCGTCGCCTTGAAGCGCGTACTTGCACATAATCTTGTTTTATTTTATTTTTTTTTTTTTAACCCTTGGAACGAAATAAATTGCATTACCTGTTCCATCGTAAACTGAAATCGTCGCTTCGAATCCGACCAGAGTGCGTCCACATCCTCCTGGCTTTCTTTTTTTAGTGCGCGTTGCGCGCTGAAATAATTTTTTACCGACTCCATCATTTTTCAAATTGACGCGCCCATTTCATTTTCATTTCTGTCCAACAAAAAAAAATTTTTTTTTTACTAGGTAGTTAGCATCGAGCTCAGATGGCGAGGCAGAGTTAAGCCGTCAGGGACGTTACGAGCTCTTCTTCGCGTTGCTGAGCTTGGACTTCTTGCTGTATCGCTCTTCGAGCTTGTAGAAAAGCGAGCCGTCGTAGACTGATTTGACGTCGTCCTTGGACAGGCGGCCATGCTCGTTGACGAGAAAGTAAAAGGTAGACCACTCGAGGAAAGAAGCGAAGAAGCCGGGCAGATCTAGAGTGAATGAGGGAAAAAAAAGCAATTTAACTGGTTTTTTCGCTTTATTTCTCTTTGTTTCGACTTACCATTGAGGCTACGCTCGTCCTTGATACGGGACCAGAGGATCGGCCACGTGAGATAGCCCTTGTGCTCCTTGTCCCACTTTTGCCAAAACGTCTCAAAGGCATCCTCCTTGAAGTTGCCTTCCTTGTCATAGTTCTGGGTGTCGCTTCCGTGCTGGGCGCGTTTGATGTTGGAGATGTCAACTGTTGTTTGGCCCACGACGATCCAGCAGTGAGAATAGTCTCAAAGTTTAATAAACAAGCATCATACTGAAGGTGAGGTTGTGGAACGACGGCAACCAGGTCGAGCTCGTAGCCCAGGCCATGCTCAAGTTGAGGAAGAGGACTCCAATGACACTCAAAAAGTAGTTGAATCCAATCGAGTTCAGGCCCTTGAACGTGTCCATGGGGCTGATGCTGATCATTTCGTTTTGTTGTTTTAGAACACTTCCATTGCAAAAAAAAAAAAAAAAGCAAAACTCGTACAAGCCGTCCTTGTCCTTGTCGAAAAAGAGTGCATGCTTCTGAAGCGCGGTGCCGGTCGCGGTGAGGCGCGTGTACTTGTCGGTAGCGGCGCTGCTCATTCTTTTCAGTCCTACCAGTGCGTCATTTCTGTGAGTTGCCTGAACAAAAGTGACACAGACTTCGTTTCACGACTTTTGTTTGTTTTGACTGTGCGCGTAGTACTTTTTTTCTCTCGCGTTTGACGACAGGAAGTGCAAAAGACACAAGAGGTTTAGAGCATGAAAACACACACACACACACACACACACAGAAGTGACGACTTTTATGATTGTGGGCAATGTGAGGAAAAAAAAGGGGGTGTCAACCCGTTCAGGCTTGTGGGCACCTCGAACCGTCCTGTTCATCCTCATCGCTGCTGCTATCGTCCTTGGTGAAAGCAAGCTTGGGAGCTGGTGCGCCCAATCGTTGCTTCAGCGCGAGCTCGGCGAGTTTCTGCAAGAAAAAAAAACATGTTGGAAAGAAGTGTTGTCCGTGAGAGTACCTGGTAGTACTGGAGAACAAAGGGGTTGGCGTGAATGACCCTTGACCAATCCGACGGCATGTCGACAATCCGCAGCGAAGTGGCTGATCGAGCTCGAGAGAGGGCGACGTAAGCCTGCCCGCTAGCAAAGACTTTGCTCAAGGAAACCTCGAGACAGTCCAGGCTCATGCCCTGCGACTTGTGAATGCTCAGCGCCCATGCCAAACTCAAAGGGATCTGGCTGCGATACTAAGACGAAATGATCAAAACGTGAAAGCTTCAGCATCAAAAAAAGAGGGAAACGGGAGACCTGAACTTACCGCGACATCGACGTTGCCGTTCTTCAAGCTAAACTTTTCGCGCCCAATGATTTCCTCGGCACCAGAGAGGAACTTGACCACCGGCAAGCCAGTTTCCGTGAATCGGACAATGCGACCTCTCGCCCCGTTGACAAGACCACGCACCACGTCAATGTTCTATTTTATTTCCAAAAAAAAAAAAAAAAAAAAAAGGAAAAAGGA
>Ga0302233_10002249_pt1 | contig 12312 bp, 7 predicted proteins | sample II_Palsa_N3_1_FD_193516 | JGI IMG/M metagenome (GOLD analysis project Ga0302233, IMG submission 193516) | Peat permafrost microbial communities from Stordalen Mire near Abisko, Sweden - II_Palsa_N3_1 | ecosystem: Environmental > Terrestrial > Soil > Palsa > Peat permafrost | place: Sweden...
GATGTACTGGCGGGTGAGGATGTCCTGATAACCGAAGATGGAGGGGAAGGCCTGGAGCTCGACGAGCTTCGGGCTTAGAGTGCCGTCGGAGTTGCGGACGAGGCCGAAGTCTACCGTCATGAAGTTGGGCTGAGGGTTTTCGTTGGGCATGCGGTACTGCGCGGGGACGCACTGCTCGGAGGCCTGCATGTAGGCGGGGTTGTCGAGGAGCTGGTGGGTGAGCTCGGCGCCGGTTTGGGAGAGCTCGTCCATGAGGGATTTTGGGAAGAAGCACGGAGTTTCGGCGACGCGGAATTCGATGGTAGTTCTCGTGGTGTGGTTAAGACGTGTGAGGAGGTCTTCGTATTTGGCTGTGGTGAAGTGCGCGTTAAACTGGTCGCGATAGGGCTGCAGCATGGGAGCTAGTGTAGCCGCTGTTGCGGGGTATCGTTCGCCCTGCGCGGGCGGCGGTCACTTCGTGACTTGTATACCGGCTTCGCTAAGGGCCTCCCTATGGTCGGCGGAAGATATCTCATCGCGGCCAGCGGGAGCGCCAACCGAAGGGGTATACACGTTACGAAGTGGCCGCGCCATGCGTAGCGGATGGAGCGAAGATGCAGCCTGCCCAGACGATGATGAGGGGGAACAGTTCAAGGGTGTAGCGGGGTTCGGAGTTGTCGAGGGTGAGGAGCAAGGCGCAGCGGAGAACGACGAAGGCCACCATTGCGAACGCGAGTGCACTGTGGGGGCTCAGTCCGCGCTTTCGCCAGAGCCAGAGGCCGACGGCACCGAGGAGGAAGTAGGCGAGGTTGAGTGCGGCAGAGGCGTAGGCCAGTAGGGTCTTGCCGCGATACACATGCCAACGCCACCAGTCGAGGCCAATCTGCATCATCTCTGGGCGTGGGCGGAAGAGCATGTTGGCGAGGCGGGCTACGGGAAGGACGAGGTAATAACGCAGCGGGTGGGTTTGGACGCGCTGCTTGGCTAGCGCTTCGAAGCGCCGATCGAAGGCCGGGGTGGCATTGTCCTTCTGGTTGTAGTCGGAGAAGAGCGCGGCGGTTTCGGCGTACTGGTCTTCGGAGTCGAAGGCTCGGTTGGGGAGATCGGCGACACGGAGGTCGGTGCTGTCGTAGTTCCAGTAGATCTGTTCGGTAGAGGCGAAGTCGATAGCCCAGGTGCGATACCAGTGTTGAAAGCCAGTGGGAATAGCCTCGCCGGGGTCGGTCGCACTGCGCGGGGCTAGTGGCTGGATGACGTGGAAGGTGCGCCAGTTTCTGATGGCCCAGGGGATGAGGGGAAGGACGACGCAGATTGCTGCAATTGCGATTGGCCGGAGTTTGCTGAGGGAGAGATGGAGGCCGGAGTTTTGCCAGATGATCCAGATCATCGCCGGGACGACGGTGGCAGGGAGAAGACCTTGCTCTGGACGCAACAGGACGGAGTAGGCCATGGAGAGGGTGGCTACGGCGAGCCAGCGGTTGAAGTCGGCACCCGCCGCTCGCCAGCGTTCTAGGCTGTAAAAGGTAAGAGCGATGGTGAAGAGGGTGAGGGTTTCGGTGAGCGGTGCTGCCGCGTAGATCGCGGTGAAGGGACAGAGAGCAGAGAGCCACAACGCGGCCTGAGCGGCACGCCGTCCGAAGAGTCTGCCTGCCAGAGTGGAGATCAAGAGGCAGGTGCAGAGGTCGATGACGCACTGGACGTACATGATGGGGACGTAGCGGTCGAAGCCGAAGATGCGAAAGCAGAAGGCAAGGAAGAGCGGGTAGCCAGGGAGCCGAATCAGCGTCGGCTTGGGAATGTCTATGCCGAAGGTGAATCCGTAAATGCCCAACTTCAGCCAGTTTTTTGCGATGCTGCCATAGATCAGGGTGTCGCCTTCGATGCGGCCTGCATGCAGCACATACCAAAGGCGCAGGGCTAAACCCAGCGCGAGCGGGAGCACAGCCCAGAGAACTGTCTTCAGCTTTCCTTTGGTCATGTCTTTTGCATCATACTGCTGGAGCGTGCAGGTATTGGCTGTGCGCGTTGACTAGGGGGTTTCGCCTGCATACGATGGGAGATAGCCGCACGCGCAGAGTCGCCAGTACTACTCAATGAATAGACAAGTCTTCTACGATCCACAACGCAAGCGCTGGAAGCGGCTGCGCCGAGTCTTTGACGTACTGGCCCTGCTGGGACTCGTGCTGGGGACCGTTTTTGTCATCGGGTTGCTGCGGATGAAGCCGTTGCCGGAGCTGTTTCTGCGGGCGCAGAAGCGGAACTACCGGACGCTGGCGAACCAGACGACTCCTCAGCTGAAGCCGGGACAGAAGCTGCATCGCTCTGCCCACCGAAAGACCGACGTGAAGCCGGGCGACGTTCCACTGAACGAGGGAGAAGGTCTGCGGGCGGCCTACTACGTGGAGGATGATCCGGCCAGCTACTCTTCTCTAAAACAGCATATTGCCCAGGTCGACCTGTTGTTTCCTGAGTGGTTGCATGTGGTTACGACGACCGGCGAGGTGGTCTCTTACACACAGGACAATCGGCCATACGATGTGGTGGATAAGACCGGGGTCCACCAGGTTGATCGCGAGGGTAAGGTCGCACGCACCGTGGACGCCAACCATGTGAATCTGGATATCTTTCCGCTGGTCAACAACTACGACCCGAGACGACAGATTTGGGCGCCCGAGGTGAGCGGCTTCCTGACGAACGATGCGGCGCGGACTTCGTTTGTGAAGCAGATCCATGATTTTCTGGCTGGGAACCCAACTTATCGAGGGCTCTCGCTGGACTTTGAAGAGATTCCCACCAGTGCTCAGCCGGGGTTCCGATCGCTCATCGCAGCGTTGTATGACGATTTCCATCCGCGCAACCTGAAGCTCTACGTGAATACGCCGGTGGGCGATGATGACTGGGATCTGAAGTTCATGGCGGACCACTCCGACGGCCTGCTGCTAATGAACTACGACGAGCACGAGACCGACAGCGCGCCTGGACCGATCGCCTCGCAGGACTGGTTTATCGACAACCTGAAGAACGTGTTGAAGACCGTTCCGAAGGACAAGATTATCTGCGCGCTGGGCAACTATGGCTACGACTGGATTACAGCATTGCCTCCAGAGCAGCAGGCAGCCAGGAAGGGCGCAAAAATATCGACTAAAAAGAAGAATCTTCCCGAGAAGATAATCGCCGCCCATGATCTTTCTACGCAAGATGCGTGGCAGGCGGCTGAGGACTCCGGATCACAGATCGATCTAGACGATGACTCGATGAACGTTCACTTCGCGTATGACGACGAAGATGCTCGAGTTCGACATCAGATTTGGTTCCTGGATGCCGCAACGATTTTAAACGAGATGCGATCGGCCCGGGCGTTAGGAATTCAAACCTATGCGTTGTGGCGGCTTGGGCAGGAAGACAACTCGATGTGGAAGATCTGGGATCATCCACTGCAGTCCGATCCAGTGAAAGATCTAGCGCAGGTTGAGCCTGGATATGACATCGACACCGAAGGCCAGGGCGATATTTTGCGCGTGACGCGTAAGCCTCAGACCGGCAATCGTGTGGTGACGTTGGATGATGACGACTCGGTGCCGCTTGAGTACCGCATGGTTACGCAGGAGTCGATGTCGTCTTATCCGCTCTCGTACACAGTCGAGCAGTATGGGTACAACGACAAGAAGGTTGCGCTCAGCTTCGACGATGGTCCTGATCCGGAGTGGACGCCGAAGATTCTGGACATCCTGAAGAAGTACAACGTGAAGGGCACGTTCTTCATGATCGGCGAAGTGGCAGAGGACTACGTTGGCGTGATGCAGCGGGTCTTTCGCGAGGGCCACGAGATCGGCAATCACACCTGGTCGCACCCGGATATCAGCGAAATTTCGAACCGGCAGGTGGACCTGGAGTTGAACCTGACCGAACGTTTGTTCGGGTCGAAGCTCGGCGTGCAGCCGTTGTACTTCCGTCCTCCTTATTCGATCGACCAGGAACCGGATACAAACGACCAGGCAGCGCCAGTCGAGAAGATTCAGGGTTTGGGTTATGTGATCGTCGGCAACAAGATCGACACGAACGACTGGGATGAGCATCCGCGCAAGTCTCCGCAGGAGATTACCGATAGCGTCTTTCAGCAGATTGAGGACATGAAGACGAAGCCGTGGAACCGCGGCTCTGTCATTCTGTTACACGATGGCGGTGGTGACCGTTCGGCGACGGTTGCGGCGCTACCGGTGTTGATTGAAGCGTTGAGGGCGAAGGGTTACGAGATTGTTCCGGTCTCGGAGCTGGTGGGCAAGACACGCGCTGAGGTAATGCCGGAGTTGACGCCGCGCCAGCGTTGGCAAGCACGCGCCGATTCGCTGACTTTCTTCTTCTATAGCTTCTTCCACTACTTTATTGTGGGCGTGTTCTTTGTCGGTGATGTGCTGATGAGTGCCCGGCTGATTATCATCGGCATCTTTGCGATTATCGACCGGTTCCGCAAGAGGAAGAATTTTGCGACGCCGGAGTATCAGCCGCGAGTTGCGGTGCTGATTCCTGCTTACAACGAAGAGAAGGTCATCGTGCGGACGATCCGTTCGGTGATGATGTCGACCTACAAGAACATTCGCATCATCGTGATCGATGACGGCTCGAAGGACAATACGTTTGATGTGGCACGCGAGGCATATCCGGCGGATGTCGCATCTGGTCGGCTGACCGTGATGAGCAAGCCAAACGGGGGCAAGGCCGACGCCCTGAACTATGCACTGGAACGGATCGACGAGGAGATCTACGTCGGCATCGACGCCGATGGTGTGATTGCGCACGATGCGATTACGAGGCTGGTGCCGCACTTTGCGAATCCGAAGATCGGTGCGGTAGCGGGCAATGCGAAGGTTGGCAATCGCGTGAATCTGTGGACGCGGTGGCAGGCGCTTGAGTACATCACGAGCCAGAACTTTGAGCGGCGTGCGCTGGATCTGTTCGACGTGGTGATGGTGGTGCCTGGGGCGATTGGAGCGTGGCGAACGGCGCCGGTGAAGGCGGGCGGAGGGTACCACTCGAATACGGTGGCCGAAGATGCCGACCTGACGATGAACCTGCTGGAGCAGGGATACTGCGTGATCTACGAGGATCAGGCGCTGGCGTTTACGGAGGCTCCCGTGAACGCGGATGGGTTGATTCGGCAGCGGTTCCGGTGGTCATTCGGGATTTTGCAAGCGATCTTCAAGCACAAAGGCGCGATCAGCAAACATCGCGCGATGGGGCTGTTTGCGCTGCCGAATATTCTGATCTTCCAGATCATCTTGCCGCTGGTGTCGCCGCTGATCGACCTGATGTTTGTGATTGGGGTCTTTCACTACATCATTGATAAACACTTTCATCCGGAGACGGCTTCGACCGATAGTTTTTATAAGCTTCTGGCCTTCTTTGCTGCATTCCTCGTAATCGACTTTGCGGCTTCGGCGCTGGCGTTTGCGCTGGAGCGAAAGCATCCGGCGAGCAAAGGCGATGGATGGCTGCTCTTCCATATCTGGATTCAGCGGTTTACCTACCGACAGCTCTTTTCTGTTGTGCTCTTCAAAACGGTGAAGCGCGCAATCGACGGTAAGCCGTTCAACTGGGACAAGCTGGAGCGCACGGCGCAGATGTCGAAGGCGACGGAGAAGCTTACGGAAGGCGCTTAGCTGGTTTTGCGATTCCATCGAAGTTTATGCGCGGCGCATCCAATAGGGGATGCACCGTAACACCTTACCCTCACGAGCGACGAGAGAGCATGACTCGCGCTAGAATCGACACGCTATGGCTACTATGAATCTGACCCACTCCGCCCCGGCGATCACGCCGAAGACACCATTTTCCAACGAGCCGTTTGTCGATTTTTCGACGGCAGAGAACAAGCGCAAGATGCAGGAAGCGCTGGTTCAGGTTGAGAGCGAACTGGGCCGCGAGTATGACATCGTTATCGGCGGCAAGCGTTTGAAGACTGCGGGCAAGATCGTCTCGAAGAATCCGGCGCGGCCGTCTGAGGTGATTGGAATTCATCAGCGGGCTGGTGCAGAGCATGTGGAAGGGGCGATGAAGGCTGCGCAGACGGCTTTTCTGACCTGGAGCAAGGTGCCGGTGGCGGAGCGTGCGGCGTTGTTGTTTCGCGCGGCAGAGCTGATCCGGGAGCGCAGCTTCGAGTTTTGCGCATGGCTGACGCTGGAAGTGGGCAAGAACTGGGGCGAGGCGGACGCCGATGTAGGCGAGACGATCGATTTTTTGGAGTTCTATGGGCGCGAGGCGCTGCGGCTGGCTGATGCGAAGACGCCGATCCAGTTTCCCGGTGAGCGGAACCAGCTGCGGTATGTTCCGCTGGGCGTGGGCGCGGTGATTCCGCCGTGGAACTTCCCTTTTGCGATTATGGCGGGGATGACGGCGGCTTCGATTGTGACCGGAAATACCGTGATTTTGAAGCCTTCGGTGGATGCTCCGACGATTGCGGCGAAGTTTTTTGAGCTGCTGGAAGAGATTGGATTGCCGGATGGAGTTGTGAATCTTTGCCCGGGGGAAGGGCCTGAGTTTGGCAGCGAGGTCGTAGCGCATCCGCAGACTCGGTTCATTGCATTTACGGGATCGAAGGCTGTGGGCCTCGAGATTCATGAGCGTGCGGCGAAGACTCAGCCGGGGCAGGTGTTTATCAAGCGGACGATTCTGGAGATGGGCGGCAAAGACTCGATCATCGTTGAGGCGGATTGCGATCTGGATGCTGCGGTCGATGGAGTTGTGGCGAGCGCGTTTGGCTTCAACGGACAGAAGTGCTCGGCGTGTTCGCGGGCGATTGTCGCGGCGGATATCTACAACGTGTTCTGCGACAGGCTGCAGGAGAAGGTGGCGAAGATCAAGACGGGCGATCCGGCACAGAATGTTTATACCGGCCCTGTGATCAGCGAGAAGTCTTATCGCAAGACGCTGGACTACATCGAGATCGGCAAGAAGGAAGGTACGGTGCTGAACGGCGGCCACGCGATTGAAACGCCTGAGGGCGGATATTACATTGCGCCGACCGTGATCGCCGATGTGGCTCCGTCTGCTCGGATTGCGCTTGAGGAGATCTTTGGGCCGGTGCTGGCGGTGATCAAGTCGAAGAGCTTTGACGATGCGCTCGCGATTGCGAACAATACGGAGTACGGGCTTACTGGCGCGATCTATACGGGCTCGCGGGAGAAGCTGGACCGGGCACGTGAGGAGTTTCACGTCGGCAACCTGTACTTCAACCGCAAGTGCACGGGCGCGATGGTTGGGGCTCATCCGTTTGGTGGGTTCAATATGAGCGGGACTGACTCGAAGGCCGGTGGGCCGGATTATCTGCTGCTGTTTACGCAGGCCAAGAGCATCGCGGAGAAGATTGGACATGCGAGCCCGGCGGCTGAGAAGCAGAGCGAGCAGATGGGGATGTAAAGATAGATGTCCTGCCGGACGGGCCCGCTACGCGCGGGGCGGTCACTTCGTGACGCGTCTACCCTTCGGTTGGCTCTCTCGTTGGTCGCGAGGAAATCGTCTCTGCCGACCAACGGGAGGCCCTATGTTGCTCGCCCTGCAAAGACCGGTACACGCGTCACGAAGTGACCGCTCTCCGCGCAGGAGGCCCGTTCGGCAGGACCTGTCGTTCAGGCTGATTTCATCTGGATCAGGTGTCCGGCTTTGGCTGCGGCTTCGGCCAGTACGCGGTGGTGGATGGTGAAGAGAGCCAGTTCGAGGCGATCCGAGACGCCTGACTTGTCGTAGATACTGCGGAGATAGTTCTTGATGACCTGCTCCTTGGTTCCGAGTTGCTGCGCGATGTCCTTGTTCTTGCAGCCTTGAACGATCAGGGCAACGATCTGCATCTCCTTCGGGGTTAGCCGGTCACGGACGCGGGCACCCACGCTGTCGGTGCTTTGCATGGTGGTGACGTTAGCGCGTTGCAAAAAGCGCTGGCCGCGGGCGACCTTGCGAATGCAGTCGACCAAAACGTTGCCGGCGATGTTGCGATGGATGACTCCGTCGAAGAGCATACCTACCTCTTCGGGAACAAGCTCGGCGTTTTCGGCCACCAGAACGGTACGGCTGCCGGCGGACTGCGTCCGGGGGACAAGATCCTTCGGTTCAACCTGCAGACTAGAGGAGAGGAGCACAATCGAACCGCGCAGGCCTTCGACTGCGGCAAAGAGTTTGGGCACATCCTCACACTGGGCGACGATCCGCATGTCTTCCTCGAGCGACAACATCCTGGCCGCGCCTGCGCGGAAGATTGCCTGGTTGTCAGCAAGGATAATTCGGTTCATAGGGTCTTGATCTCCGGCCCGGGGCGTTTATATCTCCCCTGGTTCCCACCTTATCGACATATTTGGCCAAGGAAGCGATGCGATGTCCGCAATTAGGACAGGCGGCCTGTCGATGCAACTTTAGGGGTAAAAATCTCGTCTTCCAGACCACCAATAAGTCGCTAACATTCTGAAACTTGCAAGGGCCGGGGATAATCGAATTATAGGTGAGGTGTCTCGAATCCCCTCAACGCAGTATAAAGAGATATGCCTAAGCCTATTTTGCTAGCGATCGATGACGACACCAGCGTGCTGGAAGCTGTGGTGCAAGACCTTCGTCGTCACTACGGCCAGGACTACCGCATCGTCCGTGCTGCCTCCGGCGCTGCTGCCCTGGATATCTGCCACCAGCTGAAGGAGCGTAAAGACACTGTAGCGCTGTTTCTCTCTGACCAGCGTATGCCGGGGATGACCGGAGTCGACTTTCTGCAACAGGCGCTATGCATCTATCCGAATGCCAAACGCGTGCTGCTGACGGCCTATGCCGATACCGAAGCGGCGATTCGCGCGATCAACTCCGCCAAGATTCACTATTACCTGAATAAGCCGTGGGATCCGCCGGAAGAGAAGCTCTATCCGGTGCTGGATGATTTGCTGGGAAGCTGGAAAGAGGGGTACAGGCCTCCGTTTGAGGGAATTAAGGTGGTGGGGGTGCGCTGGTCTGCGATGGATCACGCGGTTCGAGACTTTCTCTCGCGTAACCGTATTCCCTACCAGTGGTTGAATCCGGAGACGAATCCGGATGCGCTGGCGCTGTTGAAGGAAAAGGGGATCGACGATACCAAGCTGCCAGTGATTCTGTTTGGCGATGGGACCGCGCTGGTGCAACCGACTTCGACCGAGATGGCCAATAAGGTCGGTCTGAGGACCCAGGCGCAACAGGAGTTCTACGACGTCGTCGTGGTGGGCGCAGGGCCTGCGGGGCTCGCAGCGGGCGTATACGGGGCCTCCGAGGGGCTGCGGACGCTGGTGATCGAGGCGGCAGCACCTGGTGGACAGGCCGGCTCCAGCTCGAAGATCGAAAACTACCTTGGTTTCCCTGAAGGGCTTAGCGGCGAGGAGCTGGCGAAGCGCGCCTTCCTGCAGGCCAATCGGCTAGGCGCGGAGTTTTTGACCCAGAAGGTCTCCTGTATTCGTAGCGAGAATCAGTACCGAATACTGACGATGGCCGATGGGCAGGAGGTGACGTGCCACGTCTGCCTGCTGGCTACGGGGGTCGATTATTGCAAGCTGGACGTGCCGGGAGCCGACAAGCTGAGCGGGGCAGGCGTCTACTACGGCGCAGCGTTGACCGAGGCGATGTCGTGCAAGGAAGAGGCTGTCTACATCGTGGGTGGGGCGAACTCGGCGGGTCAGGCGGCTATGCACTTCTCCCGCTATGCCGATCATGTTCACATGCTGGTCCGCGGGAAGTCGCTGGAAAGCAGCATGTCGAAGTATCTGATCGACCAGATTGAGGCGACGCCGAACATCACCGTTGAAACCGGCACCGAGATTATTTCGATGGGTGGGGAGACTCATCTGGAGTGTCTGACCCTGAAGACACCTCGAGGAGAAGAGGCGCGACAGGCCAGTTCCCTGTTCATCTTTATTGGTGCTGCGCCGAAGACGGACTGGATGCCGCCTGAGCTTTGTAGGGACAGCAAAGGATTTATCCTGGCCGGTCCGGATTTGAAGGCGCAATCGCCGAAGTCATGGAAGCTGGAGCGTGACCCCTACCTGCTGGAGACAAGTGTTCCCGGCATCTTTGTCGCAGGGGATGTACGATTCAACTCGGTCAAACGGTGCGCTTCCGCTGTTGGCGAAGGCTCGATCGCGATTCAGTTCGTCCACCAATATCTGGCAACGCTTTGAAAGGCAACCTAACCTATAACCCGATGAGCGAACAAACCCAAATCGTCCAAAGTCACGTGGTAGAAAACGTAAATGCAGAACTGGTTACGCTTCTGCGTAAGGTTCCTATTCTGTCGTCGCTGCGAGACGACGAGTTGCATTGTCTCGATGGCGTGCGGGACTTCCATATCGATAAGGGCGATATCCTCACGAGACAGGGCGAGCTGGCGCACTGCTTCTGGATATTGTTAGACGGCGACCTTCGCGTCCAACAGAAGACCGTCAACCAGAACGAGATGACTCTGGCCAAGATTGAAGCGGGCAATGCCTTTGGCGAACTAGGTCTTTTGACGAACGTTCCGAACGCTGGAAGAGTTGAAGCGATGGCGCCAAGCCATCTGCTTGAGTTGAATGAGGATCAGTTCTGGAGCTTGATGACAAGCTGCCCGCAGGTTCGCAAGGCGATTCTGGGCAACATGGCCTACCGCTTTCAAAAGCTACAGAGCACGACGGTTCAGCAAGAGAAGATGGCGTCGCTGGGTACTCTCGCTGCGGGCCTGATGCATGAACTCAACAATCCGGGCTCTGCTGCACGTCGTGCTGCTTCTCAGCTGCGTGAAAATCTGATGCGAATGCATGAGCTCTCGCTGAAGTTCAAAGAGCGCGATCTCTCGCAGGAACAGAAGCATTGCATGTTCGACATGCAGAAGCAGGTTCTCGCGTCGAAGCAGCCGGTGATGATGAATTCACTCGACCAAAGCGATGCCGAAGAGGCGCTTGCAGAGTGGATGGAAGCGGCCAACATCGAGAATGCCTGGAAGATGGCGCCCACGCTGGTTTCAATTGGCATGTCGGCTGCCGAGCTTGAACGCGTAAAGAATGACTTCGATGGACCTTTGCTGGGTGAGGCGCTGAGCTGGCTGGAGGCGATGGCTTCGAGCATGCAACTGGTCGGCACGATCGAGGAGAGCATCGGCCGCGTGACCGATCTGGTGCATGCGGTTAAGTCGTACGCCTACGAAGGTAAAGGGCAGAAGCAGACGATCGATATTAACAACAGCATTCACGCAACGCTGATTATTCTCGGTCACAAGCTGCGCGAGAAAGAGATTGTGCTTGAGAAAAGTTTTGCAAGCGATCTTCCCGCGCTGCACAGCGAGTGCACGGGCCTGAACCAGATATGGACGAACCTGCTGGATAACGCAATTGATGCGGTGCCGCAGCACGGAAGAATCAGCATTCATACGTGGGCTGAGGAATCAAAGGGCGATGTAAAGAATCCGCATATGGATCTCTGCATCAGCGTCAGCGATAATGGCTCTGGTATCCCTCTCGAGAGCCAGGAACACATCTTCGATCCGTTCTATACGACCAAACCTGTGGGTGTAGGCACTGGGATCGGTCTCGGTATCGTGCAGCGCATCGTTGATCAGTACAACGGTGTGATTCGCTTTAGTTCCGAACCCGGCAGTACAGAGTTCGTTGTGCGACTACCGAGTGACAGTTAGGTAGAGATTGCGCAGTTCGCGATCTTAACGACGGCAACATTTCTCTCTGAATAGCGTTTACTCCTTCGAACGTGCATGCCGATGATGGCCAAGCACAATCCGAATCGTGAGGACGCTATGAAACTCTCTTACCTTGCTCTGCCTGCAGTAGCCACGGCTTGTCTGCTTACAGCCGGTTGTGCGTCACACACTGCCTATTACGCTACGCCTCCTCCGCCCCCACCCGCTGGATACAACAGCGTCCCTCCGCTCATCTCCAGGGCTGATCATGAAGGATTTCGTTTGGGCTCAGAAGACGGCGCACGCGATGCTTATAACGGTCTTCGCTACCGTCCGGAGCATGATCACAAGTTTCATGCGACTCCCGGCTACGATGCGGTACTCGGGCCTTACGGGCCCTATCGCGATGCCTTCCGGCAAGCCTATCTGCGTGGCTACGATCAGGGGTTTCATCGCGGCTAGCTGAACAACGACTGGTGGCCTGCCGCGTCGTATGATCGATACAGGAGACCTGCCTTGCCGCTCACACCTTTTCACATAGCTTTTCCAGTCGACAATCTGGACGCTGCCCGCAGCTTTTATGGGACGACCCTTGGTTGCGCAGAAGGCCGCAGCTCATCGCAGTGGATCGACTTCGATCTCTTCGGCCACCAGATCGTCGCACATCTGAAGCC
>Ga0302233_10002260_pt1 | contig 12266 bp, 18 predicted proteins | sample II_Palsa_N3_1_FD_193516 | JGI IMG/M metagenome (GOLD analysis project Ga0302233, IMG submission 193516) | Peat permafrost microbial communities from Stordalen Mire near Abisko, Sweden - II_Palsa_N3_1 | ecosystem: Environmental > Terrestrial > Soil > Palsa > Peat permafrost | place: Sweden...
TCGATGTTTGCGTCCGAGTTGGAAAAAAAAAAAAGGGAAATTTTGATATGGCCGTTTACAGATTTGTGCGTCCGAGTCTGCGCCCCAGTCATGATTAAAAAAGAGTCTCAAAGTACAAATAGATTTGATGCGCCGCGAGTTGTTCAGTTTTTTTATGATTGCGAAAACATCTTTGAATAAACGCGACGATCCTTGTGGTCTAGCCGCTTGAGACGATCCTGGACACGCACGAGGAGCGGCTTGATGTCGTCAACGAGTGCGGGCTCGGACTCGGACGCGAGCTGGAGGCACAGAGTCAGATCGGCGAGGGCCTCGTCCAGGTGGAGGTCGCACGTGGACGAGGCCATGTAGGCCTGTGCGCGACGGAAGCGTGCCTTGATGTTGTTGGGCGTGCGTGCGATGACCTGCGAGCAGTACCTGACCGCGTCTTCGTGTCGGCTGTTTGTCTTGAGCAGGGCCGCGGCCAGGTTGAGCAGACACGTCGACTCGAGCTGCCTCACCGTGTCCTGTCGTGACGATGCTGCCCAGTAGGACGATGTCGTGAGGCCCTCGATGTGCCCCAGGGCGAGCTCATAGTGCTTGATGGCCGCATCCCACTGCCCCGACGCAAAGGCCTTGTTGCCATCGCCCTTTTGCCGCTGCGCCTCGAGCTCGCGCTCCTCGGGCCTGTACTCCCACATCTCGCGCTCGAACCGGCCTGCCTCATGGCGCTCCACCAGCTGCACCTGCAGCACCGTCGTCTGCTGCGCCAGGGCCATAAGGTCGGCGTCACGCGCCATCTTCTCGGCCGCCTCGGGCCCGCACGCACACGTCGAGTGGTGCTGGTGCTGTTTCCCATGCTGGTGCCCGTCCTGCGCCTGCGCCTGCTCCTGCTGGTCGCGCATCGCGATCGCCAGCTGCATCAGCTCGGCCGTGCGCTCGGGCCCGCACTCGACCTCGCGCACCTCGCCCGCTTGCGTCATCGACGCAGCGAGTGCCTCCATCGCTTGCACGGCAAACCCGCGGCCCAGGCGAATCGGCAGGGGCGCGGCCGATGCCGCTGGCGGTGCCTTGGCCCGCGTAAGGGAGACCTCGCCGGCGTGGGAGCTGTCGAGCAGGACGGTCTTGGTCGCGTCCCACACGCGGTAGTGCACACTCACGCTCATAATTACCTCATCCGCCAAACTGTGGCAGCCATTTTGGCCAAGCCCACTCACTAAACCATGAACGTGGTGTCGTCGGCCGCACGCCGCGAGCTCTTGCAGAGACGGAAGGAGGAGGAGGAGGAGGCACAGGCGGATGTGCAGCAGCGACAGCAGCAGCGACAGCAGCAGCAGCCAGATACGATTGGGCGCGTGGCAAGACTGGCTCAAGAGGGGAACGAGCAGGCCCAACAGCTGGTCGCCCAGGCCGTTAGCTTGTATGTTGTCGGCATTGTTTTTTTTTTTTTTTCGCGCTCATGGGCTGTCGTTCGTTGGATTGTGCAGGGCAGCTGAGCAAGTGTGGCAGCAGATGATGCGCGAGATGGCCGGCGAGATGGACGGTGCTGCCGTCCCGAAACTGGGTGCATCCGTCAACAAATGAGCATGCTCGTATATAAAATAGGGCCGTGTTATTTATTTGCTACTCTTCTTGTTGGTGCTTGACGACGACGACGACGACGACGATCGTTTCAAAGAAGTCGCCGGCGATGACGCTGCTTCATCACCAGCGTCTGTCTCTTTGGGCGCATGTTTGTGAGCCCAGACAGCCTTTTCGACATCGGCCGCCGTCCACTTGGTTGAACTTGCCGCGTTGAGCTCGACTGCCCTGGCCTGCAGAGTCTCGGCGAGGAGGAGAAACTGCTTCTCAGTGTAGGCTAGTGGTCCAATGAGGGCGAGCGCTTCGTCGCTCATGTACGGTGCCAGCTGCGGCGCAACCAGGCGAAGGACGGCCGATCCGAGCGCGGGACCCACGCCCTTGAGAGACGATACGGTCTTGATGGCGCTCTTCAGATCTGCAGTCGAAGCGGAAAGCAGGCTGAAGGCATCGGTTGTGGCCTTGACCACGTCGTCCTCGCTGTTGCTGGCCACGAGCTGCGCGAGCTTTGGCCTCCAGGCGCTCCTCTACACTTTCTGTTTTTAGTAAATAGAACGTGCGGACTCCCAGCCAGCCAAATACCGACAGCTTCCACGAAAGCATCCGCTGCAGCTCGGCCAGCGTCAAATGGGGTGGCGAGCGCTCGAGCACAACGGCGGGCAGCTCGTCGTTGATCCAGTGTTCAAGCACAGCAAGCGGCTCGGTCTTGCTCTTGTCGCCCTTGGTGTTGGCGTACTTGCGGGCACTGACGGCCTCGATCGCAGAGGGGTAGGACTCGAGGATGTCGCCCCAATTCTCCATTTTGACAAGAGTAAAATAAATAATAATAATTTTTGTTTAGCCGCCATTGTCGTCTCATCTGGCCATATTTCTAGAATGCCTGCCCTGGACCAACCGCGACTGACGAGCGCGCTGCGGGCCGCACGAGCGGCCGATGGCGCGGCTGCGGGCGCGGCCAAGATGTTCCTGCTGCTGAAGCAGATGGAGGAGAGACGAGCGCTGCAAAAGACAAGGACGGCCGATGACGAGTATGTCTGTGGTCCCGTTTACGAGTCAAGGGACTGACAAAGGAATTGCGCAATTTTTTGCAAAAGGGAAGAGGAGGCGGCTGAGTGGGCCCGCGTCAACAGGATCGATGCGTCGGACAAGAAGGAGGACCGCGAAGTGCTGCGCAGGCTGAAGGCACGCACGAGGATGGTGATGGGTGACGATTTGCCCAGCGAGGCCTACAACAGTGGCACGCTCAAGGTGCTCAAGGTCCTCGGCGGCGGCGGCGGCGTCGGCGTCGGTGAGGACGGCGATGTCTTTGACGAGCACTCGGCAAGGGAGGAGCTTGTGAGTATCTGCGGCAGGATCGAGAAGAAGCTGTTTGATGACCTTCGGACGGCGGCCGTCGAGGTTGCCCTTCTGCTAGCGTCACCTGCGTACGTGGCCAAGGCAGCAGCTGTCCAGCCCGAGTTTGGCGTCGACATCACCGTCAACAGCGCCACCCAGAGCCGCGATTCTGTCATCGTAAGCCTCAATGGGCCTTCGCTTAGAGTGAACTAATCTTATAAAATGCAAATACTAGCGCGATACCGACGAGGCAAATAAAGTGTTTGGTGACGAGTTGTTTGCACCACCGCCAATCCCCTCGGCAGACAAGGGCAAGGGAAAAGCTGTTGTAGTCGACGTGCCCGCTGCCGCTTCTTCTTCTGCTGCTGCCGCCGCTTCCGCTGCTGACAGTGTTTTGGCAGGCCCGATCGATCGCTACTTCCTCAAGAGGGTTCTTACAGAGATTGTCGCGCCCAAGCTCGGCAGCATCTCCGCAGAAGACCTGGCGATGGCCCTGTTTGACTTGCTGCGATCGGCGAGGCAAACACAGGACATCCAATCGGATCTCTTTGACATGCTCGGCTTTGACTGCTTTGAGGTTGTCGAGATGCTTTTGGAGAAACGAGCAGTGGCATGTCCCCCCCTTTTTTTTTTTAGTTGTATTTACTTTTTTCACTAACCAAATGCCTTATTTGCAGATTGTGGCTAGCGTCAACGATGCCCTGCAAAAGCTGAGCCATCTGACCGGCGACAAGCAGCAGACTCGCGAGGCTCCCAAAGGTGCGAGTGCAGAGACAATATACCAAGTGTTCTCATTCGTCCTTCTGTTTCCAGAGCGAGTCCCAACCTACGGAACCCAGGTGACGATCATCACCGAGGCCGAGAAGCGACTGGCCAAACAGGTGCGCAAGGAGGAGCGTAAGGCACACAAGGACCAGCACCAAAACAGTAATGTCGATTACGCCGCCCTGGTGAGTGCCCTTGGCTTTGACCAGCTGGACCTGCTCGAGATCCGTCGCAAGCAGCTCGAGGAGGCGAGCAACGCGCCCCTGTTCTCGTCGGACCGCGTGACTGCACCGGCAGTCGTGTACCCCAACGTGTACTCGAGTGCACCGGCGTCAAGTGTGAGCTGGAACGGCCAGAAACTCATGTTGCCCGCCGGGACAACGCGCAAGGACGAAAAAGAGTACGAGGAGGTCAACATCCCCGTGGCCAAGCCTGCTGCCAAGATGTCCATCGAGGAGCCCGTGGAGATCTCGTCGTTTGATACGTTTGCTCGGCAGGCCTTTGACGGGTACAAGTCGCTCAATCGACTGCAGTCGATCGTGTTTAACGTGGCCTACAACACCAACGAGAACATGCTCGTGTGTGCGCCCACGGGTGCCGGCAAGACGGACGTGGCCATGATGACTATCCTGCACGAGATGAAGAGCCACGTCCTCCGCGGCAAGTACGACCACTCGCAGTTCAAGATCATCTACGTCGCGCCCATGAAGGCCCTGGCCGCCGAGGTCGTCCGCAAGTTCTCGTCCCGCCTCAACTACCTCGGCATCACCGTGGCCGAACTCACGGGCGACATGCAGATGACCAAGGCCGAGATCCAGGCCACCCAGGTCATCGTCACCACGCCCGAAAAGTGGGATGTGGTCACGCGCAAAAACACGGGCGACGTCGGTCTGGCCCAGCAAGTGCGCCTGCTGATCATCGACGAAGTGCACTTGTTGCACGATGACCGAGGCCCCGTGATCGAGACGCTGATCGCACGCACGCTCCGCCAGGTCGAGTCGACGCAAGCGATGATCCGCATTGTCGGTCTGTCGGCCACGCTGCCAAACTACATTGACGTCGCTCAGTTCCTCCGCGTCAACCCGATGGTTGGCCTATTCTTCTTTGACAACAGCTTCCGTCCCGTGCCCCTCCAGCAGCAGTTTGTCGGTGTCAAGCCCAAGAGCGTGGCGCGCCAGATCCAGGTCATGAACGAGCTGTGCTTTGACAAGGTCGTTGAGAGGTAAATTTCTGTGTGTGTGTGTGTGTTATATCTTTATTTATCTATTTGATGATGTCCATGTAGGCTCGAGCAAGGACACCAAGTCATGATCTTTGTGCATTCGCGCAAGGACACGGTCAAGACCGCCCAGGTGCTCCGTGACATGGCCGCCAAAAAGGGCCTGACCCAGGTCTTCAAGCCAGACGACATGAACCCGCGCTGGCTCACCGCTCAGGCGCAGATGCAAAAGTCCAAGAACCGCGAGCTTCGAGTATGTTGTTCTTCGTTCACCAAGAATATACAGTTTATGCTGTTCTTGATTGCAGGAACTATATCCGGCCGGGTTCGGATGCCACAACGCCGGCATGCTGAGAGCAGACCGCAACCTCGTCGAAAAGCTGTTTAGCGACGGCCTGATCCGTGTTCTCTGTTGCACAGCGACGCTGGCGTGGGGTGTCAACCTTCCGGCCCACTCGGTGATCATCAAGGGAACCCAGCTCTACAATGCGGAGAAGGGTGGCTTTGTCGACCTGGGCATCCTCGACGTGATGCAGATCTTTGGCCGTGCAGGTCGCCCGCAGTTTGACACGTCTGGCGAGGGCATCATCATCACGACGCATGACAAGCTCACGCACTACCTCAACCAGGTGACCTCGCAGACGCCGATCGAGTCGCAGTTTGTGAAGATGCTCACGGACAACCTCAACGCCGAGGTTGTCCTCGGAACGGTCACGAGCGTGAGCGAAGCAGTCGAGTGGATGAGCTACACGTACCTCCACGTCCGCATGAAGAAGAATCCCCTGTTCTACGGCCTCGGCTATGATGACCTCGATAATGACCCGGGTCTCCACATGAAGCGACGACAGCTTGTCCACCTCTGCGCCCAGCAGCTCGACAAGGCAAAGATGGTCCGCTACAACGAGACCTCTGGGTACGTTTCTGACTCTTTCGATATGTTTTTAATGTAGCTGCATTCATAGAACGCTGGCCCCTTCCGACCTCGGTCGTATTGCTTCGCACTTTTACATAAAGCATCAGACCGTCGAGGTTTGCCCTCACTATCAGTTATTATTAACCGAATAAAAACTTTTAGCTCGTCAATGAGAAGTTTGGCCCCAACATGACTGAACCCGACCTGCTCGCGCTCGTGTCACAGTCATCCGAGTTTGAAAACATCAAGGTCCGCGATGAAGAGATTCCCGAGCTCATGAGCCTGATGGAAGAGCAAACGGTCTGCCCCGTCAAGGTATAGGAGGACAACATATTAGATAACCAAGTATTTTTTTCTTTTCTCGCAGGGCGGGGCTGAGAACGCGTACGGCAAGGTCAACATCTTGCTGCAGACGTACATCTCCCGCGGCAGCATTGAGGACTTTAGCTTGGTCTCCGACTCGGCCTACGTCGTCCAGAACGCGTCGCGCATCATGCGCGCACTCTTTGAAATGGTATATTTTATTATTTTTATTTTGTTGTGGTTTAAAACAACTCTCTTTTTGGTATCAGGCCATCCGAAAGTCGTGGGTGGCAACTTCCGCGCGATTGCTCGACTTGTGCAAGACAATCGACCGGCGCCAATGGTCGTTTGAGCACCCTCTGGCACAGTTGCCGCTGATAGAGTACGATATCGTCACCAAGCTGTCGAGGACCAACACGAGCCTGGAGGCGATGCGCGACATGGACGCCAATGAGATTGGTACAAAGTGTTTGTTCAGCTGCGATTTGTAACGTGCCCTTTCTTTAAAAAAATAGGCGATCTCGTTCGCCATCAACGAATGGGCAAAGTTGTCAAAAACTACGTCCACCAGTTCCCGAATCTGAGCCTGGAGGCGACTGTGCAGCCGATCACGCGTAACGTACTGAGGGTTGCGCTCACAATCACGGCGGCGTTCGAGTGGAATGAGCGGATCCACGGATCGGTCGAGCCCTGGTGGATCTGGGTGGAGGACGCCGAGAACGAGCACTTTTACCACTCAGAGTACTTTTTGCTGTCCAAGAAGCAAAAGGACGAGCCCCAGGTGCTCATCTTCAACATTCCCATCTTTGAACCACTGCCACCACAGTACTTTGTCCGTGCCGTCTCTGATCGTTGGCTGGGTAAGTCATTCCTTTCTTTTTTTTTTGTGTGTGTGTACGAAGTTTAATGACCTTTTTTGTTAACCACTTTCAGGTGCCGAATCTGTCATTGCACTGTCGTTCCGTCACCTGATTCTACCTGACCGTCACCCACCGGTACGCATACCAATTATCGAGATAGCAAAAAAAAAAAAAAAAACTAAATATTTTGCTATCATGTTTTTTTAGCACACTGAACTGCTCGACTTGCAGCCACTCCCAGTCACGGCCCTGCAAAACGAAAAGATCGAGGCCTTGTACAAGTTTTCGCACTTTAACCCGATCCAGGTACGCGAAAAAGCAAAATTATTATGTTGTCTTACTGGTGTGGGATGTCTGTAGACGCAAATCTTCCACACACTGTACCACACTGACCACAACGTGCTCCTGGGCGCTCCGACGGGCTCAGGCAAGACGATTGCCGCCGAGATCGCGATGTGGCGTGCGTTCCGCGAGTACCCCAAGTCCAAGGTCGTGTACATTGCGCCTCTCAAGGCACTCGTGCGCGAGCGCGTGATCGAGTGGTCGCGCGACCTTGTCCGTGTCACCGGAAGGACCCTCGTCGAGCTCACGGGCGACGTCACGCCCGACATGCGGACAATCCAGAAGGCCGATATCATCATCACCACACCCGAAAAATGGGACGCCGTGTCTCGTTCCTGGCAGACCCGCGACTACGTCAAGGCTGTCTCGCTCGTCGTCATAGACGAGATCCACTTGCTCGGCCAGGACCGTGGACCCACCCTCGAAGTCATTGTCTCGCGCATGAAGTACGGACGGGCAGTTAAGAAAAAATGGTAACTAACAATCTATCACAGTTACATTGGGGCGCACACCGATCGCAAGGTCCGTCTCGTGGGACTCTCCACGGCTCTCGCCAACGCGCGCGACGTCGCTGACTGGCTTGGCATCAAGCAGGTCGGTCTGTATAACTTCCGTCCGTCTGTTCGACCCGTTCCACTCGAGGTGCACATCAACGGGTTCTCGGGCAAGCACTACTGCCCCCGTATGGCGACCATGAACAAGCCCACGTACACGGCCATCAAGGAGTACTCTCCCGACAAGCCCGTGATCGGTACATCGCCATCATCTATTTTTTTTTTATTTTAAAAAAGTACTCTTTTTTTTTCTTTCTGCAATCTAGTCTTCGTTTCCAGTCGTCGCCAGACGCGCCTCACGGCACAGGATTTGATTAGTCTTTGCGGCAACGAAGAAAACCCTCGCCAGGTAAAACTAATCCAAAAAAAGAGGAGGATCTAAACCCAGGAATATACAGTTCTTGTCCATGGACGAGGACACCCTGCAGGACTACCTGGAGCGTGTTCAGGACAGCAACCTCAAGTTCAGTCTGGGCTTTGGCATCGGCCTGCACCACGCCGGTCTGGTTGAATCGGACCGCAAGATTGTGGAGGAGCTCTTTGTCAACCGCAAGATCCAGATCCTCGTGGCCACGTCCACGCTCGCCTGGGGTGTGAACACGCCCACACATCTCGTCGTGGTCAAGGGTACCGAGTTCTTTGACGCCAAGACGCACCGCTATGTCGACATGCCCATCACCGACGTGCTGCAGATGATGGGTCGTGCAGGCCGTCCCCAGTACGACACGAGCGGCATCGCAGTCATCTTTGTCCAGGACGAGAAGAAGAATTTCTACAAAAAGTTCCTGTACGAGCCCTTCCCTGTCGAGTCGTCGCTGCACATGTTTTTGCACGACCATCTCAATGCCGAGGTAAGCGTGCCCCACCGGGCTTAGTGCGAAGCACTAAGGAAATACGTTTATAGATTGCTGGAGGAACAATCACGTCCAAGCAAGACGCGATCGAGTACCTCTCGTGGACCTACTACTACCGCCGCGTCATGGTCAACCCGTCCTACTACAACGTCGAGGACACAAGCCCTGAGGGGGTCAACACCCACCTCTCCCAGCTGATTGAGAAGACCCTGAGGGACCTCGAGCGTTCCGGCTGCATCGAGATCGACAGCGACAAGTTTACACTGCGTGCATCCACGCACGGCCTCGTCTCGTCGTACTACTACCTCTCGCACGAGACCGTCGGCCTGTTCAACCGCTCGCTCGCGTCCAGCATGACAGAGCGCGCCGTCCACGAGCTGATCTGCGACGCCAAGGAGTTTGACGAGTTGCCCGTGCGCCACAACGAGGACGCGATGAACGCCGAGCTCTCTGAGGCCCTCCCGTGGAAGGTCGACCCTTACGACTGCGGCTCGCCCCACGCCAAGACAAACCTCCTGCTGCAGGCCCACTTTTCTCGCATGGCCATGCCCATCTCAGACTACTACACCGACCTCAAGACCGTTCTGGACTCTGCCGTGCGTATTTTCCAGGCGATGGTGGACATTGCGGCCGAGAAGGGCCTGCTGTCGACCTCGCTGCAAGCCATGACCCTTGTCCAGGCGATGAAGCAGGCACGCTGGCCGTCGGACAACCCCCTGACGACCCTGCCCGGCATCGAGCCCTCTGTGCCCCGTCTGGACGAGCTGCCCACGTTGCCGCAGCTCGTGGCCATGTCGGAGGACGACGTGCAACGGGCCCTCTCCCGTGTGACCGCATCGCGTGACGCGAGTCGTGCGGCGGCGGCCGTCGTCGCCCAGATGCCCATCACCGAGATGACCTTTGTTATGGAACCAGTGGAGGACGTGAGGGAGCAGTTCGAGCCGGTCCGCGTCAATGGTCGTGGCCCAGAGCCGATGTCGGTGCGTGTCCAGGGCGACACACTGTACGAAATCGTCGTCGATCTCAAGCGACGATCGCGCCGAGGGGCAACAGACCTTGGTCGTCGTGTACGTTTGAAACCATTAGAAGCAATACTAATACTATCTTTTTTTTTTACTTGTATAGCAAGCGCACAAGGCACACGCTCCCAAGTTTCCCAAGATGCAGGAGGAAGGATGGTGGCTCGTCTGCGCCGACGTTGCCACCGACACGATGAAGGCCCTCAAACGCGTGACCGTACTGGACTCGTCGACCGTCAGCCTCAACATTCTGTCGCCTCCCGCCGCCTCGGGCAAGCCCTATCACTATGCGCTCTTCCTCATTTCAGACGTCTATTTGGGCCTGGACCAGCAGCTTGATTTCTCGCTTGTAGCAGTGTAAAAAGAACAATACAACGCGTGCACGTTTAAAGGCGGCTCTGGCGCGTGTACAACTGAAAGCCAACAAGCTTCTCGAGCTCTTGCAGCGCCTCGTCGTTTTTAAACAGCTCGACGCGGATTGTCTTGAACCCGATCTGCTTGGCGGCCTTGAGGTTGCTAAATCCATTGAGATTATTATTTATCAGTCGTGTCTTTTTTTTTTTTTCTCTTTCGCATACATGCCCAGGTCGTCCAAAAAGACGCACTCGCTGGGCACGACCTGTAACCGGTCCGTGGCAATCTTGAAGAACGCGGGGTCGGGCTTGCGCAGGCCCTCGACGCTCGACTCGATAAAGTGGTCAAACAGGCCTGGCACCCCCGTTTCGTTTGTGGACGGGACAGACGGCGACGACGACGACGACGAGGGCTGAAAGTTGTTTGTGAGTGCGGCCACCTTGAAGCCGCGTGCCTTGAGTTGCTGGATCGCCTCGATCATGTGCGGGTTGGGCGTGGCTGCCTTGGCCATCATCTGCGCAAACAGCTGCACGGCGTCGATCTTGATCTGCGCGGGCCGTGGGGGCACGGGCTTGCCGCGCGCCTTGAGGTACTCCTCGTAGAGCGGGTAATTGGCGGGATCGGTCAGCTCCGCCTCAAACGCCCGGTAGAACGCGTCCATGTCCAGCTCGCCACGCTCCAGCCGCTGGAACGCGCCCTTGGGCCCGTAGCGCACAATGATGATGTTGATATAGTTGTGCGGGATCCCGTTTGCCGCCTCGTAGTCTTGGATGCCCTCCAGTGGCGAGCCCACGACCACGCCGCCAATGTCGAAAACGACCGCTTTCAGGCCGCTTTTGAGCATTCCAGAATAATCCAGAAACACAAATTGCGGACCGAATGACGTCCCTGTTCAGCACGGCCTTGGTCGCACACAGGAAGCGGGGCAACGCGCACTTTGCCGCGGGCAAGTACGACGAGGCGCTGAGCGAGTACGCCAAGGCGATGCAGGCGACCACGGATCCGGCGGGCACGGCGGTGTGTCAGGTCAATCGGGCGTTGTGCTATGTCAGGAAGGGCGAGTGGACGCAGGCGTTGGGCGATGCGGAGGCTGCGCTGGCCGTCGAGCCGGCCAATGTCAAGGCCGTCTATGTCAAGGCGCTGGCGATGGCAGAGCTCAAGCGGTACGACGATGCCATCGCGGCATTCAAGCAGGGTAACGAGTGGGATTAGAGGAGTAATTGTTTTTTGTTTATATGTGCGCGCGTAGCCATCAAGCTCGCGCAGGAGAGCCCCAACACGGCCGTGTTTGTGGAGGATATTGCAAAGAAATTGCTCAAGACGCGGCAGGATGTATGTTGTGCTTTTTTCCTTCAAAAAAAGAGAGAAATGACAAAAACAATGGAAATACAGAAATGGGAAGAGCAGGAGACCAATCGACTCCAACAGAGCAGTGACCTGCAAAGCTACATGCTCAGGCTAATCGAAGAGGACCGCAAAAAGCAGCTGGCCGCAATCGCCGAGGAGGACAACGTGCAGAAGGCGACGCAAGAGGTCAATACAGCGATCGTATGATAATTATAATAATAAAACGAGATTGTTCAGTTTTCTAATCCTTTGTGTAGGACGACCGGGTGGCAGAAGTCAAGAAACTATTTGCCAGTGCCGACGACGCGTTCAAGAAGCGCGACGTGCCCGAGTACCTATTGGGAAATATCGACTTTGAAATCATGCGGGACCCCGTTATTGCTCCAAGTGGCATCACGTACGAACGGAGCTCAATCCTCGAACACCTGCATCGCGTGGGCCACTTTGACCCGATTACTCGGTCCAAGCTCTCTGAGAAACAGCTCATCTCCAACCTGGCACTGAAAAGCGTCCTTGACGATTTCTTGGACAAGTACGGTGTGCAACGATTTTTCTTTACCAACCAACTGGTGACAATAGGAACGGCTGGGCTGCGGATTATTGATAGGAAATGCTCGCTCCCACTACATGTAACGGAAGGTGCGAAAAAGAGAAGAATCAATCTCGCACGTCTGGTAACAGTTGTGGTACACGGTGGGGACATGTTTTTCTGTGTTTGGTGCGGTTGTAATTATAAGTAATATTCTTCGACGCCTCGCTGCATTTGAACTAATCGGACGCTGAGTTCATCGGCCACCTGCAAGCCATCCAACGAAAAAATGGAACGTAGTTTCTCCGCAAAGAC
>Ga0302233_10002261_pt1 | contig 12265 bp, 18 predicted proteins | sample II_Palsa_N3_1_FD_193516 | JGI IMG/M metagenome (GOLD analysis project Ga0302233, IMG submission 193516) | Peat permafrost microbial communities from Stordalen Mire near Abisko, Sweden - II_Palsa_N3_1 | ecosystem: Environmental > Terrestrial > Soil > Palsa > Peat permafrost | place: Sweden...
CCCCCCCCCCCAGGAACATGAGTAAAAACAACAGCGCGGCTGGCTGGCTGGCTGGCTTACAGGCGGGGAGGAGTGCAACACCGAGGGCCGACGCACCAAACACGACAAACGTGTTGGCGTCCACCTTTTCGGGCGCGAGCAAGAGCTCGAGGTCGTCGTCCTTCTTGTCGTTCTTGTTGCTGCCCTTGTTGCTCATGGTTGTGCTGGGTTGAACGCAGGTCAGCCACGAAAAAAGTGGATATGGGGAGGACAAGAGACAGCGAGGAGAAGAGCAACAGGAACCTGAAAAAAGGGCAAAAACAAAAAGGGACCACTCGACGCTCGTGGCGCACTGCCACACACGAGCCCGGGCCCCTGATCACGCGAGGGCAAAGCCGCAAGAGAGCCAAACGACGAAGATCACACTTTTCTCGGTGACATATTTTTTGCAAGTGCGCCCCCTCGAGTAAGCCCGAAAAAGAGATGGCAAGCGAGGACGTCGCGCCTGCCAACTGGCCGCCGTCGCGCGATGAGGCTGTCAAGATGGTGGCGGCGGTGCTGCGTCCGGGCGAGGAGCGCTGTGCCGTGGTACGCCAGCTTGAAAGGAAAAACACAGAAACTGCGGGTCACTGAGAAACGGCGTGTTGTTTACAGGCGATCCCGGCCCGCATCGTCAAGGGCGACAAGAAGCGGCCGAGGCTGCTGGCCGTCATCTACGGACGCAACAACGAGACAGGGTAATGTTGGTGGTGGGGGGAGGGCGGCAAGCATTAAAAGAACCAATGCAAACGGGTGGGGAATCCAATGGGACTAATCCATGTTGTTCCGTTGTTAAGACTCTTTGTGCTCAAGGTCAAGAAGGACAAGGCCACGGTGACGCTCGCCCTGCCTGTGTTCAAGGACACGCTCTTCACTGTTGGTATACCCGCTGTTGCTGCTTCTTTTTCGATGCTTAATTTGCCACCCCCGTTGCTAGTCTCGGCTGAGGAGGCCTCTGAGCTGTACAACGACGCCCTGTTCAAGCAGGCCAACGAGCAGCAGCCGCTCATCCGCTTTGGCTTCAGCGAGCAGGAATTGCTGGCACAGGTCGTCGATCCCGGGCACATCGGGCTCATCCAAAGCGAGTTTGCCATTGCTATTGGGGCAGCAACCCTGGAGGAGGACGATGTGGTGACAGATACCTCGGCGTCGGCAGATTCCTCGGCACCGCACGGGTGGCTCAAGACGTATGTCGCTGGCAACGCCGACGGGTCCAACTCGGACTTGCATCGCATGGATACAAACGGTAACTGAGCTAGTTTTTTTTTTTTTTTTTTCCCTCATGCGGATTGCATAGAAAACCTTCTTCCAAGCGAGGCGCCTGGTGTAAACCCGTTTGTCAGCATGGACATGTTCCAGTCCGCAGCCAACAACGAGGCGCAGCTGTCGTTCAAGGCTGTGAAGGAGCAGTGGATCCGCAAGCAGCTCGCTCAGCGCGAAAAGGAGTTTACCGAGTTTAAAAAGCTGCAGTATGGAGGATGCACGATGTGACCAGTGCTTACAAAAATCTACTTTGGCAGGATCTTCTGCGGCACATGGAACGTCAATGGCAAGTACGCAACGGAAACCCTCACGCCATGGCTCTCCGCGGACGACGTCGAGCCCGACCTCTACGTCATTGGGTAAGCTCGAGCCAACTCTAAGCCGATCGTGACCATTTTTTTGTGCTCGCACAGCTTCCAAGAGCTCGACCTGAGTGCGAGCGCGTTCCTTCTCGACAGCTCCAGTCGCGAGGAGGACTGGACGCGAATGATTGACCAGGGCATGAAAAACAGGAAAAAGTACCGCAAGGTCGCATCCAAGCAGCTCGTCGGGATGCTCATTCTCGTCTACACCAAAGTGGACCACTCCAACTTTATCAAGGAGATTGCGACCGATGCGGCAGGCACTGGCCTGATGGGCATGATGGTAAAGCGCAATGTCAAAAGACTTGGGCCGATTTACTAAAAGTGGGTTTTTTGCACAGGGCAATAAGGGAGGCGTGGCCATCCGTCTCCGACTGTACGACACCTACCTCGTTTTTGTAAACACCCATCTTGCAGCCGGCAAGAAGGAGGTTGAACGTCGCAACCTGGACTTTTCCGAGGTACGTCCTATTCGTCGTCGTCGTCGTTTTATATTGAGAAACGACGTCAAGGTGGCAAGGAGAATCACGTTCACCTACCCCGGCGATTCGCCAAGCGACCCGCCAAAGAGCTTTGGCATCCATGATTCCGACTACCTGTTTTGGATTGGTGACCTCAACTACCGCTTGCCGCTGCCCGACCAGGACGTGCGCAACCTGATGGACGAGAAAAAGTACAAAAAGCTGCTCAAGTACGACCAACTCAACGTCGAGCGCAAGGCCGGCCGTGTCTTTGTCGGATTCGAGGAGGGCACCGTCACCTTCCAGCCGTCCTATAAATACGATCCGGGAACGGACAATTTCGACACAAGGTATGGGAATGCTGAACACATAATTTTTTTCTAAACGAAATTATTGAAAAATAGCGAAAAGAGGCGATCACCCGCCTGGTGCGACCGCATCTTGTGGCGGAAAGGCGACGCGCTCAGTCAACTCAACTACCGAGTGCACATGGAGCTGCGTGCGTCAGACCACAAGCCCGTGAGCTCGTTGTTTGAGGTCAGCAAAGTGAAGGTGTTCCTGAAGGACAAGCAGAACGAGGTCCAGTTGAGCGTCGTCCGCGACCTCGACAAGTTTGAGAATGAGGTCATGCCTGGTATGTGAAAACCAAACTGGAGCGTTCGATTTTTCTCATTTTTTTTTTTCGGTGCCAACAGACGCACAGATCTCCAACAACGTGCTCGAGTTTGGCCAGATCAAGTACCTGCAACCGGTAACACGGACGGTGACCCTCGAGAACGTTGGCCAGGTGCTCGCTCAGTTCAAGTTTATCCCCAAACTGCAAGAGGAAAACTACTGCAAACCGTGGCTGTGGATTGCCCCTTCAACCGGCATCCTCACGCCTGGGGAGAAGGGCGAGATAACCTTTACCGTCCTTGTTGATAAGCGCAGCGCGCCCGCCCTCAACAAAAAGACAGAGACAATCGACGACATTCTCATCCTTCACCTCGAGAACGGCAAGGACGTCTTTGTACGTCGTTTTATCTGTTTACTCGTTCTATATCTTGACACGTTGCTCAGATTTCAATCTCGGGAGAATACGAGGTCACGAGTTTCGGGACACCACTAGACGTGCTCACCAAGCTCAAGGGGCCGATCAGGGCGGCGCCCAAGCCGAGTGGAGGCAGTGCGCCGGCAGATGCAAGCTCGTCGACGGCCACCACCCAATTGAGCGTGCCCAAGGAGCTCTGGCGCATCGTCGACTATATCTTCCAAAAGGGCATCCAAGAGCCCGGTCTCTTCTTGAACTCTGGTGACATTGCAGAGATGGAGCTGATCCGCGACTGTCTGGATTCCGGCGAGCCCTTTGCGCTTGGTATTTTTTCCCCTCTTTTTTTTTTTCTTGCCTTGATGATAAAAATAAAAATTCACCCAGCGGAATCATCACAAACGGCGGTGCACTCGATGGCCGAGACGCTGATCCGGTTCCTGGACGCCCTGCCCGAGCCCGTCATTCCGTTTGCAAGCTACCAAAAGTGTATCGACAACTACCAGACGTACCCGCTGGCCAAGCAGTCGATCTCAACCATCCCCTCTGTGCACTACCACGTGTTTGTGTACCTGACCGCGTTCCTGCGCGAGGTCCTCAACAACTCGGCGACCAACCTGACCAAGGCGGACGAGCTGGCAGCCATCTTCTCGGCCGTTCTGCTGCGCTCGCCCAAGCCCGTCGCCGACAAGTATCGCGAAGTCGTCAACAAGAAGGCCGCCACCTTCCTCACTCATTTTTTCAACGTCGGCAACGACACTGCGTCCGCCTGATCCTCCCACCCACCTGTCTCCCATTCTCTTTCCGTGAAAACCAAAAAAGAAAAAAAAATCGACTGAACAAAATAAAAAAAAATATTTTTTTTTTTGGTCACAGCAGAATTCGTCATTCCGCAGGTTCGTCCTGTTTCTGCCTCAGCGAGGTAAGCAACAACAAAAAAAAAAATCACACAGGTTTTTAGAGCTTGCTCAGGGGCTTGGCCAGGACCTCGGCCGCTCCACCGCTGATAACGACAATGTTGCGTTCCTTGACCTTGCACTGGAAGATGACCTGGCTGCTGCCGGCATCCTTCCACATCTCGGTCACGATGGTCTCGCCGGGGAAGACGGGCGAGGCGAAGCGGACCTTGATCGACTTGAACAGGCTGGTGTCGTTGTTGGCAAAGTGCTTGATGATGGCGCGGCCGGCGATGCCAAACGTGCACAGACCGTGAAGAATGGGCTTGGGGAATCCGACCTGCGTATTTCATTTATATTTTCGTTTTTATTTTCACGATCGTGCTTGCTTGCTACCTTTGTGGCGATGGCGGGATCGGCGTGGAGGGGGTTGTAGTCGCCCGAGAGACGGTAGAGCATGGCCTGGCCAACGTTGGTCTTGTACTCGTCGACCTTGTCGGCGGGGCGGGCCGGCGGGCTGTACTCGGGCTGCTTGGGCTGCTTCTCGCCGCCAAAGCCGCCGAGGCCGCGCACAAACGTGCCGCTTTTCTAATGAAAGATGAACAAGATGAAACCGTGCACAATGACACACTAATGCGTACAAACTTGAGGACGGGGCTGCCGTTCTTGTCAAACAGAGTGCTCTCATCCTCGAGGAGGGCACCCTTGCCTTTGTTTCCATGAGAGCACCGTCAGTAAAACAAAATCGGCATAGCGCACCTTTGTCCCAGACGCCGACGAGCTGGCCGCTGAGGGTGAATTCGCCCTCGGTGGGCAGGGCCTTGATCACCTCGAGTGACTGCTCGCCGTGGAGAATCATGTTGGGGTCAAACTTGGGGATGCCCTAGCACAACCGTGTCAATAAACAACACGGTGTGGAAACACATATAAACACGCACAGGTGCACGATTTCCACCGGCGCTGTCGTCTCCCTTCTTGGGCGTCGAGGGCATGAACGGGACCACGTCCGACGACGTGCCCTTGAACGTGAGCACGACGGGGTAGAACGGCAGTGCCGAGAACGATGGGTCGAGCTCGTACGTGAACTTGAGGTCGTCCGCACCGACGCCGAGTGCGTACAGGATCAGGTCACGCTTGTTGTACGAGACCTGCGATGGTTTGTGCTGATGTGTCAGGGAGATGCAACTGGTGACGGCTACGGTACCTTCTTGGCGGGGTACTTGTGGCCGACGGCCTTCTTCTGGTCGACTTGCGCTGCTGACATTTTGCGGGTTTTTTTGGGGGAAATTTGGTCACGTCGATCATGTGCCCGTCATCTTTTTTTTTTTTCAAGCTAGACTGGGAAAAAGTACAAAACCAAGAACGGAAAACAACGATGTTAAGAAAGAATTAACGATGGTTATTGGTTTGTTTCTGTAGAAAAAGGAAAAAAATAAAAAAAGAAAGAAAAAATATGAAATGAGAATGACAGACATGGTGTCTGTAGGGTGGTGTCGATGGGGTGGAGAGCGAAAGAAAAAAAAAACAAGACAACATAACCAGGGGGGAAAAAAAGGGAGGGATGCAACCGATAATACTCTTTCTTCTTTGAGTGGAGGGTCACATGCGATCAATGTATTTTTTGCAGCTGCTCACTTTGCCTTGACGTTTTGGTTGAGCCACGTCAGACCATCATAAAGACCGTCGCCAGTTGTGGCACATGAGGGCTGGACAAACCAGTTGCGGTCCCGCAGTCTGTGGAGGGCGAGCTTGTCGGTGATTTCTGCGGGGCTCATTGCTGTTTTTTTTTTTCCGTGTTTAAAAACATTGGTCATAGAAAAAAAAAATACAACGGCTTTACCTTGGGGCAAGTCCTGCTTGTTTGCGAAAACAAGGAGCAGCGCATCGCGCATCTCACGGTCGTTAATGATACGGTGGAGCTCTTGCTTGGCCTCGTCGATGCGCTCGCGGTCATTCGAGTCAACGACAAAGATAAGGCCCTGCGTGCCCGTGTAGTAGTGTCGCCATAGAGGGCGAATCTTGTCCTGGCCACCGACATCCTGTGTTCCATGACAGTTTTAACAACTGAGCCGAAAAAGCCCCAAACGTACCCAAACGTTGAACTTGACGTTCTTGTACACGACTGTCTCGACGTTGAATCCGACTGTGGGAATGGTCGTGACAGACTGGTTGAGCTTGAGCTTATACAGGATCGCTGGATAAAGACGGCGGTTAAAAAAGAAGAAAAAAAACACGACACGAAGATAAACGTACTGGTTTTCCCTGCTGCGTCGAGGCCCAGCATGAGGATTCGCATCTCCTTGTTGCCAAAGATCTTTGACAACATCTTGCCCATTTTGCGCTGCTTTCCTGCTTCCTGTGCTTTCCGGGCACCGCAAAAACCACAAAAAAGAGGGGACCTGTTGCTTGACAAACACACAACCGATTTAGCAAGAAAGAAGTGCGACAGGAAAACGGATAACAGCACACAGCACGCCACCGCGCACAGACACACGCACACGAGCTTGCCCTGCTGTTTTTTTAATACTTCCACCCACATAGTGTTGTATTTCAGGTGGAGGGAGAGAGGGAAGGGGAAAAAAAAGGACGAGCATGGTCTTGTGGCCGAGTGGGCACACAAACGGGATTAAAAAAAAACACAAACAAACCACCACACACTCCAGGCCCAACCAGCCACGCATGCACGCACGCACGCGCATACACGGGGCACACGGCCACGCACACAGTTTCCGTAGCGAGGGCCACACACGCGCCGGGTTTATTTTTGTTCGCGTGTTTCCCTTTTTTTCATGGTGCCAACGAGCGGCACAATAGAAAAAATAAACGGACGCACGCAGAGGTTGGCAGCAGGTCGCGCGCCCCCCTCCCCGCCTCCCCGCATACTGGACGACGAGCTGCCGAGCAACAAAACAGGCACGTTTCCAAATAAAATAATAAAAACGACTTTTGGAAAATGCCAGAATCTGGCATATGGTTGGCAGGACAGTGCTTTGCTCGACCTCGTGCTGCGGATCACGATTCTGGCCAAACTTTTTCTTGAGTGTCACGACCTCTCGACGGAGCGTTGCGATCGCGATCTCCTTGATCCCAATCTTGCTCTTGAAGCAACGTCTCGCCGTGTCATTTTCGGGAGAATTCTTGGGAATTCCGTGGGCCGGCTTGCCCGTGACGGTGGCCTTTGTGAGGCGGGCTCAATAGTCCTAATGTGCGAAGCCCGCTTGCGCCCACCCCCTTCCCTACGTGTGCTGTGTGGCGTTCGTGCTTTTCGCGTTTAATCCGTTTCGGGGTGGGTGGGTGTGAAAAGACAGTTATTTTTGCACCGTACAGCAATCGTGTTTTTTTTTTTTTCGTGTTTTTTTTTTTCTGTCGTTGCTGCGCACGGGAAACACGGCACGGAAAGCACGTACGCGGCCGCTGTTGCTGTGTCGTCCCGCGGTGGAGGTTTTTGGCGCAAGTTTGTTTGTTTGGCCTCTTGCCCATTTCCCTTTGGCCTGGTTTTTTTAACGAGAATCCCCGATCCAAACAGGGAAAAAAAAGGCACAAGCATGCTAGAGTACAAGATTGTGCTGCTGGGCTCCGGTGGTGTCGGCAAGTCTGCACTGACGGTGCAGTACGTGTCGGAAATCTTTGTTGACCGAGTACGTTATCCCTTTCTTTTTTATGTCGGACTCAGCTGGCGTTGCAGTACGATCCCACGATTGAGGACTCGTACCGCAAGCAGGTCGAGTTTGATAACCAGCAGTACATGCTTGAGATTCTGGACACGGCTGGAACGGTACCGTCTTTTGCATGAGTGTGTTTATTGTGGTGGGCAATTAATCCCACCCACCCCCCCGCCTGCAGGAGCAATTCACTGCCATGCGCGACATGTACATGCGAAACGGCCACGGCTTTATCCTCGTGTACTCGATCGTCTCGGAGGACACGTTCAAGGAGCTGCAAAATGTGCGGGACCGCATTCTCAGTGTCAAGGATACCGAGGATGTGCCACCGATGATCCTTGTTGGCAACAAGCTCGACTTGGAGGAGGTAAAAAACTGCCAAGACGCAGCCGCTTTTGTTTGCTCACGCCGTTCTATTTCTTTTCACAGGAGCGAGTAGTAAAGAAGGAGCAGGGGGCCAACCTCGCCAAAAAGTTCAACTGCGCTTTCCTCGAGACATCTGCAAAACAAAGAATCAACGTCGAGGAGACCTTTACCACCCTCGTCAAGCAAATCAACAAGATCAACCCCCACTTCAAGGAAAAGAAGAAGAAGGGTTCGTGCACGCTTCTGTAATCTGCATGCCCTCCCGCCCATCTTCACAAAAACCATCTTCCAAACTTATTCTCTAGGTCCTTTTCGTTCCGTTGTCCTCCTCTTCTTGTTTTTTTTAACTGTTTCTCCGTATTCGTTCATAATCGATAGTCTTTTCTTTTCTTTGTTCCCTCCCTTCCATTCAGTATATTCTTCCTCCTTCTCCCTTCGATTTTTTTTATGTGTAATATTTTTCATTTTTTTTTTCCTGAAGAAAACCGACATAAGAAGAACGCAAAAAAAAAAAAAAAAAAAACTTAGTAAATAGTATGATTTCAAACAAAGGCAGAATTGCCCACGGCAGCGGATGAGGCCACCGCCACCGTCCTTGAGCCAGTGTACCCCCGTCCAGGGAAGACATCCTTGAAAAAGTGGTAATTTTCAGAGAGATATGTCATGACCTGCAAAAAGAAAAAGAAAAAGAAAAAGAAAATTTCTTTCAAAAATTAAGAAAAAAATATATTTTTGTACCGAAAACTCGTCGGGCTTTTCGTAGTCGGCAATGTCCTCCACGTCGAGCAACTGCGAGATGCCGAGCACATCCGCCGCCTTGAACGCTGTCTTGATACGGTCGTGGATATTCATGTCCAGGACGGCGTCATAGTCGATCATGTCGGGCTTGTACTTGTGGATGAGGGCGGCAAAGGCAAGGCCATCGTGCCATGATCGGTTAAAGTTGCTCACGCTCACGCCGGGGTAGAAGGCAGTCGCGTTCTTGCACCACTCGAGCAGGGCCTCCTTGCCAGAGGGCTTGCTGCTCTTGACCGGCGTGGCGGCCTTTGTTGATGTGGCTGGGCTGCAAGATAGAAAAGAGGGAAAAAAAACATTACTGAAAAAGAACAAGGACATTAGGCATGCGTACGCAGACTTGTTAAACTGATCGACGATGCCGCCCATCGACTTGCGCTGCTCTTTCTCCTTGGAGGGCTTTGGCTTGACAGCTTCCTCGGCATTGGCGAGCGATGCTCGCTTGGTCCGCGAGGACGACTCTGGTGTCGATGTGGCGGAAGAGGATGTGGTCTCCGATGCCGCAGTCGACGCTGACGTGGCCGATTCGATGCCGAGCTTGCGCTCTAGCTGGCGGCCGTGCAGGGTGCAGTAGTACGCATTCTGGACAATCTTGTACTGCGACTGCTTGAGCACAGTGTTGCACTTGGTGCACTTGAAGCAGTTTTTGTGGAAGACCGTGCCCTCGACGTCCAGAAAGTCATTTGCGAAAATCTTTTTTTTTTCAAAGCACCGTTTAATATTCACAAAACACAGACGGGCACGTACGCGCTTGGTGCACAGGGCACACTTGTCCGAGCTGGGGCTGCCGTGGATGGCAGGCGTAACGGCCTGCACCGTGACCTCTGCGGTGCGGCGACGCTCCTCGCGGCGCACTTTCAAGAGCTCCTTGGTCAGGCTCACGCTCTTCTCGCGCGCATCGTCCGACTCGAGCTCAAACTGTGTCTCGACCTTGGAGACCTCCTCCTCCAGCTTCTCCTCTGCGTCAATTAGATCCTGCAGGGAATCAGCCGGGGCAGCGCTGGCCTCCTCCCCGACAGGCGCGGCCGCAACAGGTGCGGGTGCCGCCGCCGCCGCCGCCGCCGCCGCTGTGCTCGGGACGGCGTCCAGCTCGGCGAGACGCTTGCGGCGCTCTTCGCGGCGGCGGGCAACCTCACTGGCGTAGTTGTCTGCTGATGGTGCCGACGCTGACGATGCACTGGGTGCCTCGACGGGAGCTGGAGCGGGAGCGGGAGCGGCAGCCTCGGGTTCCGCTGTTGCTGCGGTTGTTGTGGACGATGCAGGAACACCGCCACTTTCAATCTCTTTCATGCGAGCTGCACGTTCGCGGCGCCTGCGCAGGGCCTCTTCCTCGGGCGTCTCCTTCTTGGAGGGCGCGGCTTTGGGGGGCGTTGCTGTGGCGGCCGGCGCCGCAGCGGGTGTCGCGACGGCCGCAGAGGCCTTGGGTGTCTTGGGCTTCTCGGCTGCGGCTGCGGCTGCGGCTGCGGTTGCGGCCGTGGCAGCGGCATTGGCCTCGGCGTCGAGGGCCGCGAGTCGTTCGGCGCGCTCACGGCGACGGCGGGTCAGATCGTCCTCTGCCGGCGGCTGCTCTTCCTTTGGTGGCGGGGCAGACTTGGCGGCTTCGGCCTCGATGGCGGCGAGACGGGCAGCGCGCTCACGGCGGCGGCGCGTGATGTCGTCCTCGACAACGGGGACGGGTTCCGCTGCAGGAGGCGCGAGGGCCGCTGTGGCGACGTTCTTGGGCGGCTTTGGCGCGACCACTGGCGGAGTCTTCTTGGCAGACGCAGATTCCTCAACGACGACGGGCTCAGGCTCCTTGACGGCCTCCTCCTGCACGGGCTCGGCCACGGGCTCGGCCACGGGCTCTGGCACTGGTTCCGGTTCGGGTTCCTGCTTGACGGGTTCGGGCTCCTTGGCGGCGGGCGCGGCGTCGAGGGCTGCCAGTCGCTCGGCACGCTCGCGACGACGACGATTGACGGCCTCTTCGATCGTTTCCTCCTTTTCCTGCGGCACTTCAGCAGGCTTTTCCACAGGCTTCTCCACAGGCTTCTCCACAGGCTTCTCCTCGACCTTCTGCACCTCTTTTTCGGCAACGGGCTCCTGCACGTCCTCCTCCTCCTTGGCGACCTCCTCGTGGTGCACCACGACCGCTTCCACGACCTCCTCCTTTGCAACGACCTCTTCGTGCGCCGCCGCGGGTTGATGCTGTTGCTCCTCCTCGTGGTGCTGTTCTTGGTGGTGGCTGTGGCTGTGGCTGTGGCTGTGGCTGTGCTCCTCCTCATGATGGCCTAAAACAAACCACGTTTAGGATCGTTGAGCAGGAAGAGACAAGGGTTTGCGTACCATTCACGATCTTCTCGGCAACGGGCTCAGACTCGTCCTCTGCTTCAATTGAAAAAAAAAAAAATTAATTATTGTGGACAATAATTTGCGTACGATGCGCAGCCTCAGCGGCCGACTCTGTCTGCGCCACATCCTTTGTGGCTGCTGCTGCTGCTGCCTCGCTGACGTTCTCCGTGACCTGCAGCGACGCGGTCGCTGCCGTTGACGAGGTGGCCTTGGAAATAATTTGGTGATTTCAGTGCCCAAACAAGAGCGGAAACAGGGACATAAGCAAGTACCGACATAATGGACGGCTGCCTGACCAGCTTGCTAAAGGGCGTAACGGGCGCGGCCTTGAACACGCTGAGGAGAAGGGCGGGGAAAAGGCACGTTGGTCGTTTGGAGGAGGAAAAAAAAAAAAACATACGCTGTCACTTTCTCCTTGTCCACCTTGGTCGCACTGCCCTCGTTGGCCGGGGCAGCGTCGCCCGCGTGGCCGTCGGAGCGGCTGCGGCGACGCTCGAGCTTGGAGGCACGGCGGCGCGCAAGCTCGGCTCGCACGAGATCGTCTGCTTCCATCGCTTGTTTTTTGTTTTCTGGATGGAAAAGGTGAGACGCGATCTAACACGCTTGACGTGGCTATCCAGTCCAACGAGAACAGCAAAAGTGGGTCGCGTATCCACACGCCAAGAGGTGTGGGGTTGGGTGGGGACTGAGCGGAAGAAGGGGGCACGACGAGGCAAACAGAAAACAAAAAATACACGGGTCAGGGGAGCACACATGGTGCCCATGATTTTTTCTGTCGGAACATGGGATTCGTGAGCGGCAAGGACTGGCGCACGCCCCACGTCGTCAAGGCGGACCCGTGGGCCAAGCTGCACGCGTGGCGCTTCAACGGACCCATTAGCAAGGGCCAAAACATCAAGGTACCATTTTTTTTCTTCGTTCTCTTTCTCTCGTTCTTAAAAAGAGAATCAAACAGCACTTGTTCCCTGGCCTCGGCATCGCCATTGTCGCGTTCACGGTGTACTGCGCTGCCGACTTGGACTAGGGACTAGGGGACTAGGGGCTTTCGTTGCTCATCTTTTTCTCGTTTATTTTTTTTTTATAAAGC
>Ga0302233_10002263_pt1 | contig 12263 bp, 9 predicted proteins | sample II_Palsa_N3_1_FD_193516 | JGI IMG/M metagenome (GOLD analysis project Ga0302233, IMG submission 193516) | Peat permafrost microbial communities from Stordalen Mire near Abisko, Sweden - II_Palsa_N3_1 | ecosystem: Environmental > Terrestrial > Soil > Palsa > Peat permafrost | place: Sweden...
CAGCAATTGCTCGCCCCGGCCATTCGGTCCGGCATCGCTCTCAAAGCTGGATAGGTTCGCGACATAAACGTTCGCGCCATGCTGTTCGAGATCGGCCTGGATCCCATACCAGTAATCAAGCACTCCAAAGTAAGCGTTGGTGCCGGCTATGCCGTGCACCAGGATGATCGGGTAACGGGTTGCGGCATAGTTGTCGCTGGCCGACGAGGTGGCAGCCAATGCGGTTTGCGCGAGCAAGGCGACTGTCCCAAGCAGAGCCAGCGGGGCGGTGCTCAAGGCCAGGGCAGTGCCCCAGCCGGCAAGGCGTGAACCGATAGATTTCGACATACAGAATCTCCATGAGTTATTTTTGATTCGACCAGCCCTGCACATGGTGAGCTTGTGCAGGGAATTGACATGTTTGCTGCGGGGATAGCTGTGGCGTGGCATAAAGCACGGTACACGCCATTTAATTGAAAGCGGCGATCATGCCGGTAAGCATGAGTTTGGCGCCATGTCATCGATGCTCCGCATGAATTAAAATATCTGCGGGCGGATGGCAATTATCTAAAACATACCGATTTCTTTTTTGGAGAGTCGGGATTGGATTGCATTGGACTGTATCCGATTTATCTAAAAAATATCCGTGGAATATTAGAATAATAAATCTACCTGATATAAGTGTTTGACCTAGGTGTATTTTTTATTAAGTTATCGGCTTGCTGATTAATTGCATTTCTTTCAATTGATTCGGTTTGAATATTTATGATTTGAAATCATAAGGGATGGCGTGGAGCGTTGGCGCTATCTTGGCGATAGGCATTCACCACATCAAGATCGCGTCGAACCCATCTATTCATTCATAAAATATCTGAGTGAATAATATATATGCATTTTACATTGATGCTGCGCCTTGCTACATTGCCTCCAGTACTCCGAAGCGTTTGCATCCTGAGCGCGTCCCCATAGTTTTACCCGACCCCGACCACGCTCATGCCCACCGCTCCTCGAATCCAGCACGATATCCGGCACAGCAGCTTATCCGCCTTGATTGCCGTGACACTTTTGACGGGAATTGGCGCGGGCCTGGGCGGCATGGCGTTAGCACTGCTATTACACGAACTGCAGCATCTGGCCTATGGATACAGCCTGCAACACATCGTCGGCTTCGAAAGTTTTTTCGCCGGTGTCAGTGCGGCTTCGCCCGAGCGGCGCGTACTGGTGTTGAGCATCTGCGGTGTGGTGGCGGGGTGCGGATGGTTTCTGCTATATCGCTTTGGGACTGCAGTGGTGAGTATAAAAAAGGCGCTACAGGCCGACGATGTGCGCATGCCCATTCTGGCGACGAGTGTTCACGCGCTGCTGCAGATCGTGACGGTGGCGCTCGGTTCGCCGCTGGGCCGTGAAGTGGCGCCGCGTGAAATCGGCGCCATGCTGGCCGGCTGGTTGTCGCAGCGCGCGGGCTTAAGTGTGAGCGACAGTCGCCTGATGGTGGCGTGCGGCGCGGGTGCCGGTTTGGCTGCCGTCTACAACGTGCCGTTGGGCGGCGCGGTGTTTGTTCTTGAAGTACTGCTGGGCACATTTCGCTGGTCTGCGCTGTTGCCGGCCTTGGCGACTTCGGTGATTGCGGCTGTGGTTGCCTGGGTGGGGTTGGGTAATGAGGCGCAATATGCGGTGCCGCATTTTGCCGTGAGCGCGAATCTGATCGCTTGGTCCATCATCATGGGGCCGCTCTTCGGCAGCGCGGCCTTCGGCTTTGTCGAACTGACGACACGAGCCCGCGCGTCGGCCGCACGTGGCTGGCAATTGCCGCTCTTGTCCTTGATCAATTTCACCGTTATCGGCTTACTCGCCATCCGCTTTCCGGAATTGCTGGGCAACGGCAAGACCCCGGCGCAACTGGGTTTCAGCAACGACCTGACAGTGAGTTTGGCCGCCGTGTTGTTGTTATTGAAGGTCGTGATTACGGCCAGTAGCTTGCGCGCGGGTGCGGAGGGCGGTTTGCTGACACCTGGCTTATCCAACGGCGCCTTGCTGGCAATTGTGCTGGGCGGCGCATGGTTGCATCTGTGGCCGGGTACGCCGAGCGGCGCATTTGCCATCATCGGTGCAAGCGCTTTTCTGGCGGCCTCGATGAGAATGCCGCTGACGGCCGTGATTTTGATGATGGAATTTACCCGCATCGATCACGACTTTCTGGTGCCGATATTATTTTCGGTCGCAGGTTCGGTGGCGGCGAGCCGCCTACTCGAATACTTCAAACAGTGCCGGGCTTCTGCACGCTCAAGCCCTGCGATGTTGGTTTAAGGTCGGCGGCGCTCGCCGCCGATGCATCGACTTAAAACGTTTCCCAGCCCGTATCGTCGGCAGCGTGTGCTGCTTTGGAGAGTTCCGGGCGCTTCAGAGGCGTGGCGGTACCGCTTGGCTTTGGCCGTGCGACGGGGCGTGCACGCGTGGTTTGAGGGTTGGACGTCGATGCCTGCGGGCGAGCCTTGGGCATGGCGTCGCCGCGCACGGTTGAGGTGCTCTGCGAGCGCGTGGCGCCGGCTGAATCGCTCAACTGGAATACCGACACCACGGCTTTCAGCTGCGCGGCCTGTTCTTCCAGCGACTCAGCCGCGGCACTGGCTTCTTCGACCAGCGCTGCATTTTGCTGGGTCACTTGATCCATTTGCGTCACAGCGCGTGCCACCTGATCGATACCATCGCTTTGCTCGCTTGAGGCCGAGGCAATTTCCCCCATGATATCGGTGACGCGTTGCACCGCGACAATAATTTCCGTCATGGTCGCGCCGGCCTGATCCACTAGCGCCGTACCTGAGCGCACGCGTTGCACCGAGGTATCGATCAGCTCTTTGATTTCTTTGGCCGCAGCCGACGACCGCTGCGCCAAACCGCGTACTTCGCTGGCCACCACCGCAAAACCGCGGCCTTGCTCGCCGGCGCGTGCCGCCTCGACGGCGGCATTCAGCGCCAAAATATTAGTTTGGAATGCGATGCTTTCGATAATGCCGATGATGTCCGCGATTTTCTTCGAGCTGTCGTCAATCTCGCCCATGGTGCCGACTACCTTGGCGACCACGTCGCTGCCTTTATTGGCGATTTCCGAAGCGTTCGAGGCCAATGCGCTGGCTTGTTTCGCATTGTCGGCATTTTGTTTCACGGTGCTGGTCAGTTGCTCCATGCTTGCGGCCGTTTCTTCCAGCGATGCCGCTTGTTCTTCGGTACGCGACGAGAGGTCGCTGTTGCCTGCGGCAATTTGTTTGGAGGCCGATGCAATCGCTTCGCTGCCCGAGCGCACTGCGCCCACGGTATTGATCAGGCTATCTTGCATGCTGGCCAGACCGCTCTGCAGTTGGCCCATTTCGTCATTGGCATGGCGCTCGATCCGTTGACGCAAATCGCCGGCTGCAATCGCGGTGAAATGGCGCAGCATGGCTTCAAGTGGGCGCCCGATGGCGCCACGCAGGGCAAAAAACGAGAGTAGCGCCGCGGCAATCCCCACCACCACAACCAAAATGGAGATCATGCGGAAGGTTTTGAACAATGCTTCCGAGGCGTCGAAACTTTGCGCGGCTTGCTCCGATTGATAACGGCGCAGTACGTCGCTGGCATTTGTTAGCTTTCCGTAAGAATCGGTGGTGCCGCGCATGGCTTCCAACATCTTGTCATGATCGTTGCTTTTGATTGCAGCAATCAAAACATCCATTGAATCGCGCATGTCGACCCGCCGGGCGGCGACGTCTTGTGCGAGTTTGTCTTCTTGCGGACCGCGCGGCAGACTCAGGTATTTGTTCCAGGCAGCGTCGCTTTGCAGGCGCAAGTCGTGTTCGCGAGTCATGCGCTCGTCGGCTTCAGGCGTGCCAGCCACCATGACTGCGCGGTCTAGCGACAGGCGCTGGCGCGACACGGTAAGGTCGGCGGCATCGATCGCAATGGTGCTGGGTAAATCGTTGGAATAGATGTCGTTGGCGGCATCGTTGGCGTGATCCATGCCGATCAAGCCCAAAGCACCAATCAGCAGCGCTACTGCCGCCAGCAGCATCATGGTGAGCGCGAGCCGCATTTTGATAGTCAGGTTGAGTGACGGCATGTTTCGTTCTCCACAAAATAAAAAATCGCGTAACAATCCCTTTATCAACACTGATAAATCGAGGATTTGTACCGCCGAGCGGTCAGATAGTACTACCGTTCTATGTGAAACCTTAAGCGCATCGACGAGGTGTTGTTTGTACGAAAACGCAGGTTGACGGGTAGCCGGGGCGGCATTGCAATCTGCCTGAAAATCTGCTCAAAACAGCATGCTGGACATCCTCATTGCGAGGGCTATTCTCTAAAAGAACCCATGCGTTTCCTGCCGACCGCTTGTGTTACTACTGGTTTATCCCTGTTCGATGAGGATGGAACTAGGCAGATACTAGCCAAGGCGGCTTGCGGGTGAACCGGATAGCCATGTCGTCCCTCGTCATTCAAATATCGGCCTACTTATCATGAACTTACGCTCTTTCGTGGATCGTTTGTTATTGTGGAAAAAATTCGCCATTTTGAGTGTTTTGGCGTTAGCTTTGGCGACCATCCCCACCTGCTTTTATATACAAAAGTCGAATGCCATTATCCAGGCTAGCCAGCGCGAGGTTGATGGCATGCCACCGGCGATCGATGCGCTAAAAGTCATTCAGTTAACTCAGCAACACCGTGGTCTTTCGGGGCTTGCGTTAAGCGGTGTCGCCGGAGCCGGCGAAAAGCGCGCGGCCAAGCAGGGCGAGGTCGATCAAGCCTATGTGGTGCTGAATCAGGCTTTGGCGAGTAGCCATGACAACAAACTGGCGGAGCAATGGGCGTCGGCTCAGAAAGATTGGGAAATATTACGTAATAGTGTGAGCGACGGCCATCTTACCGTGGCCGAAAGTTTTGCCAAACAGTCTGTTTTGCTGTCCCAGCTCCTGAAGCTCAGTAATCAAATCGCGGATACTTACGGTTTGAGCCAGGACCCGGATGCATCGACTTCCGAATTACTCAATCTGACTTTTTATCAGCTACCTTACCTCACTGAAGAGTTCGGCAAAATGCGCGGCAAAGGCGGCGCTTTGCTGGCCAGTAAAGCGGCAAGCGTGGCCGATAGAGGCGCGATGATAAGCTTTATCGCCAAAGGGGGCGATCGCTTGATGCAAGCCGGTAGTGCCTTCGATAAGGCGGTTGCGGCTAACCCGGAGTTCGGCAATAGCCTGGGGGATCAAGTCAAGGCAATGACCGATCTAGCCAACGCTACCATGCAATTGGCGACCGAAAAAATCGTCTTGCCGGACACACTTGATTATCCGTCGAGTGATTTTGTCGATACGGATACACAAGCGATTAATGCTCAGTTCAAAGTGGTCGATGCAGCGAGTGCAGTACTTAAGACTGCGCTTGAAAAAAGAAGCCAACATCTTCAGACGATGGAATGGAGCGTGCTATCGATTATGCTTACGCTGGTTGCATTTGCCGCACTGTTGCAATATACGATTACCCGCTCGGTCAGCGAGCCGTTAAAAGAAGCGATCTCGATTGCGGAGCGGGTGGCTTCAGGCGATCTGACTTCCCAATTTCATGCGGAACACGCCAATGAAATCGGGCGTCTGATGGTGGCGCTGCGCGCCATGAACGACAGCCTGACGCAAATCGTCAATGACGTACGCAGCGGTATCGAAAATATCGGCGATGCGGTGGCCGATATCGCCAGCGGCAACGCCGATCTTTCCGCGCGCACTGAATCGCAAGCCGCGAGCCTGGAAGAGACGGCGTCTTCAATGGAAGAAATCACGGCCACCGTCAGGCAAAATGCGGATAACGCGAGCCAGGCTAATAAACTGGTGGAAAATGCCTCATCGCTGGCGGTGAAGGGCGGTGACGTTGTGTCCAAGGTGGTCGATACCATGGGCGAAATCAATGATAGCTCGCGGAAAATTGTTGAAATTATTTCCGTCATCGACGGCATCGCTTTTCAAACCAATATCCTTGCCTTGAATGCTGCCGTGGAAGCGGCACGTGCAGGGGAGCAAGGGCGGGGTTTTGCCGTGGTCGCCTCCGAAGTGCGCAATCTGGCGCAACGCAGCGCCGGCGCCGCCAAGGAAATCAAAGAGCTGATACATTCCAGCGTCGATAAAGTCCAGGCAGGTAGCCGGCTTGTCGATGAGGCCGGTAGCTCGATGGGCGAAATTGTCGCCAGCGTCAAACGTGTCGACGAAATCATGCGCAGCATCGCCCATGCGTCACGGGAACAGACAACCGGCATCGAGCAAGTCAACCAAGCGGTCTTGCAGATGGACGAGACCACGCAACAAAATTCTGCCTTGGTCGAACAAGCCAGTGCTGCATCGGAAAGTCTCAACGATCAGGCTAAAATGCTGCGGGCCTCGATCAGCATCTTCAAACTGGCGGATGACGACGCTCATCATTTGGCGCACGCCAGCCGAGGGTAGTCGTCCCGGTTTGCCTGAAATCGGTATACTGCTTACGTCTGCATACCGAGGAAGCCGGATTGTGACCTACACACTTTACTATTCGCCCAGCGGCGCAAGCATGGCCGTGCATTGGATGTTGATCGAAATGGGCATCGCCTTCGATGCTCAACTTGTCGATATCGATACTGGTGCTCAGCATACTCCCGAATATCTACGTTTGAATCCCGCCGGCCGCGTACCCACGCTAACCATCGACGGCATACCTCGAACCGAGTCCGCCGCCTTGTTGATGCTGTTGGCGGAGCGCCACCCCGAAGCACTCCTTGCACCGATACCTAATTCGCCGCATCGGGCCGAATGGCTGGAGCTGATGGTGTATCTGGCGAATACGCTGCTACCCGCGATGCGCGATTGGTTTTATGCGGACACCGATGGCGAACCCCAGGGCGCAGCTGCAGTGCAAGCACTCGCGCGGCGCCGTATCGAAGCAGCCTGGGAGCGCCTGAACATGCACTTGGCCGACGGCCGCGACTATCTTGTCGGCGGAAGATTGAGTACTGCCGACTTTCTCGCCATCATGCTGATGCGCTGGTCGCGCAATATGCCGCGCCGTGCTACCGAGTGGCCCCATCTGGCGCGATACATCCAATGCCTGCGGGCACTGCCATCGTTTATTGAGGTGAATGCCAGAGAAGGCCTGAGCGATTGGCTGAATCCCGCTTGAAGAAAAATAAGCTAGGATAGCTAAATGCCGTTTCTGATTGTTCCTCTGATTCTCGCCGCACTGATTTACGGCGCGATCGGCAGCTTTCATTGGGTGTCGAAACAATTTGGCTGGGGCGTGGCAGTCGGCATTGCCTCGGTGATTGCCTTGTTGATCGGATTTGCGGTGCTGCGCTGGTGGCGACGCCGCCGTGAAGTCGCAGCAAATCTTGCCGATGGCTATTGGAGCCATGAATTGAAAGGCGAGTGGGGCGTCATGCGCTTATCGGCCGGCAAGCGTTTATGCAATGTGCGCATCGCCGCCGCGCAGGGCGCTTATATCTTCGCGGATCTGCAACACGCTGCGGCCGAGCAGGTCGGCGAGAGCTGGAAACTGAGGCTCGAAGTCAAGGACGCTAAACAGCCGGTCTGGCAAGTACCGATGACCGGCCGGCGGCAGGCGCTGCAATGGCAGCGGATTATGGCGCTCGCCATGGCGCAGAAATTAGGTGCTTAAAAATCTGCCGGCAGGCGGGCATGCAGGGCGGGACCCTCGCAGCGACTCGTATCGTCAGTATGAGCCGCGTCAATTTCCGGAAAATTTAAGTAAGCCTCGGCGAAACTGATCCGGCGTGTTGCCGCTTTGACGGCGAAACATGTTGATAAACGCAGACGATGTGCTGTAGCCCAAATCAAAAGCCACATTCTGTACCGTCTGTCCTTGCTCAAGCAGGGGCAGCGCGGCGAGGAAACGCTGCCTTTGGCGCCATTCGCTGAAACTCATGCCCAGATCGCGTAGGCAGTGCCGCGCCAAGGTACGTTCGGTAACATGAAAATGTTGCGCCCACTCGGCCAAGGAGCGATTGCCGGCGAGGTCTTGCTGTAATGCCTCGAGCAAGGCGGCGAGAACCGGGTCATCGCTGCCGGGCAAATAGCTGCTGCTACATGGCGCCAACTTGAGCTGGTCAACCAGTACTTGCGCCAGTCGTTTATCCGCCGGTGTCTTGGGCGTTGTCAAACGACGCTCGGCGAAATCAGCCAGCAAGGCTTTCAACAAGGGGCTTAAAACCAGGGCGCAGGAATGCTGCGGCAAGCTGCTGCATAAGGCGGCATCGATATAGGCCGAGTGATACAGCACTTTTTGGCGGATGTACCCGTCGTGCGGCGTATTCGGCGGAATCCAGATCGCATACTGGGGCGGCGACAAATAGTGACTTCCCGCGATATTCAGTTCCATTACGCCGGTCGCACAATAATTGAGTTGCCCCCATGCATGAGTCTGTGTGGAAAAACGGGTGTCTGTCGCAAAATTGTCGATGCGGAAATACACCTCGTAAGGAAGCTCAGCAAGTGTGGGTAGCTGATGAACCTTATTTGTCATGATGTCCGGGCCGCAGGGTGGATTGTCTGATTTGAATTATATATCTCAAAACGGACTGTGCGATGATGCTTACATCGCGTAAGTAACATTGCAGAAGGATGCAGATGAATCTCAAACACACAATTTTTCCGCTTACCGCCGTGCTGATCTGGGCCGGTAATGTGATTGTCAGCAAGCTCGCCGACGGGGTCGTCGACCCGGCGGCAATTGCTTTTTATCGTTGGCTGCTGGCCGGCGCCTTGCTGCTGCCGATATTTGCCAAACCGGTGTGGCAACAGCGCCGCCAGGTGTTTCGTTATTTGCCTAAATTATTTGTGCTCAGCATGTTGGGCATGGTGATGTACCAATGCCTGGCTTATGTGGCGGCGCAGACCACGAGCGCGACCAATATGGGCATTCTGACTTCACTGATGCCCTTGATGGCCGTCGGCTTCAGCGTGCTGTTGCTGGGCGATAAAGCCACGCCAGGCACTGTATTCGGCAGCCTGTTGTCCCTCATCGGCCTGACCTATTTATTAAGTCATGGCCGGCCCTCGATGCTGCTTGCACATGGCATTGCAACGGGCGATTGTCTGATGTTGCTGGCCAGTGCTGCTTACGCCGGTTACGGTGTCCTGCTCAAATACTGGGCGATCCCGCTGAAGATCTGGCACTCGCTGTCGATTCAGATCTGGTGTGCGATACCCGTGCTGCTGGTCTACTACCTGAGTCAATCGGCGCCGCCGATTACCGCGGCTGGTTTGCCCTTGATCCTCTACGCCGGTATCCCGGCCTCGGTGCTCGCGCCTATGCTGTGGATGCACGGCGTGGGCAAGTTGGGCCCAAGCCGCACGACTATGCTGATGAACCTGTTGCCGGTGTTTACGGTATTGATCGCGGTGCTTTTCCTGGGTGAACCTTTGCACCTCTACCATGTGATCGGCGGCGGCATCGCGCTGTGCGGGGTGCTCTTTGCTCAGAAGTTTAAGCTGGCACTGAGACGCCCAATGGCGGCGTAGTGCGACGGTAGCTTTAGGTATGCGTGCAAAGTTTAGCGATACTTGACCAGCATGCTATCCAAAGCTCCCGACTGTCGCGCCGCATGCGCGGCGGTTTCTATCTTCGCCAGCACGACGGCGGCATTGGGATAAGTGCGGCGCAAACCGAAGCAAAATTCGGCAGCCGGCAGGTAAGGCGCCGGCGTGCACTGGATTCTGCGGGTCAGCCCCAACTCTTTTAACTTGAGAGCATTCACGCTATTGCCCCCGATATAGATATCGAGGCCACCGCTATTGATCAGGCGCATGACGGTGTCTACGTCCTTATACCAATGAATGTAGTCGGCTTCCAGACTCTGTAGAGGGTAGCCGGCGCCGCGATAACTTCCTTGTATGAAAGGGCGCAGATCTTGGACCGAATGCAGATTGAGCATGCGCCTATCGTTAACGCGATGACAAATGTCGAAATGCTCTGTGATAAGCGGCGTCGGGCAAAAATCGGCATATGCCCGGCGCTGGTTGTCGATGGTGGTGCAAAAACCATCCAGGTCGCCCGATTGCACCAAGGCTTGGGCGCGCACCCAGGGAAAGCCCTGGTGGATGAATGTCAGGCCGGCAGCATGCCCCACTAATTCAACGGCGTCGACCAGCGCACCCGTCATTTTTCCGTGGGTGTCGCGAAAGCTGAACGGTGCATAGTTTTCAAAATACCCCATGCGGATCGGCATCAGGGGCGCGGCCTGCGCCGGTGCCAAGGCATCGGTGATTAAGGCAGTCGCAGCCACCAAGAAATTTCGTCTATCGATCACAATGCCGTCCTATAACCCGCCATGCCATCTATCAAACCGGGAATGTCCGATCTCATTTTTTTCGAGCAGAAAAAAGGGATATACGCAGTCTAATCCATTCGGCGATATGCGATGCCGGCCATAAACGCAGCCGAGTGCCGATCGCGTAAAGCAGATTTTGCCCTGCTCGATAAGCCGAGCGCGGGCGTAATGCAGAACCTCCGGTTGTGCCAAGCTGATTCCGATCGGCTCGATACGATGATCGGCACGACGAGGTTCGCAGGCAAACTTCCCCAGATGCTGCGGCAAAATTCGAATTGCCGCAGCAAGGGGGCGACGTGTGCCCAATTGGCTTCGGTGGGGCTTAATCAGGCTGCCACGGGTAAGGTTTCAAGTAGGCTGGCTGGTGCTGTGTATTGATAACCGAGCGCCTCTGCGACTTCGCTGTTGGTGACTTTCCCGTGGGCGACATTGAGGCCCGCCAGCAGATGCGGATTGCTTCGCAAGGCGGCGGTGGGGCCTAGGTCTGCGAGTTGCAAAATGAAGGGCAGGGTGGCGTTGTTCAGCGCGAAAGTCGAGGTGCGCGGCACACCGCCCGGCATATTCGCCACGCAGTAATGCACAATGCCGTCGACTACATAGGTGGGCTCGGCATGGGTTGTGGCGTGTGAGGTTTCGAAGCAACCGCCTTGATCGATGGCGACATCGACCACCACCGCACCCGGTTTCATCAGGCCGAGCATCGCACGCGTGACCAGCTTCGGCGCTGCGGCACCGGGAATCAGCACGCCGCCGATCACCAGATCGGCATGGCGCAGATGGTCTTCGATCGCATGCTGCGTCGAATAGATGGTCTGGATCCGGCTGCCGAATTGCGCGTCGAGGCGGCGTAGAGCATTCAGGGAGCGGTCGATCACGATCACTTGCGCGCCGCTGCCTACCGCGATCATGGCTGCATTTGAACCCACCACACCGCCACCGAGTATCACCACGGTACCGGGCTCCACGCCGGGCACGCCGCCCAACAACACGCCACGGCCGCCACTGGCTTTTTCCAGGGCATGGGCACCGGCCTGGATCGACATCCGTCCCGCTACTTCGGACATCGGCGCGAGCAAAGGCAAGCCGCCTCCGGCGGCGGTGACCGTTTCATAGGCGATGCAGGTGGCGCCGCTGGCAATCAATTTTTTGGCTTGCTCAGGGTCCGGAGCCAAATGCAAATAGGTAAACAAAGTATGGTGAGGTTTGAGGCGCGCGCATTCGACGGCTTGCGGCTCCTTGACCTTGACGATCATGCTGGCTGCGGCGAACACCTCATCGGCCGTGGTCGCGACTTGTGCACCGGCGGCGCGATAATCTTCGTCGCTGACACTGATGCCGGTGCCGGCGCCGGTTTCGATAGTCACTCGGTGGCCGTGCGAAACAGCTTCGCGCACGGCGGCAGGGGTCATGCCGACACGGTACTCGTGATTCTTGATCTCTTTGGGTACGCCAATATGCATTTTCGTCTCCGGCTATATGTGATTTTTTTCAAAAAGCAGCCTGTATTTCTCCTTGATAATCACCCGTTATCATTAGGAAAATCTATCCTAAGCGTTATCTCGCATTAATTTTTAACGGATTTGTTCGATATACAGCAGAAAATCATGTGCGTCGCGACGCCTGCCGGCGTGTCCCATATGGCGTCTCGAGGTTGCCAGGTTCACGTGGCGAGACGCAGCAAGGTGAGGTGGATGGGCCGGCGCACGGCGAAACCGAGCTTTTCATACAAGGCAATGGCGGATAGATTTTCTTTGAGCACATGCAGAAACGGTATCTCGCCACGCTCCAGGATGGCATTCGACAAGGTCACGATTAAATCCTTCGGATAACCCCGTCCGCGATAGGCCGGGTGAGCGCACACCGCACTAATTTCGGTATAACCGTCGAGATGCAGACGTTCACCGGCCATTGCGGCGAGCTGTCCGTCGACCCGAATGCCCAGATAATTCCC
>Ga0302233_10002264_pt1 | contig 12262 bp, 19 predicted proteins | sample II_Palsa_N3_1_FD_193516 | JGI IMG/M metagenome (GOLD analysis project Ga0302233, IMG submission 193516) | Peat permafrost microbial communities from Stordalen Mire near Abisko, Sweden - II_Palsa_N3_1 | ecosystem: Environmental > Terrestrial > Soil > Palsa > Peat permafrost | place: Sweden...
TTTTCCATCGCAGAAATAAACTGGCCGACAGACGTGTGCACAAAAGCTCGCAGCGTCGCATCCAGCCATGTGTCCACAATGATGGCCATGTTGACAAACTTCTGCAGAACCATACATAACTTAAAAAAAGAGAAAATAAAAAAAAAAAGTGTCAAGTTCACCTTGCCGTTGCTTTCCCAGTCACTGATCGCGACAAAGAGGACCGAGGCCTTGGCGCAGATCGCTTGGTCAGCGGTGGGGGCCTGGGGCAGCTGCTGGAGCCACGAGTAGAAAAGATCAGTCGCTCTGTTAACGGCGGCCATAAAGTCGGGGGCGACGGCCCCAACGAGGTCCCACAGCTGTGATCCCTCCGCGGCGAAGCGGGGCGTCTGCGTAACCAGGTTCCAGTCCAGCGAGGGGAGCAGCAGGGGACGCAGAGACTGCTGAAGACGGCGCGTGGTCTCTTGTGTGAGGGAGCCGAGCTCGTGCGTGAGCATGGAAATGAACTGCTCGCGCGCAGACAGGACCACGAGCGCAACGCTGTTGAGGGCCATGAACGGCACGGCCGTATCCGTCCACAAGGGCGAGGCAACGCCGGCAGCCACCAAAGGCTTGAGAACTACTTGACGGAGGGCACTCAGTGCCGTCACCGAGGACCAGATCGTATCCAGCTTTAAAAAAAAAAACTATTACTTCAACAACATTGCCATTTTTTTAAAAACGCTGTACCGTGTGAGCAACAGACTGTGTCGGCACGGGGGTGGAGACGGGATCGATGCAGAGAAGGTACGACGGGGCAAGGACGGCCTTGGACTGCTGGACGGGCGGCATACTGCCGTTCTGGAGATGTTGGCCTTTCTTGGTCACAGGCTTGTTTGGCGCCTCGGCCTCGTCAAACTGAATCGACAGGACCGACGAGACAAAGCGGTCGTGCGAAAACGGCGTCTCCAGATCTCGACGAGCCATGTAGCAGAGCCACAGCAGAGCTCCATGGAACGCGCCCAGACGGCGCTCTCCACGTGGGCCCTTGCCTCCGCGCAAGAAACCTTCGGAGCGTTTCTGCAGCAAATCGACAACCATCGAGCCTGCATCGCTGCTGGCGGACGAAGATGCGCCCAGGGCCACCTGGAAAAGGTCGTTGTTGAGGATCTTGAGCTGTTCAATCATCCACACGAGCTGCTCGACAGAGCTTTCGGCTTGCAAGAGCTGAAAAAGATTAAAACAACTTTAGTAATCCATTTTCTTACGCCGTCCTACTTCGCGACTGAGTTCGTGATGGCGGGCGGCGGCACTGCGTCGCTGGTTCTCGGGGTCGTTCAGTATGAGGGTCTTGATCGCGTGCTGCAGGGCCTGTGCGGTCATCGACGAAGTGCCGCTGCCACCCTTGTCGACAATCTCGTTCAGCATGACAGACACGGGCTGCAGGGGATCCAAGGAAACGAGATCGCTCTCAGAGAGGCCCCTGGTAAGCACTTGGTACAGCATCAGATGATCAGAGGCCGCTTGAACCAGTTCGATCTAAGCCGGTAATGGAAACCGTTTAATATTGTTGTTATTCATATAAATACCTCTGTGTCAGCCAAAGAGCGCACGTCGGACTGCAGGGCACTCCAGGACTCTCGAAGGTTCAAGTGAGGAACCAAAGAGAGGGCTTGGATCACAGGAAGCACAGGGAAGGCCAGCGGGACTTCGAGGCGGGTGCGTGCTTCCTCGATACATTGTTGAGGGTACTCTGCCGACTGGACCGTTGCCAGGGCAGCCTTGTGCTTGTCCTGCCACTCTGTGCACTCGGCCAGCATCGCACTCAGAGCAGACTCCTGGGAGCGCAGAGTTGTTTCAATAAGACCTTGCGATGATGCGAGCTCGGTCTTAATCATGGCGACCTCAGAGGTCTGGTGGTCAATCAAAGAGTGCAGGTTCTGCAAGACTTGCAGCGATTGGGCACACGCATCGAGGCTGCCCAGGGTCTGCGAGATGGCAAACTCAATCACGCCTTGGTTCTTGACGTAGCGCGAGGAGAACGACTGCATGTTTTGGAGAAGCTCTGCTTGTTGGCGTTCCCTTTACGTGTTCCAAAAAAAAAAAAAAAAAAGTTGGTACTCTTTCTTTATTTTTGGTTCTCATGTACCGACTCTCGAGACGGTTTGTCTTCCATTCGGCGAGCGGGCTGTCGATAAACATCTGCAGCAGGAGCGAGAACACGTCGGCGTCCTTCCGCATCGCGTCGAGAGTGAACTCGCTCATCGCCTTGAAGACGCCGTCCACGCCCACAGGTCCAAAGGCTGTCCGGACGATCCTCGTCAGACGGAAAGGAACACGCTCGGGCACACGCAATTTCTTGCCCTTTTCAAAGCACACGTTGAAGTCAATGTGGATGACCTCACCCTAGGGGAAAAAGGCCAGTAAGAAGATCATCGCACTGAAGTATATAATGCTCGGATACCGTCGCAATGTCGACGAGGATGTTGTCCAAGTGGCGATCGCCGATCCCGAGGATGTATCCGAGCATGGACATGACAGCGGTCGTGGTGGCAAACCTGCACAGGAGAAAAATAAGTTATCGCATTTAGCAACCCCCCCCCAAACAAACCGCTGCCGGCGCTGCCACCAACTCGAGACTGTGTGGCTCATTCCCCAGAGCTCGACCTCGAGCAGATTAGCGGGAATTTGGGACTCGAGGTCGTCAAAGGCACGACGCATGGCGTGTCCGGGCCACTGGGCCCGCGGGGTTTTCAACGACAGTCCTTGGTTTGCAAGGGTCTGGGCAATAGCTCGGTTGTAGAGGTCCACCGGGCGATCGATGACCTGGACGCCTTTGCTGAGGGCATCACGCTGCTGCCATCGCTTGAAGATGGTAAACAGCGGCGTCGCGTGCTCGACCCACTGAATCAGACCACACGACGAGCTTAGGGGCACGACGGCGTATGTGCGCACGTTGGCAAACTGGGCTGGCGGAGAAGCCTTGGTCGACGCCAGCTTTTGGGTGAGGCGGTCGCCGGTCAGACGTAGCCATTGCATCACGCGCTCGTCGAGACGCAGGTCCTCCATGCCCTTGACCAGGAAGGGGTACGATCGGCCGTCACTGGCGCGGAGATAGACCTTTTTGGGCATGGTCTTGGTGTGCAAGACGGTGACCTCGGGCTCGAAAGAGAGGACGCGGACGGGCTCACCGTCAGCTCCAACGACGCCATCGCTGCCGGGAAGAACCAGCTCGGTAAAGCGCGTGCTCGCAAGTGCCGGTGAGACGTCGCCCAGCTGGAGAACCTTGTGCTTGCTCGAGTGCAGCAGCTGCGACAGATCCTTGTGGAGCTGCTTGAAGGGCTCAAATGCGTCCTTGATGCTGGTCGAAACCGACGTCGCGTCTTTGAAGGTGGCCAGGGCAAACTGGAGGCGGCCAAGGAAGCGCTCGCAAAACAGCTGCTCCTGTCTGGACGGGTTGACGTTGTCGACTTTCTTGCCCGTGCGCTCGAGGAGACGCTCCATGGGTACGACGATTGAACGCAGCGCGGCCGCTCGCTTCGTTTGGATCAGTCGCTGGCACTCAACGAGGTCGAGTTTTGGATCGGCGGCCACTTGGCGCGCCTCGCGGTGCAGCTTGAGAAGGCGCTTGACGGCCTCGGCAGACACGCGCACGAGGAGGTGCAACCACGACTCTTCCCAGAGGACACTGAGGCGTTGCAGGTCGCGGGCGAGCACGGCGACCTCGTCAAATAAAACGGGGCGCTGCTGTGCAAGGGTCCCGACGAGCTGGCGCAGCTCGGGCGAGCTGGGCGTCGCTGCAGCGTCGTTGCTGTTGGACAGGTTGACCGCAGCGAGAAGGACCGTGTCAGAATGCTTGAGGGCAACGTGCTGGAGAACAGAGAGCGCGAGCTTGCGGACGACGGGCGACCAGTGGTCCAGTCGAGACGCAAGCTGCGGCACCACCTTGACCCATGGCACGCTTGTGAGCACATCCGCCGAGGAGAGCGCCCTGCGAGACTCCTCGCTCAAGAAAACAGCGTGGCGCACATGAAGCTCAAACAGCTGGAGACCTTGAGCGATCGCGTCAAACGAGGCGTCGGTGTTCTATAGTGGACGTCAAATCAATGGCAACATGGCGGCAGCAACCAATGTACCTTGAGATGTTTGAGACCCTGGGCGAGGGCACGGGAAGCCTGTTCATACATTTGGAAGCGATGGGTCTGCTGTGTGATGACAACGCGCGCAACAAGAGGGACGGTCCCCTGGGATAGTTTTCGGATGCACACGTTGAACGCAGCGGCCTGTGCTTGCTCGAGGGACGTGGTTGTGTCGTAGCAGTTGAGCACATCGGCGAGGAAATCCTCGACGTTGAGCGACAAAAGCTCGTTTGTGCTCATGTAACCTTTGATGGCGTCGCCCCTACGGTGCTACCGTTATCAAACAATTGGGAAAATCAAACGTACAGCTGGGACAGATCAAACTTGTCCGCGTGCTCCTTTAGCCAGTGGCCGAGGGCAAACCATACTTTCGCGTCGGTTTGTGCGCCAAGCGACAAGGCTGCTCGGAGCGCAGATGGAACGTGTTGGATGGGCGAAGAATCGATCCCGAGCGAGGCCAGCAGAGCAGCTAGAACGTCGCCACCACCAGACGAGGAGGACGTAAAATCAGAGTCGGCTTTTGCGAGCGCCAATAAAGCCGTCGTCTTGTCGTTCAAGGATGCGTCCGCACTGGAGGCAGCCTTGCGCAGCCACTCGTCTCCTCCTCGCGCCTATATGTACAGATCCTATTTAGACGTAAAAAGAAAACGCTCACATAATTACCAGAGCGGTACCAAACTTGATCATAAGTGATGGGGACGAGAGCGCGGCTGGGTGTGATTCGAACAGGTGAGACGCGAGCCCAAGGTTACCGTAGGAAACATGAGCAGACGCGAGCTTGGCCAGCAAAAACTCGCGAGCAGTCTTGGAATCGGGCTTGACCGAGCGGACGAGGTTTGTGATGACGCTGATGTCGACGGAGGGATACAAGGCATGCTGCGGAGCGACGCCACCGTCATCGCAGAGGGGGAGGACGCAGTTGAACCACCTCGACATGGATGCGGCCGACAGGTCAGACACAGTCGATGCGACGGTCGCCAACTCGGTCAGGATCAGGTTTTGACTAGTTTTCCATTCGCCACCGGTGCTCCACGAGGCAACGACAGCGCCAATGCCTTGGTCGTGCAATGTAGGGTTGGTCAGCGAGCTTTAGTTTTTAAGAGGTTTTAGCAAAAGAGAAAAAAAAAATTTTTTTTTAAATACCCAAACGTGGGCGCTGGGGCTCTTTCCTTGTTGTCAAAGATGCCAGCGTCCCATTCGGCGAGCTTGGATGTAAACGAGGCGTCATGCAGGAGCGACTGCCCTGGGATGGGTGCAACCGAGCCAGGGATCCGTATCGGTTCGAGTGCGCCGGGCGAAAGTGACCACGCACCGGTGTCTGCTATCCACTGGCGTAGCATTGTCTGCAGGGCGACCACAAGCTCGTCTTCAAGCTTGCTGATGTTGGAATCAACAAGAAACGCCTGCAGTTTGCTGATGGCCGCTTCCGCCGCCCCGCTCGCACGATCGGCAGCCGCAAGGAGCCACGGCACTTGAAGGGAACAGAACGACTCAAACTGAGCGAGAAATGGACTCTGGCGCTGCGATGCTCGCAGGAGGGTCGGGGTAGTCGGAAGAGGTGGTTTGCCGGCCGAAGATTTGGGCGTTGAAGGTCCGGGAGGCAACAGAGAGGCGGACGGCGCCGAGTCAAAAGACCCTGCGTCGTCAGCGTCCTCCATCGCTGCGGCGGCTGTCGACGCGCTCTTGGAGCCGATTGCTTTGAAGAGCCCAGCCCAGCCACGCAAGTCATCACCGGCCTGCAATTGCACGAGCACCCAGGCTATTAAGGAGTCAAACAGTTTAAGTAAGAAAGCGAAAACAAAAAGCATGTACAGCCGCACCGATTTTTATGGTCATGCGCTGGATTTCCTTGCGAAAGTTGGCAAAGTCCTCCTCCTTCACCAAACGCTGAAACTGGGCAAGCAGATCGCGCAAGCGCTGCAATAGAAATATTTATCTCAATTTAATTCTAAAAACTCAACGTTGGCGTCGTGGCACGTACAAGCTCGCCGTGGTACACGACATAGTTGTATGCATCGGGGATCTGGAGACGCGCCAGTTGCCATGCCGAGTTGAACAGAGGAGTGCGCAGTCGCAGGAACCAGTCCTCGCAGACTTTCTTGTTGGTGCGGAAAAACGTGAGGCTGTCTTTGGGTGCGACCGGGAGGGACCCGATCCCATCGAATGCATTGAACACCTAGAATTTTTTTTTTTTTTATTTTTTTTTTTGGTCAGTTTGAAATGAACCAAAAAAAATAAAACACACCAGAATCTCGAGGTCGTGAACAAACTGGAGGAGATCGAGGGGTTTCTGGAGGTCCTCAGGCTTGGCCGGGTTGAGGTTGCGGTCATAGAGCTGGAGAGCCTTTTGGATGGCCTCGAATGTTTGCATAGCGTTACCGAGGTGCGTACGAAGTCGCTTGACGATGCAGAACTGTGCTGCCTGCCAGAGCGTCCACGCCCGCGTCCCGCCACGCACCGACCGGTCTGCAGTGGCATCGCCACCGCACGCATCGTAGACGGCGTCAAAGAGTTGCCACGAAGACAAGGCGGTCAATCCAACGTCGTCGTCCACAATGGGGGCTGAAGGATCTAACGGGGCAGCGGGAGGCGACCACGTTTGAAAGACCGCGCGAAAGTACGACCCGCGAAAAGCTTCGTTGCACGGGCGGCTGTTGAAATCGAGTTTTCTGGCCTCACTGCCGACGAAAGAGGCACGGCTCTCCAGGATGCTGAGGATCGGGCCGGCAGAACACTGCTGCAGCGACTTTCTTGCTGCGTCACGAACGGCATGGGCGACGTCGTCGAGGCTGTTTTTTGTTTGTTTGTTTGTTTGTTTGTTTGTTTGTTTGTTGTTATTAGATGAACAGCAGCACTCATTATTTACCGAGTCATGAGGGTAGTCAAGAGGACGGTGGTGGTGGAGGTCTTCGACGACGCTTTAACAAGGTGCGGAAAGAGCGCAATCGTTTTTTGCCGGATGTCGTCCTCGTCGTGGCTGCTCAGACGGACGAGATCATCCAAAGACGCAGTCACCACCGCTGACAGGACAGATGGGGGCAGATAAGTAACGGACTCGTAAGAGGCAAGCAGCGAGTCGAGTGGGGCATCGGGCATTTTCCAAGTGTCTAACCCAAAAAAGATAAATGTTTACCGAATTTTTTTTTTTTCAAATTACTTTTGATGAATGCATGTAGCCATTCGGAGATGGTTGCAGGAACTCGTAATTTCGTGGCAGTAATTCTTCTCTCGCGGTTTTTGTTTAGGAGAAATAGAAAAGAACATAGGGATAGATACCTATTGCAGACAAAGTTGACGGTGGAAATAAATTCGTGCATGAGGATGGGTGGGCAGTTGAAGGTTGCTGAAAAGGCCGTTCGCAACGAAAACAGTGCCAGTTCTTCGAGAACGCCGTATTGAGTTGATGCCATGTCTGCAATTTGATTTTTTTTCTTAAATCGACCCTGTGTTAAATACTTGCTTACCAGTGAAAGGCTGCGTAGTGATTTGGCGAAGAACTTTCATCGTGAACTTGACGTCACGACAGGCGAGTGTGGCGTCCGTCGTGACTGTGTCGGTGAAGGCGACGGCCACCAGGGACGAGCCCATCTGGAGCTCCTTGGCCTGCTTTGTTTTGCGGGGAAACGATGACTCGAGCTGCTGTTCTGCGAGGGAGGCAATCGCTGGCTTGGGGTCATGGAAGTTTGCTGCAACCAGAGCCGCGACTTTTGCGGACAAGTGCGAAAGGCAGAGTTGAAACACTTGATCGTGCACCGTCGCAGTCGTCCTGCAAAAGGAAAAGGATTATGGCAAAAGAATAACTTTTGGGCCATCCTACCCGAGGAGGACAAGAACACGATCGGCCAACTCGACCTGAGAACCGAGCAGCGGCTGCAGCAGCGGAGACGATGGAGCGAGGAGCGTTCGGGCAGATCGAACCGATATGGTGCTGCGGGAAGTCTTTATCGAGCTCTCGAGCACCCTCAGCAAATCGTCCACTGCCTGCGCACTGCGATCCATTTGAGCGACGGCATAATCGAGGATTGTTGGCGCGAGGCTTGGTGAGGCGGTGGCGATGGTGGCAAGAGCCTTGTAGACGACCGAGGCAGTCGCCGTCTGCGCTGATGATGTTCGTAAGATGCTGACGAAGCGTTGACAGAGTTGTTTCAGCCCCATTGCGGGCGGCAAGGAGGATACGCTCCACAGAACCGCCTCTGAACAACTGCGAGGAGGAGAGAAACAAACAAACAAATAAATAAATAAATTAAACATTGAACGCACTTGACGATGGCCGTAAACAACGCCTGGTCATCCTCGTACGCCAGCGACTCTAGGTCGATCACAAAGCGTTCCAGAGTCGCGATTGCAAAGGTCGTGTCCTTCAGCCAGAACTCCTTGAGATGTCGGAATGTACCTGTGCGCAGCCTACGGTTATCCCTTTTTTTTATTCTTGCACTCGCAATATTACCAAGGATGTTTTCTCGCGTGCCCTCTTGCAGGGCATCCAAGTTCATGTAAAAGCTCAGGAGATAGTCGACAATGTCGTGGAATGAGAAACGGACGACCTCGGCGGCCCTGGTCGCAAGGTGCTTGATCATGACGAGAATCCTGTCGAGCAAGTGCACGTCGTCGAGGGTTTCGAGCAGGCCAATGATGAAACCGACCGTGTATCTGCTGATGGACTGCAGGATAACGTTCGGTCCGTGCGCCACAACCTCCTCCAGAACGACGACGTAGAGCGGCAGCAGCTCGGCATTGCCATAGGTATCGTCGAGCCCTTCAAAGAGCCAATTAAGGATGGTCGGTGCATCCGAGGCGGACGATGCCGCAAGTGCCCCGATGCATTCGGCCATGCAAGTGCGTGCTTCCATCGAGCTGTGTTTTTTTCGGGCGCAAGACAATTAATTGGGTAATCAAGTGAGGATTTCCGTACGCTTGGGTGGACGTGAACGACCCTGAAGACAGGATGAGAAACACGGGCTCGACCATGAGCGACGCAGGGGCCGCTGTCTTCACGGCATCCATCAGTTCCCTGGCAGCGTGACGTTGTGCGGCGGGATTGGCTGCAAACGTGCGGGCGACCTGCTCAGCAAGGACCTCCAATGCGCCGTTCTGCTGCTGCTGCTGTGGCTGCTGCTGTGGCTGTTGTGGCGGTGGAGACCGAGAGTGCTGTTGCGTGGCCACGGCGACACGGCGCTGCACTTGGAACTGCTGCTGCGGTGGCTGCTGTCCTACAGGGGCTCTGCGCCTTGACTGCGATGGCGATTGCGATGGACTAGCGCCGTCTTGTTGCCCTTGCCCTTTCCCCTGTTGCTGGCGGTCGTATCGCGAGGCCTGTTGCCTTCGACGTGCGCTGCTCAACGTCGATGCCGACGAGGAAGTGGAAGACGAGCCCGACGGCGGATCCGGCGACCACAGCTGGCGGGACGGCGGCGCGGGTTCACGGTCCATTCCCGTCTGCGCGCCGTTTTTTTTTTTGTGCCCGATTATAAAATAACACCATCATTTCTGTCGGTGTCGCACCCAGCAAATCGAATTATATGAAGGCGCGTGCATTGGGTGTGGCACTTCCAAAAATGGACATTTCGCTCTTTTTTTTAATTTTTTTCTCGACTTGTTTTTTTTTAATTTCTTGGGCTGACCAAAATTTCGGTTGTACAAAAATTGACACACATAGACTCGGGGATGGAGGAGGGGGCGTTCTCTTTGGGGTTTTTTTTATTTATGCAACGGCAAGGTCGTGGATGGACGTGTTCTTGAGGGTGATGTTCATCTGGTTCTTGTACGCGCCGATTTCAATGTTGTCGTTGTTTGCCTGGTTGCAAAATAATTGAACCAGAAATTAATAATAACAATAATAATAAAAGGATACCAAATGGAGCGTGGCCATAAAGAGTCGGATGACTTCGTATTTATCCGTGGTCTCGGAGGCTACATCGGCGAGCGTAATAGTGTCGCCCTCCTTGAGCTTGCGGTCGTGGAAGGACTCGATTACGTGCGCTCCGTACTTGTGCACATCAAAGAACGGACGCTTCTCCTGCTGGGCCAGCAACGGTTGCAGCTTCTCCTCCCACTCGCGCACTCGCTTGGAAAGTGATGTCTCGAGCTGCTCCTCGTATTTTTGTGCCGTAGCGAGGTACGCCTCCTACAATATTAACTTGTGAGAAACACACACACACACACACACAAAAATTCACATTCAGGACGTACGATCTTTTGGTGGCACAGATCTTCGTAGGACCCGTTGGAAACCACAATTTCATCCACGGGCTGAAGACTGTGCTGGTGCTGTGGTTGCTGCTGGAGAGCGGGGAAGGCATCGAGGTCCGACTGCTGGTGGTGCGGGCGAGGATCCTCGTCGTAATGGTACTCTTGGCCACCAAAGGGAACCTCTCCGAGCGCCAGCTGGTCGCCGCCCTGCGTGTTGGCATTGTCGTCGTCCACATCGTAGTCGTCGGGTCCGCCGCCATAGTCGTGGAACTCCTCGTCCGAGTCATCGCCGGCCATGAATGGTGCGCCGCTGGCATCCCAGTTGCTGTGGTGTGAAAGCATCGTGTTGCGACGCTTGCTAGCGGCGACGATTGCCGTCCTCCTTGCCTGCTCCTTGAAAAAGATATAGTCGAATTCTGAAATAAAATAAAATATACTTTCAGTAAACGAAAGAAACCTATGGAGTACCTGGAAAGGAAGGCGCCTTGAGCGGGTTCTTTGGTAATGATCGTTGGTGCTTTTGTGCGGCGTGTAGGTCCTTGAGCACCTGGGCGAGATCGACAGACGTCGTTGAGGCTGCGGCCGCGGCTGCCTTTTTCTTCCCATTGCCGGCTGCGTCGTCTGTTGTCTGAGGGATCTTGTACGGTTTGCCTACTCAACCTCAAGCAGTTTAGAAACACGGGGTGCCACCATTATTTGGCACCTTTCCGGAAGGGCTTGAGGGCAGATGCAGCGCCCGTGTCGTGGGGATCGAGCATCTTCCACGGGTCGTTGGCCTTTTGGGCCCGTCGATGATTTGGTTCTGTGGTGTTTTCCTTTTTAGCACGCGACCCCCAAAAAGTATCTTACCGAGTGAAAAGCGCCCGTCTGAATTGTCAATGTCGTCAGCCGCGCCTGCGCCACCATCGTCGCTGTAGTCGTCGTTTCCACCACCACCACCACCATAGTCCTCGGGGTTGCCACCATAGTCATAGAAGGGCTCCTCCTGGTGCGGAGGCGCGTCACCTGCCGCAGAACTACCGGCAGCAGCACCGGCGTCCTGCAAGGGCTGGATGCTTTCGCTGGATCCCCGCAGATCCGACAAAGGCTCAAAGCCCGATCGCAGGATTTGATCGGCCAGGGCAGTGCTGGGCGTGACCACCAGAGACTGGGCCGACTTCTGCTGCTGGCGGGTCGTCTCATCCACGGGCTGGAGGTTTTTGTCGACACCGAAAAAGTCAGACACGTCCAGCAGGAGCGCGCCCGAGATGTGGACAGTCGACGTGTTCATCTACCGAAGGCTCGTGTTTGTTGCAGTTATTACCAGTGTTGTGCTATTACCTTGAAATCGTCGCGCTTGCCAACGACATCGCCACGTGTGGAGATGAGTTCGATGCCACCGACGCCACGATCGAGATTGGGCTGGAACGCAGTCGGCGTTTGGGGTAGCGTGGGTCCGGCGCCACCCTCGCTTTGGCTTTTGTGGTTACCGCCGCCGCCGCCGCCGCCGTGGTGGTAGTTGCTGTGGCGGCTGTTGTTGTTGTTGTTGTAGTGGTAGTTTGGCGGGTGGTTCTCGACCAGATCGATGCCCTTGGATTCTTCAATGTCGTTCAGGGCGAGGAACTCGTCCTCGTCGTCCAACTGTGAGACGTCCTGGTCGCGGCCGTCGGCATCAAGGGACGACTGCAGCTTGCTGGGCCTGTGTTTTTTAGGGGGCGTCAGTTTGTACAGACACCGACAGTAGTGGTACTTTTTCGAGCTGATGAGTTCCAGCGTCTGGTGCACGAGGTTGTACAGGTACTCGACCTTGCGGCTGTACACGCTGGCCGAGTTCTGGATCAACAGCGCTGCCTCGGCAAAGTTGAGCGAGTGGCGCTGGTTGTCGAAAAAGTAGGTGATCTTGGCCACTTCAGACAGGTACTCTTCCAGGTCGTTGGCAATGTCGATATCCCAGTTGGTCGCGAGGTCCCTTTGCACAAATGACTTAGGGGGGTTGG
>Ga0302233_10002270_pt1 | contig 12253 bp, 16 predicted proteins | sample II_Palsa_N3_1_FD_193516 | JGI IMG/M metagenome (GOLD analysis project Ga0302233, IMG submission 193516) | Peat permafrost microbial communities from Stordalen Mire near Abisko, Sweden - II_Palsa_N3_1 | ecosystem: Environmental > Terrestrial > Soil > Palsa > Peat permafrost | place: Sweden...
AGTCCACTCTCAGGATTTTTACTTTGATTTGGAGGCGGTCGCCAGCATGAGGTTCTGCGAAAGGGGCGCTTGCTGGACCGTCTCGAGGGCGAAATACTGCTCGATCCGCGTCTCCAGAAAGGTCTGCTGCTCCGTGTCGGCAAAGGCACTCGAGAGAGCGGCGGCCTCGTTGAGCATCGCCAGTGCCTGGTCGACCTTGTGCGTGCTCGATACCTCGAGTTTGTGCACGAGATCCTGCCAACGAAATAGCTATTAGTCATGACGTTGCATTTCACCGAAGCCAATACCTGGAGGTAGACGAGGAGGTCGTTGCGGACGTACTTGGCGTGGTTGATCGTGACAGGCACGGCGAGATCGGCCAGCTCGTACTTGATCTTCTTCTCCTTTTGCTTGCCCCACAGGCGCATGTTGACGTCGCGGAGGAGCTCGCCATCCTGGAGCAAATCGCACAGCGACACGACCACCTGCTTCACGTTGTAGCCACCCTTGCGCCTCGTGGGCACGTTCCTGCCCAGCGTCAGGATATCCTAGGGCAAAAAATAAATAAAAGAAAAACTATTCTGTTGTTGTAAAAAAAAGGGTACCTGGATAAGCTGGTCGTTTTCGGCAACCGCGTCCGCGTTGCACGTGAACGTGACGGTGGCGTTGATGTACGTGGCCGGGGCCGTCTCGATGACCTTGGACGGGTGCTGCTCGAGGTGGCTGAGCAGGGTCTCGAGGGTCTCTCGCCTGAGGTCGAGTGCGATCGCGGCCAGGTCGAGGCGGATGGGCGTCATGGGCTTGTTCTTGGTGGCCTCGTCCTCAAAGAGCATGTCCAGCAGGCCCTCGAGCGACTTTGTGTGGACCGAGCAGGAAAAGCACAGCGATCGCAGCTTCTCATAGTCGCTCTTGTCGACCAGGGCAAGGCACTTGGCTGGCTTGCCGTCACGGCCAGCTCGGCCGGTCTCCTGGACAAAGTTCTCGATCGACTTGGGCAGGTTGAGGTGGATGACGCCACGCACGTCGGGCTTGTCCAGACCCAGGCCGAACGCGACCGTGGCCACGACGATGGGGATCTCGTTGCGGGTGAACTGCTGCTGCACCGCCTCGCGGTCCTCGTTGGGCTTGCCCGCGTGGTACGAGGCAGCGTTGAATTGCCGCGACCGCAGCGCCATCGCCACCTCGTCGGTCTGGTTCTGCTTGGTGCAGTACACGATCACCGAGTCGGTCGGGGCAAAGTGCGCCTTGAGGTGATTGACCAGCCAGGTCACCCTACGTAACAAAAAGCATATAAATAATCGTTGTTTTTTTAGGGCCTTACTTGTCTTGGCCTGGCTCTGTCTTCTCGACACGCCACAGCAGGTTCTTGCGCAGCAGGGCCCCTCGCTCGATCTCGCTGAACTGGAACACGCGGACGACATCGGCCTGCGAGCCGGCCGTCAGCGTGGCTGAGAGGCCCAGCACGACAGGCCGGTCAAAGATGGACCTGAGGGTGTCGCCCAGGCGCAGGTAGGACGGGCGAAAGTTGTGCGACCACTCGGAGGCGCAGTGGACCTCGTCGACGCACACAAAGCCCAGCGGCTGCGAGATCGTCCTGAGACGGCGGCCGAAAAAGCCCGAGCAGATCTTCTCGGGCGAGACAAAGAGCACGTGCACGTTGCCGTCGTTGACGTTGTCCAGGACCTTGTCGATGGCCGTGTTCTGCACACGCAGCCCGGGAAATAAACGACACGTAAAATAAAATAGTCCTTACGTCCATGTTGCTGTGGATGATCGCGCCCACGAGGCCCTTGGGCAGGTTGCGCAGCTGGTCCATCATGAGCGAGATGAGCGGCGAGACGACGATGGTGAAGGCCTTCTTCTCCATGGCCAGCTTGTAGGCCGGCAGCTGGTAGCACAGTGACTTGCCCGTGCCCGTGCCCAGCACGAGCAGCGTCGACTTGCCGGCGAGGATGGCCTCGATGGCCTTTTGCTGGCCGGGGCGGAACGACGTGAAACCGTACAGCTTCTTGAGCAGGACCACGAGCTCGCGGTTCTCGCCCTGCTGCGCGTCGTCAAAGTCGATGCCGTCCACGTCCATCTCCTCTGCCTCGTCGTACGTCGGGCCCTTGCCAATGTCGCTCGGCGGCGACGAGGGCGGCTTGCTGGCAATCCCCGTGGTGAACTCGGCGGGGACATCGACCCGGTCCACGCCGCCCGACCAGATCGCAAAGGGCACCTCGTCGCCGTTGATCTCGCTCGTGCCCACCATCGACGTGGACGGGCCCTGCTCGATCTTCTTGCCGTAGTTGCTCTTCTTGAAGCGGTCGAATCGGCCACCGGCCCCGGACGAGAACGTGGACTTGTTCTGCTTGCTCGTCAGGTGGAACCGCTTGAAGTTGTCCGAGACCTGCCGGGCTAGGAGAGCGACGTGAAGAGCGTAAGGATATAATTGGGTATATTTTATTATATTTTACAGGTATCGGCCGTGGCGATCTTTTGGCCTGGACGCAGAGGCACATCGCTGATGGCACTGGCCTTCCTCGTCGTCTTGGCCCCTGTCCTCTTGGCCCGCTTAGGCTTGCCGGCCGCTGACGTCGCCGCCTTGTCCTTCTTGGCACGCAAGGCAGATCCCCACGAGTTCTCGTCTTTGCCGGCCTTTGCTGGCGTTGCGTCCTTGTTCTTGTCCTTGTCGGCCGAGCTGGCGCCCTCCTTGGACTTCTTCGCCGCGTACTTGCGCCGCGGTGCTGGCGTCGGGCTGTCGTTCTCGTCCGTCTTGTTGCTGAGCGCGGGCTCGTACTCAAAGTTGAGCGCCTGGGGCACGGCAAAGGTCGAGGGCGCAAGCAGGACACGGGCGCTGCTGCTGATGCGCTTGGCGGCGTACGCGTTGGGCCGTTCCCACTCGTCCTTCTCGGGGAGGGCAGCCGTGGCAGCAGCAGCAGCAGCAGAGGCGAGGAAAGGGGCGCTGGGAACCATAACCGTCGACGACGGCACAAACAGGGGCTTCTTGGCCAGTTGGGCCAGCTCATCCAGCGGGCTCAGTGCAGCCTTGCGCGACACGAGCATCGACAGCGACGACGCCGCCTTGGCTGGTGCCGTCTTTGCGGGTGCTGGTGCTGGTGCTGTTGCTGCCGCCTTGCTTGCCTGGTACTCTTTGTACAGCTTGGCTGTTGGATCGTTAGCTCATTGAACGGCAGTGTAGCACGCACCGACGGCGGGGTCCTGCTCCACGTCCTTGCTCGTGGGCTGGCGGCCCTCGCGCGACGTGAACGCGCGCTCCCAGTCCTTGATCGACGCTTTCAGGCTGGCCATTTTCAAGTGCGCGCCAAAATATAGTCTGGAACAACCTGGAAAAAACACCCGGATGTGATCGCAACGGAAAATAAAAAACAGGCGCACTCGGCCCAGACAATACTACTGTACTGCTCGCGGATAAGCAAGCAAACAAGCAAACAACCGACAGATAGGATCCTAGAAAGGAAAAAGAGAGAGAGAGACTAGAAATTCAACTTTTTTTGTTGTTAATACTGATATTCCTTGCCGTGCGTGCTGGCCGTCCATGGGGCGTAGGAGGAGGTCGTGTCGGACTCGGCCGCGTTGGACTGGCCTGCGACATAGTAGGGCGTGTTGTTGCTGCTGCTGCCGTACGTGTTGCTGCTGCTGTTGTACGTGTTGCTTTTGCTGTTGTACGTGTCGCTTTTGCTGTACGTGTTGCTACCGCCGCCGGCGACGTAGTACGGCGTGTTGGCGCCATTGTTGGAGTTGGTGTTGCTGTCGAGCAGGGGCACGTAGCCCTGGTCGCGATTGCCCTGCCCGGGCGATAGCACGACGACGGTGCGCCCTGGCGAGCTGGTGTGCCGGCAGCAGCAGCAGTAAAAGCACAGGCTCAGGCACAGGAACAGCGCCAGGCCCAGGCCCACAAGCGTCCCGATCAGCCACGACTCGAACGCGCAGTGGTCCAGCACCGCGAGACTGTTCTGGTTCTGGCACGTGCCGAGGGCGTTGGCGTCGTAGCAGTACAGGAAGGGCTCGGTGCAGTAGATTTTGTACGAGGCCGGCAGGCCCACGACGGTGCAGCACTCGACGTTGCTGATCAGCCCCATGGTTCAGTTGCGCGCTCTGGGGCGTGCAAGGGCTGGGTTCAGCAAGGGCGGGGGAAAACACCATCGACACGTACTGTACGGAGGCAACACTGTGCAAAAATGCCGGCCTTTGTTCTAAACGAATGAAAAAGGAAAAAAGTGATTTCGAAAAAAGTGACTTCCAAGTGAACGACTTGTAAAAAGGGCGTGTTTGTTGTTGAATGAACGTGAATGTAAAATGTTGATTCTCATCGATTGTGCACACCGGGGTATCACAAGAATTTTTTTCTTGATAAGATTCATTCATTGACTTCATGTGCTCGCTGTGGAAAACTCGCCGGGCAGGGAGGGCTCCCGGTCGACGTTGGCGGCGCTGGCCTGGGCAACCATTCGATGGCCAAAGTCTCGCACCCAAAGGGCGACAAAGCGGGAGAGGGCAGCACCGTTGCGGAAAAAGATCTGGAGGAAGCGAAATGCATAGCTGGAATAGACGGACGACTCGAGCGACGCCATCTGCAAAAATAAAAATAAAACATAAAATAGTAAAATGTGCGTACGATCGTGCTGTAGTTGTCGATGAGCTCCTGCGCCTCAGTCAGCTTGTCTTCGCAGACCGAGACCTGGTACTGCAGCATCGACTTGGCCGTGTCCATGCGCTCCAGCTCGTCCAGCAGCTTGTCGATGCGCTTCTGGGCGACCTTGACCATCTCCTCCTCCTCCTGCACGACCTTTTCGCGCTTCTCGCAAATGTCCTTGATCTGCGCGATCTGTTGGTCGTAGCTGGCCTCGAGCTTTTGCAGCTCCGCCATCCGCCCCGAAAAAACGTCCTCCTGGGTCAGTAATATCTCGAGGTCGGCAGTGAGCCTTGCCGCCGTCCTGAGCTCGTCCCGGCCGTCGTGGTCGACCGCCTTGCGCTCGCGCAGCTCGCTTTCAACCGACGGCGTCTGGTCCACGGGCTGGTTCGAAAAGGACTCGATGGCCCCGGGCCCATCCTCGCCGAGAAGGACCAACTTCTTGTCCCTGGGCTTGAGCGAGTTCTTCACACCCTTGACGCCCTGTTTGATGCCGTCCACGGTCGTCGAGATGGCCCCATCGATCGGTTTTATCTGCATAGAATTTTAATTATTTTTAGCTATTCGAAAAAAAAGGTAAGTTGGAAACTTACGACGAGATTTGTGGCTCGCTTGATGTGCTTGCCAATGTGCACATTCCCTTCCTTGCCCACCTCGACGTGACCGGGCTCGTCGGTCTCTACAAACGTCTTGCCAGTGCCCGTCCACAGGTACCGTAACCTATCAATCGACGTGATGGCAATGTATTGCTCGAGATCGACCGTTGGTTTCGCTTTTTTTTTTTTTTTTTGAATTGAATAGAACGGATTATTTTGATTTTGGTCTGTACCTGTCTGCTCGTCGATTTTGGGGTTCTTGGTCTTGATCAGGGCCGTGTTTTCGCGAAAGGCCATGAAGAAGAGCTTGCTCAAGAGGATGCCCGTGATAAACCCCGTGGGCTCGACGTTGTGGCTCTCCTCAAAGGCGATGATGCTCTTGCGAAAGGCGGTCACGTCCTGGTACGGGTCCTTGGGCGTGATGTGCCCCAGCACGTGGAGCATGTGGCGAGCAGCCTGGACCGAGCTGAAGAGGTGCGCCAGGACGCGGTTGTACTGCGTTCCCTCCTCGCTCTCCTCGGGGGCCTGGAGGGAGAACTGTGCAATGTACTGCTTGAGGGCGCTGAACGTGCGGTCGCACAGCAGCCCGTCGTTGACGTCGATCGGCAGCAGGTCAAAGCACATGAGCGCCCGCTGCATCAGCCGGACGATCTCGTTGACGGCAAACTCGAGCGGCACGTTGGGCGAGATGCGGTACAGGCTCAGGAACTTGTCCTTGGCCTCGGCAGGGTACTTTAGCGACACGGTCGTTCGCCCACTGCACCCTAGCCGCCGCAGGTTGATCGACAGGACCACGCTGGTGATGGCCTTGTCAAAGTCGCCCTCGGGGACCTCGATCAGGTTGAGGTTGGGCGGCAGCCGCGTCAGGTTGGTCACGAGGATGTCGCCCTTTTCAAACTACAAGAGGTTTTATTTATTTGTTTTTTTTTCAATGAAGAGAACAACAACAACAACGCACGTTCATGGGGCGCATATTGTCCGATCGCGTGTCGCCAATGTACTTTTCAAACCCGCCGGCCGTAAACTTGATGACATCGACGACCATCGTCTGCGCCTTGTTGCCCGTGAACGTCACCACCGACTTGAAAAAGTGCGATCGCTCCGTGACCCTACCCGTCATCATCGCATCGTTCAGTGGGTCTGCACACAGGCAAACACACGGGGGGCTACCATTGCTGGACAATGTACAGCCGGTACCCCGCCACCACCTCGTCCTCAAACACGACCTGCATTTCGCCCTCCTTGTCCTGCGCAAACCGCCTCAGCCGCCGCCGCTCGCACGTGACGAGGTACTCAATCTGCCGGGCGTGGTCCTGCGGCTTAGTTTTCGACATCGGGACGGGCTGGGTTTACCTGTGGCCGTGCCGACATCCAAGCCCCAAACAACAAACAGAGAGTAGGGTCGGCACTTCTAAAATGGTCGAGAATAAATTCCCCTCTTTCAGCGTTGGGATCTTTTTTTTTTTTTCCTTTAGAGTGCAATGCATTCAGTACACGTGTACACATACAGCTGATGAAGGCATGGGGTCAAAAAAATAATCCTTCTTATTTACAGTGGGCCGGCGGCAGATCGAGGCCAAGCTTTTCCCGCTGGAAACACCAGACCTCCTCGAGCATCGCCGTGCGGTTGTACGTGGCATAGTAGAGGGACGCCAGCTCGACCTGCTTGCCGTTGGCGGGGAGGTACTGAACGCCGTCCGCGCCAGTCTTGAACTCGATCCACTCGGGCGGGGCGAGCAGGTTGTACTTGGCGTCCATCCAGTCGACGGCGACGCGGGCCATGTTGGAGTGCGGCGAGCCGACAAAGTAGTTTGCATCGGAGAGGAGGACGAGGTTGGACAGCACGTCCAGACCGTGAAGGTACCCGTCCTGTTGGCGCCTGGTCTCACTGGCCGCTTCCGTGATTTGGTCGCCCAGGCGCACCGTGTCGTTCAGGTAGAGGATCTCGAACATCGAGGTCCAGGTGTGCAGCGAGAGGATGGTTTGCAGCTCCTTTGCCGAGTCGGTGGCGATGAAGACATGCCTGGCGCCATGGGCCTCTTTCAGCTTGAGGGCCCGGGCGAGGTAGGTGTCCAGCGAGTACATCTCAAAGTCCTCGTTGACTTTGTCGCCTCGGCGGATGTGTATGCCGATGACCGGGGTTCCTGCCGATGGCCACGCGATCCCTGCCCGCTTCGCCTCGATCGCCTGGCGGACGTCGGGCCTCATGCTGTCCAGCATAAACCTGTTTACCCTGATGCGCCAAAAGGGGACGCCGAACGAGTGGTACTTTGGCGGGTAGTAGTCCAGGTTGTGCCCCTCCGTGGACCCCAACAGAAAGTCGGTCACCTTGGACAGAAATACGACGCGGTTGTGGTTGCGAGCGTCTCCTAGCGAGACCTCTGCTCTCTCCGAGTCGTCCTTATCCTTCTTGGACACAGCCAGGTCGTCCACACGGCAGCTGGTCGGCAGTTCGAAGAAGCAGTCGACCGACTTGCTCTTGTTCCCAAACGAACACCCGTTGGCATAGCCCCACGTGCCCCGCACCACCATGGACCCGCCCACGACGCTGTGTGCCGCCATGAGGAACTGCACAAACTGCTGCCAAGTGGAACCAAAGCCCGAAATGTGCATCTCCATCACGGCCAAGCGGGCCGTCTTGCAGTTGGGCGGCCGCTGCGTCCACAGCAGCTCGGTGCGCACGTCGGCGTCCATCAGCCGGAGCAGCTCCAGCCCGCGCTCGACGCTGAACGTGGCGTACTTGCCCTGCAGCTGCTCCACAGTGACACTGTTCGCCTCCGCGAGCACGGCAAAGTCGGGGTACCAGCGCTCGTGGTCGTCTGTGACAGTGGCGTTCGGGACAGTCACGGCGACGGCGTTTGCGGCGGTCTCGTTTTTAACCGGCACGGCAGTGTCGTTTGTGAAGAGCACGGCAGTGTGCGTGTCAAAGTAGGCACGCAGCGGCAGCAGGTACAGGAGCACGAGCAGGCCCACAACGATCGCCGGCACGAGGGTTGTTTTCGGCAGCATCCCCAAAGGCGTAACTCGTAAAAATGGCTGACCCGCCCTGGTGGCCTCGCCCAAACTAATCAACCCTGTCGCCCGTGCCTCCAATTTGAGGTGGTTTTAGTAGTAGGATGCAAGTAGAATGCATTAAAACGACAGGATAAACAAACAAAAAAATTATATAAAATATATGTATAATTCAGCTCATGGGTAGAGCTCGATGATGTTGCCGATGCGGCCCCTGTTGTGCTCGCTCTGCTCGCGCAAGTAGATGGCACGGAAGTCGTCGGGCATGACCTTGTGCACCGTGTCCCACTCGTCTGATGTCCACTTGGAGCTGAGCATGCTGGTCGTGTTGGACAGGTCTGGCAGCGGGGGCATCACCGTCATGACGTGGACCTGACGTGCCATGTTTTCCTTGCGCACGAATTTTTGGGGGTCGAGGTACAGGTCGGTGTAGAGACGCTTGTCCTTTAGGCGCTCAAGCCACATCCCAGTAGCTGTGTCGTCGCCAGGATAAGGGACGAGGGTTGGCAGCTCGTTGGCGCGAACAGAGTGCATCCTCACCAAGAGGGGGCTATGGCAATCATTCAGGCATGAAGAAAAGCAAAGGGCCAAACCTGTAAACAATCGCAGGACCCGCGAAATACTTGTATGGCCCGCCGTAGTTAGGGACGTATTCAAACCATGGCCACCCGCCGTGGAACAGCACTCGATCCTGCATTTCCTGCCGTGTGAGGGGCTCAGTGGTTGCGCTTTGCAGGCCATCCCGCATCGTCCGGTAGAGGTTGTCAAAGCGGACGTACGTGTCTGTGTCCATCATCAGGAAAAAGTCGTACTCGTCGACCAGCGTCTGCTTGTGGGCCTGAGGACAAGAGCGTTCAGGGCCATTGACTGCTCTTTTCACGTACCCATTCGAAGGACAGCAACCGCTTGTACGTGAGGAGGTTCTTGTGGTCAAACAGGGGCATGGAGACAATGTCCTTGAACTCGGCCATCTCACGTTCCAGGGCGGGCAGCTCGTCTCGTCGTTTGCGCTGCGCTGTGCTAATGCTGTCCGCATGCTTGTCCTCGCACTCTAGGAGCCAGGCCAGGTGGCCCTCGCCAATGCCGCCGTTGGTGCCGACGAGGAAGCGGTAGACAAAGTCGACCTCGCTCACGTTCTCCCGCTTGCCCGGCGTGCCGTCGCGTGCTGCCCGCTCCACCACCACGGGAGGACGTGGCTTGAGGATCGTCTCGCGCATCGCGTCCCGAAAGCCTCTGTCCCCTGGGCCAGCAATGACGGCGACGAGGAACCGCGCCCTGGTCCTCGTGGCGTTGCCCGTCAAAGGGCTGGGGGAGGCCCACTGGCGGTCTTCACACGCACACAGGCCGGCCAGGTTGCGGATCCCGCCGTCGCCAGCACTGAAGGCAATGGGCCCGTAAAAGCACAGGACGAGGACGACAACGGCGACGCCCGCACACGCCAGCGCATACTGGGCAGGGGACGGCGCGGGCATATGACGGCGGGTCTGGGCGGGCACAGAAACGAAACTTCTTTGCCAACCCCTGACCTTTTCTCTCCTGACCTTTTTTCTCCTTTTCCCAAACAAGTCAGGTCTCAACTCGCTCATGGTAGTATGCACGTCTCTATGGTCATCGGCGCTCCCAGTGTTCAAGCTGGGCAAAGGGATGGCCGCCCTTTGGGAAGCATGTATCATCCGGGATCACCGACGTCGTCGTCTCGGGCTGCCTTGGCTGGCGCCGCTGCCGGTGCATCTCGAGGCAGAGCTGGCAGAAGGGACCGTGGGCCTCCTTCTTGGCCTTGGCAAACGCGAGGAAGGCGGGGCTGAACTCGGACACGGGCAGGACAGCTGGTGCACCCGGCCCCTCCACGCCGGCCCTGAAGCGCAGCATGTGCTTGTAGGCCGTGTCGTTGGTGCTGAGGTGGTGGAGGCGGTCGACGAGGTCCTTGAGGGAGGCGTAGTCGCTGAGGTAGATGGCTGCGTCGGGGACAGGCAGGAGCGCAGCGTAGTTTTCACGAGGCCCGTTGACGATCGGGACCACGCCTGCCTTGATGGCATTGAAGAATTTCTCGGTGACGTAGTCGCGGCAGTTGGTGTTCTCGAGCGAGAGGTAAAATCGGTAGTTTGCAATCGTCCTCGTGTTGACGTCGTCGCGGTTTTGGATGTCCCTGCCCGCGGACCCGTAGTTGTTCTCGCACGTGCCCATGGAGTGCACCGGGTAGTGCTTCATGAGTGCAGCGACGAACAGCTGCCGGTGGTTGTGTGGCTGGCAGCTGCTCGACATCCAGGCCACGGTGCCGTTGGGGACCTTCTGGGCGACGGGCACCAAGGGCGGCGCGATGGAGGCCTTGAGCAAGTCCCTCGGGCTGTAGGTGAACAGAAAGTCCGAGTCGAGCCGGTAGGACATCTTGTACTGGAACAGCCGCAGGACGTCGGGATGGTTCTCCTGGACGCCGTCGTTGAACGGGGACTCGATGCCTAACATGACCCACGGGATGGCGACGCCTAGGGGCACCACAGGTGTGCTGGCTGGGTCCCATGTCGGCGAGTGCATTATGACCGCGCTGGACTTGCCCTGGGCCACCATCCGCCGATCGTGGTTGACCGCACAGCGCTTGGGGCAGTACCAGTGGCCCCGCTCGGGCGCAAAGTTGCCGTCGTCCCCGGGCTGCTTTCCGTACTCGTCCGCGGACCGTCCCGGGCCCAGATTGCCTTCCCACCTTGTGCCCCAAAAGTCGTTCCAGATCGTCAGATGCAGGACGAGGTCGTCGTCGTCGTCAACGCCGTCGTCATCGTCGTGCGCCTGCCATTTGAAAGGCGTCGAGTTCGTTGTGAACACGCTGGTGACGGTTGCGTTGCCGCCCGCGTCGCTGCCGTTGTCTGGTGGCCACACGCTGCTGCTGCTCGTGCTGCTGGCTATCACCAGGACGTACACAAACATCGTCAGGACCATCGCCATGGCCCCCAGCGCGGCCGCCGCCAGGCGTAGTCGGGAGTGCATCACCATTTCGAAAAGGAAAACTGATCGAACTTTTTTTTTCGACTCGGATTTTTTTTTTTTTCCATTGGTCAGTTGCCGTGTCACCAACGAACACGACGGGGCTCGAACTGAAAGAAATGGTCGCACGGAATTTTCACGTGCTTCAGTTTGACCCTGTTCGTCATGTGGACACTCGTGAGCGCACTGGTCGCGGCCGGGCTCGCCGCCGCCGCCGTGCACCGCTACTGGACGCACGCGCAACGCGTGACGCTTGTGCACAACGCGACGAGCGAGCTGATCCCGCTGCTGCGCGCCACATGTCCGCGCCTGTTTGCGCGCCGCTTCGTGCCCACGCCGTGGATGACCAACGGGCACGTCCAGACCGTGTTCACGTCCGTGTCCAACGCGCTGGCGGCCTTCCCCGAGGTGCGGTACGTGCGCGAGGAGGTGCTGCTGCCCGACGGCGGCTGCATCACGCTCGACTGGAACGAGGGCCCTTGGGAGCCCACGACACCGACCCTTGTGCTGCTGCACGGCCTCACGGGCGGCAGCCAGGAGGGCTACATCAAGAGCACCGTCGACGCCGCCATGCGTAGCGGCGTCCGTTCGGTCGTGTTCAACGCCCGTGGCTGTGCCGGGTCCCGCCTGCGCACCAGCCAGATATTCTGCGCGGCCTACACGGACGACCTGCGCCACGCACTGGCCAAGATACGCGCGGCCGTGCCCGATTCGCCGCTGGTCGCCGCTGGGTTCAGCCTGGGCAGCAACATCCTCGTAAAGTACCTGGGCGAGGAGGGCGACCGCACGCCGCTGCTCGGCGCTGTCTCGCTGGGCAACCCGTTCGACCTGATGTGCGCAATGCGACGCCTCGAGGAGGACTGGCTGCACGACCTGCTCTACAACCGCACGCTCGCGGGCAACCTCAAGCGGTTCTACAGCAAGTATTACGGGAGTCGACAAGGAAAAAGTTTTTTTTTAAAAATATTTTCAATGCTGTTTTTTTGTGAAGGCACCAGGAGGACATCGATGACGCCAACGTCGACCCCGTCCACGTGCACCGCGCCCAGTCCATCAA
>Ga0302233_10002282_pt1 | contig 12204 bp, 10 predicted proteins | sample II_Palsa_N3_1_FD_193516 | JGI IMG/M metagenome (GOLD analysis project Ga0302233, IMG submission 193516) | Peat permafrost microbial communities from Stordalen Mire near Abisko, Sweden - II_Palsa_N3_1 | ecosystem: Environmental > Terrestrial > Soil > Palsa > Peat permafrost | place: Sweden...
AACGTTTCCTCGCCCATGAGGTGGTTGAGCGGACCATTCACTCTAAGCCGCTCCACGAGATCCGGATTGGCCATGAACAGCCGTCCAAACGACACCAGATCGGCGCGGCCGCTCGTCACCGCATCGATCGCCATCTGCCTGTCATAGCCATTGTTGACCATCCAGACGCCATCGAAACGGTCATGCAGAGCGGCATAATCAAACGCAATACTGTCCCTGGCGCCGCCCGTCTCGCCCTCAACAATGTGCAAATACGCCAAACCGAGGGGATTGAGGGCGCCTACGACATGATCGAAGAGCGCCTGCGGGTGGCTGTCCTGTGAGTCGCCGGCGGTGGAGACCGGGGATAGCCGAACGCCGAGGCGATCGGCACCAATGGCGTCCGCACAAGCCCAGGAAACATCGAGGAGCAGTCGTGAGCGGTTCTCGATGGAGCCGCCGTACGCGTCGGTACGATGATTGGTTCCGTCGCGTAGAAAGGCGTCGAGCAGGTAGCCGTGGGCTCCATGTAGTTCGACGCCGTCGAATCCGGCCTCGATGGCTCGCATGGAGGCGTGACGGAAGTCCTCGATAATTCCCGGGATCTCGTCTAACCGGAGCGCACGCGGCATCGACACGTCGACGAAACCCTTTCCGGCCAAGAAAGTTTTGGTTTTTGCGCGGATCGCGGAAGGGCCTACGGGTGCTTGGCCGTCTTGCTGGAAGCTTGTGTGGGAGACACGGCCCGTGTGCCACAATTGAACGACTATGGTGCCGCCCTTGGCGTGCACAGCGTCAGTAACCCTTTTCCAGCCTCGGACCTGATCGTCTGTAAAGCATCCTGGCGTACCGGCGTAACCTTGCGCTTGAACCGAAATCTGCGTGGCTTCGGCGATGATCAGGCCGGCCGTGGCGCGTTGGGCATAATATTCGAGAGCGAACGGTCCTGGCACCAGGCCTGGCCCGGCTCGATTTCGGGTAAGGGGAGCCATGACGATGCGATTGGCGAGTTCGAAGGCGCCCGCACGCATGGGTTCGAATAGAGCCTGAACCGAACGAGTTTGGTAGGTTTTTTTCATGCTGTGGCTCACGGATTATGGGTGGCGAATTGCGTGGGAAAAAGGCGCGCTATCGGTGCCGCACGAGGATTGAACGAGGCTATGTATCCTGCCGCGTCATTGATTGCCCTCCAGCATTTCATCGGCTCTCTGGTCGCCTTGAGTCTTCTCAGCGGACGAGAGATCTCCGAAAAATTTCCGGCGTCCTGATACCTATGCTTTGATGGCAATAGGAAGCATTTGACAAAGTTCGCGTCGAAAAATATCAAGACCAGTAAGCTTCTCGACCGTAGAAATTATGGAGCTGAGTCTCGTACATGCGGTTCAGAGGAACGGCGTCAACGAACGCTGGACTATGCTCGACTGCATCGCGAGTGAGCGTTGTCGAAACCGTAGCTCTGGCCGAATCGACACTCTCGATCCATTCGGTCGACAGTAGTATTTCCCTCGCGCTGTTCCACCAGTCTCTTGTATTGACAGTCATGTAGCGGACGACCCATGTCTCATCGTCGAACACAAAATCGGCGACATGCCCGATGGTGCCGTCCGCGGTCGCCACGGAGAAGCTTCCCGCCTGTTGCGCACTCAGCAGATGTAGGTCGGCACGCGAGCCTTTGACGTGAAGCGTTGGGCGCAGTTGCAGATATTCAAGGCCAGGCGTTGAGTCACCGGATGCGGGGTGAGACGCAAAGGTCGACCTGACTCTGGCGGCCCAATAGGGTCTGCATCCGTAGTAGTCGAACAGCTTGGACTCCTGGAGGCGGGAAACGGGTTTTCGGGTATCGATTGGAGGGCTGCCCGTCATCTGCCGCTGTGTCAGGTTCAAGGTGACAACGCCTGCCGCGAAATCAATCCCTCTAACAGAAAAAGGCGATACCCATATTTCCTGCCAGTTGTTCCATCCCGTCGCCTCGATAACGATAAAGCGAATACCCCACGTCTCGTCATCGAAATAGACATGTTCTACCGCGCCAAGATGGCCATCCACGCAAGTTACCTTGCAGCCTTTCAGATCTTCTATGCTTCGCAACATAAGGGTGCCCTATCAATAAAAATGGCGAATCTGCCTGCTCGTCGAAGCCGGCCACGAGAATGGAAAATTCTGTTGGCACGGCAGGTCAGCCTTGATGCACCGACAAGCCGTCACGCCGTTGCAAGAATATGAGTAAGCGTAAAGGTGGAGTGCCGCTGGCGATAGACTCGGAATCTACTCATGAACCCATAAAGGTTCCTCCGAATATCTTCACTTCCTGCTTTCGACTATCCGTGACTTCGGGTAGGTCATTCTCAGGTCGTCCAATGTGTCGAGGAGGATCCAGATCGGATCGACCTCGCATTCTTCTTGCCATCTCGTGTATTCGAAGCGGCGCGCCTGACGTAAGGTATATCTGGGACTGGACTTGAAGACCGGTCAGGTGCGTGTAGTACTGGTGAAGCGACAGGACGTCGATGACGCGAGCGCATTGACTGGGCTGCTGGGCCCGATCCCCGTAGACGAACCTATCGACAAGATCGGCGGTGACCGTGCGCACAATACACGGCACTGCCATACAGCGATAGCCGTGCGCGGCGCCACTCCCTCGATTCCACTCACGAAGGGGCAAGGCAAGGCATTGGCCTGAGCGCATGCCCGGCGAAAGCTGGCACAACGAGGTGGAATAGAAACATACCGCGACGCGGCCGGCGCACATGGGAGACGCGCAGCGGCTATCACTAGCGTTCGCTTGACCAAAACAAGATCTGCCGTATTTGATTTACTTACGGGTAATCGTCTGTGTCGCGCCGCATCGGTTCGCAAGCGACCGACACGGCGATCCGAATCGGCGTGCTGAACCGAATGGCAGCGCTTGCGCGCCCTCAAACCATTCGCATCGCTTGAATTCATGAGCACTAGAGAAGCTGTGTTTTCGCGCCCGAGTTACGCAACGACGCCACTCGAGCACCGAGGCATTGCAATGGACGCAAGTCTCTCCGAGCCATGGGACGCCGATCCGGAATGACAAGAATTTGTGCGGCGATCGCCAATTAGCCTAGCACCGTCGTGGGGTCTAGGATGTGCGAGTCATCCAGGAAGCGCGGGGTTGCATCAGGCAACGTCGCGCAAGTCTCGACTCCCTTTGAGTCGATAGACCGGCTCCGCGTAAAAACCCACGCCCCTGTACCCGCGTTCCATAGCAAGGCAGCTCGGACCATCGCTCTATGCAGGTCGATAGAGCAATCACACCCTGATAGTCCTGGATATCTCCAGATCGATCCAGACCACGCCTTCACGTAACCCGTGCAGCAAAGCGTCTCGCTCGGTTATGAAAATCTGACTATCCTTAAACTCGTGGGCGAAGTCGCCGCCGAGGCAGCGAGCAGTCACTTTGATCTGACTGATAAAGCCGCCTTCGGCTTCGTGCGTTGCTGCAGTAACTGACCAATTTGCATTTCCATCGTCGACTCTACCAGACAGATTCATGAAGATCTCCTCGCAGCTTTTTCTTCTTTCGGGATAGACTGCCAAATCCTCCTGACTGATGCAGAATTGTTCATCACAATCCTACGCGGTCGTCCTATACAGGAGCGATTGCGAGCCTCGACGAGGACACTGAACGTACAAGCTGCACTCATCACTCGAGATCATCGCCGACACTAAGCATAGACTCTGAAGCCCAAAAACGAGAAGCTCGGAAACTACTCAGGCCTAAACATGTGCCTCAATCTCCAGACGGTAAGTTGCAAATAGACGCCAGAATCTCAACGCTATTCGCAGGCCGGTCCTTCGAACCCCTTGCTCAAAGCTATCGAAGCCGTAAGCTTCTGAACATGACATCTCAAGGTGCTTGTTTTCAGGCGCTTGGCAACTGCCGATATCATTCGCCGGCGCCGGCAAACACGAGTTGTGCGAGCGAATTTGCGGCTGTCCATGTCCTCGCGAGATTCGATCGCGGGAGATCGTTTCGCCGCGGGATTCCTTAACGCTGGGTCAAGAGGCTATGGGAAGCGCGCCGCGAGGTAATAGTCAGTGCTGAACGCAAGCGCACTCATGCATGAGTAGTTTCCGATGCTGTCCCTCTAGATCGGTCTCGGTTATGTTTATCTCCCGGGGGTAGCTGACTTTCAGCTCTCAGTAATCGCTTGAATAGGCAAAGCTTCAGGTTTTGCAGTGATACATCCGCTTAAGCCGAGTCTGTCGTCAAAAGACGAGTTCTGCAGTCGATAATCGTGCCTACAGCTGTCATCCAAATGACAGGGGGAATTTATGTCCTTTCCGAATCGCCTGCTTCGGCCCGCAGAGCAGCGACTTGCAAGTCTACCGTTACCTTGCTCGCTCGTACTTCCTGGAGGTCAACGGCTCGGCGCGGCGCGACCTAGACTCGCGTTTATCGTCCACGACTTGCGCGCGCTCTTGCATCTGGCGAGAGGCGCGATCGGGCGGCTAGCAGAAGAGTACGTGGAGGGTCGGCTCGAGATCGAAGGCGATATGCGTGATCTTATGGCGACAGCACCGGCATTATTCGGCAACGATCCGACCCAAGCAGCCAGAAGATGGTGGCGCCGCCTTGTGCAGCGTACACAACGCCAAGTGTGGGAACACACTCATCATAGTCGCCAAAAGGATAGCACGCAGATTCAGCAGCACTACGACGTTTCTGACGACTTTTATGCGTTATGGCTCGATCCAAAGCGAGTGTATTCTTGCGCATACTTTGCCAATCCAGCCATGACTCTAGCCGAAGCCCAGGAGGCAAAGCTCGACCAGATCTGCAAAAAACTTAGGCTGCGCTATGGCGAGCGTTTCATCGACATCGGCGCTGGTTGGGGTGGACTCCTATATTGGGCGGCCGAGAATTATGGAGTCGATGCAACTGGCATTACCTTATCCCTGAACCTGTACGAGTACGTCAGCAGGCTCATTCAACAAAAAGGTTTGCAAGGTCGAGTACGTATACTTCCGCAAGACTACCGCGACGTCGACGAAGCCATGCCCTTCGATAAAGTGGCATCAGTGGGAATGTCCGAACATGTTGGCCGTCCTAACCTGGTTCGTTACTTCGCGAAGATTCGTCGTCTGCTAAAACCGGGCGGTCTTATGATGAACCACTGCATTACCGCTGCCGGCACGGACAGCTCGCAAGTTGACGGTGGGATGGCCGATTTCATCGACAGATATATTTTTCCTGGAGGCCAGCTCGTGCACGTAGGACTTATTCTGGGCGCGATGGCACGGGCTAACCTCGAACCCTTGGACGCCGAGTGCTTACGTCCCCACTATGCTCAAACACTTTGGCACTGGGTTGACGCGTTGGAGTTGAATCTCGGGGAGGCCCGGCGTGTGCTTGGTGCGGACGCTGAAAAGGTCATTCGCGCTTATCGACTATACCTAGCCGGCTCGGCAATGGGGTTTGAGCAGGGCTGGACATCTTTATTTCAGATCCTCGCGTCACGTCCAGACGGCGTTGTCGAACCACACGAGACGCATCGGAGCCGACTGTGTGCTATGCAAAGCCGATATCCATTCAATCGCACGTATATGTCTGACCACGGCAGTAGAAGCTTAGCGGATTATCGAGGAAGCGGAAAACCAGCCGTGAGTGGAAGCCTTCGTCATGATGTCGTGTCAACAGACGACGACATTCACCGGGCTAGCCCCGTGAGATCCCGCGCTTGCAAAAGCGAATAATACACGGCAGTTCGCAACTGCCCTTCGGAATTATCGAATCAGGAGTGCGACTTGGACAAATACCATGAACTTGAGACGTCACATTGGCATCTCGACGATATAAGTTACGGCGATATTGATATCGCACGTGTGCGAGAGCGTGAAGAGCTGTTCATTCTTGTGTGCAGCGCGTCGTTTATCGAGAGCTGCTCGGACATCTACACGCACAATCTTGTAACCAATTTCGCAGACGACTCGGAGATCGCGGACTGGCTGAGTGGGCAATGGGAACCGGAAGAACTGCTGCACGGACGGGCACTGAAGGCTTACGTTGAACATGTCTGGCCGGAGTTTGACTGGAACCGAGCATTTGCCGACCTGTTGTTGGAATACTCGAGGTTGTGCAGCGTGGAGAAGCTTGAGCCTACACGCGCTCAGGAAATGGTTTCGCGATGCATCGTTGAGATGGGCACCGCCACTTATTACGAGGCACTCCATGCCGTTTGCGATGAACCGATTCTTCAGGACCTTGCATGGCGCATCCGCAATGACGAGTTAAAGCATTACAAACACTTCTATCGCTATTTCCTGAAATATCAAATGCAGGATCCTATCTCCCGGTCTCAGGTGGTCGCAGCGCTTTGGCGCCGTCTTATCGAACTGCGCCAGACCGATACAAGAATAGCGATACGATACGCCGCTAAATGGGGGTTTTCCGGGAGGGAGAGTTCGCCTTCGTTCGAAGATATCAGCAAACGGGTTTTCGGATTAATGGGCGTGCACTATCCAATCAAACTCGCGGTGCAGATGACGCTCAAGCCACTGCAACTAAATGTCCGTTTGAGGCATTTGGCCGAACGCCCGCTGGCGATGATAGCTAGGCGGGTGCTACGAAGTTAGCGAAATGCGTTGATTGGAAGCTTTGGATATAGCACTAAAGGCACGTTGATCGGTTTGGTCTTCTATGTAGAATTTTTCAAAGATGACCTGGAAGCTCTAAATCATCGAAAGCCGCGCGCGAGAATCGAAGCGGGCTTTGGCCTTCGTCGAGGATGTGTAAAACAGGCCCGTGGCTGTCGTGAAGCGTGATTGAATAACCACCGCTGGCGCTTGTTTCCTCGCGAAACGAATGAATCACATTGTTCCAGTGGGCCACGCAGGCGTAAGAGGCAACGACCGATCTTGCGAGAACGCGTGGCGTGGGAATCGAAGCGAAAATTTTTGGTTTCGAAAGAGCTGAGGGCAGCTCTGGCATAGAGCCGCCGAGCGTTTTGATGTGAGAAGGCTCCAGTGACACGCAGCTTTCGTGAGATTGTCTATAGCGAAGGTTCGCCTGACGCGGTACGAAGCGAGAGGATGTCTTGCAGGCACGGTGTCCAGAGGGTACGAGACCACCGTCACGACGGCTCCAAAACGAACTGGGTAGTTTCCGAACCTGAACTCTGGATCACGCGCGCCTATGATAGATGCGTTCCTCCACCGCAAGCTTCTATAGGAATTACCATGACACCGTACGGCATAGTTGTTGCCACCTTCGACGACCATCAAGAAGCAGATGCAGCGGTGCGCAAGCTAATCACTGCGGGTTTCGACATGAAGCACTTCAGCGTGGTGGGAAAGGGGTACCACACTGACGAGAAAATAGTCGGCTTCTATAGCATCGGTGACCGCATGAAGATTTGGGGAAAATATGGCGCATTTTGGGGTGGATTGTGGGGACTTTTTTTCGGCTCCGTTTTTATTACGTTCCCGGTGATTGGCCCCGTTGTGATTTTGGGTTATCTCGCTGCTGCTGTGGTTTCGGCGGTAGAAGGGGCGGTGGTAGTGGGGGGCATATCAGCCCTTGGGGCCGCACTTTTTACTGCCGGTATGCATAAGGATAGCGTCATTCATTACGAATCGGTCATAAAAGAGGATGGATTTCTTATAGTGGCTCATGGCCCTGCCGAAGAAATGGCCAGAGCCAAGGATAACCTTGCTACGTCTTATCCGAAACGCCTCGATTTACATGAGCGCTCCGACATGGAGGCCGTAGCCGAGCCGGCTGTATAAGAGCAATTTCCCATGGCGGGCGCGGTACCGCTCGTCAAAGAGCTGTGGTGTAAATAGATACTCGGATCGAAAACTTCCTATAGGTCGGACGCGTTATCGAGCAAAAAAAACGGGATTCCCAACGGCGCGATCAACCATATCTTTGAGGCCAAGTGTTGCGAGGTCAAAATGACCTCCGCGATTGCGATGCATCAGCTCGATTCCCGAAATTGTGATTGTGGCGTTCCCGACTCGTCGGCGCCGAGTGTCATGCTCGTCCGGTACTTGACGTTGCATTTGACTTGCTCGATCACTTTGTTCTGTACGTCGAGGAACGATCCTTTGTGTGCTCGGCTCCAGAACGTAACCTTTCATCGCGCCCAACGCACCAGGCGAGGCAGCGTAGCAATACAACTTGATGGCGCGCCGCGGCTCGCCGTGCTGCTTAACGCTTTGCAGCGGAAATCTCTTGTCGCGGCCACGTCGTGCCTGCCGCAGGGCGTCTGGTACGCGGTCCGACCGAACCGGTCCGCCACCGCTATCTAGCGGTAGACCTTTTTGCCACGAATCTTCAGGTGGGTTCGAACTCGCCACGATCGGTCTGCGGGCGTGCCAAATCGGTTCTAATGTTTGACGAACTCTTGCGTGTAACATTTCACCCAGCTAAGGATCGTTGTGTGAGAGGCGACAAGCCGCTGCTCGGCCAGCATCTCGACTAGATCGCGCAGACGGAGTTTGTAGCGCAGGTGCCACCAAACGCAAAGAATGACGATCGTGCGATCAAAATGCCGCCCCATCGACAACCTGTCCGTGCTCTTCAGTTTGCTCAACACCATCGACTTACGAGATGGATTGAACGCTCCCTCGACTGAGTAGTTTCCGATCCTTCCGTGCAAGGGACTATCACAATTAAGATAAGGGTGTCGGTTACCGATTTGGAAACCGGCGAGGTCGGCTGATATCCGACTCGATTTCTAGTTCGATTTCATCCATAGCGAAGTTCGGAGGGAAGTGGAAACTATGTCAGAAAATTCTGCTAACCAGCCTCCCATGAACTCCGCCGCTACGGACGCTGAAGCTATCCGGCAGCCTGACGCGCCGGACGGGATCTGCGCGCCGCAAGCCCTTGCCATCTCCGAAACTAGAGCGCTGCTTGCGGAAGCACAAGCTGCAGCTACATCGGTACAGGAAGAGTTTTTGCGCGCGAAAGCCGAGACAGAAAACGTGCGGCGCCGGGCGCGGGAAGACGTGCAGAAGGCCCACAAATTCGCTATTGAAAACTTTGCTGAGAATCTGCTACCCGTGGTCGACAGCTTGGAGGCGGCGCTCGCGCATTCATCTAATGACTTCGAGAAGGTGCGCGAGGGAATTGAAATCACACTGCGGCAGTTGAGCGGCGCATTTGAAAAGGGCCGCATTGTCGAAGTGAATCCTGTCGGCGAAAAGTTCGATCCGCATGTGCATCAGGCGATATCGATAGTGCAGGCTGATCAAGAACCTAACACGGTTGTGAAGGTGCTGCAAAAAGGCTATGTGATCGCCGGGCGAATGCTGCGCCCGGCGCTTGTGACGGTGGCCACCCCGAAGTAAAGCTTTAGTTTGAACAAGTTGATGTCATCTCTGATATCAGGCGGCGTAAAGGTCGATTGCTATTTGCCAACATGGCCTTTGTTGCAGACGGATTTCGTGAGGAAAGCTTCAGATTTGCTGGAAAAAAGTTAGGAGCATGTCGGTCTTCGCTACTGAGCAAGATGCGAACGCTCTAACTTGGCGTAGAGGGTTAAATTTGAGCGGCCGCCTGTAGGTTCAACGGAAAAACCCGGTGAATCGTCGATGCGGGGAGTGCTGCAGTCAACATCAGGAGAGTGGTAAAAATGAGCAGAATCATTGGTATCGATCTGGGCACGACGAACTCGTGCGTTGCGATCATGGAAGGCAACACGGTCAAGGTCATTGAGAACGCGGAAGGCACGCGCACTACACCGTCGATCATCGCTTATGTGGACGACAACGAAATTCTCGTCGGTGCGCCGGCGAAGCGTCAATCGGTCACGAACCCAGAGAACACGCTCTACGCCATCAAGCGGCTGATTGGACGCCGTTTCGACGAAAAAGAAGTGCAAAAGGACATCGCGTTGATGCCGTACAAGATCGTGCGCGCCGACAACGGTGACGCGTGGGTCGAAGTTCGTGGAAAAAAACTGGCACCGCCGCAAATCTCGGCTGAAGTTCTGCGCAAGATGAAGAAGACCGCTGAAGACTATCTCGGCGAAGAAGTGACGGAAGCCGTCATTACGGTTCCGGCCTACTTTAACGACAGCCAGCGTCAGGCGACGAAAGACGCGGGCCATATCGCTGGTCTGGAAGTGAAGCGCATCATCAACGAACCGACCGCAGCCGCGCTCGCGTTCGGTCTGGACAAGAACGAAAAGGGCGACCGCAAGATTGCGGTGTACGACTTGGGCGGCGGCACGTTTGACGTGTCGATCATCGAAATTGCAGATATCGACAAAGAAAAGCAGTTCGAAGTGCTCTCCACGAACGGCGACACGTTCCTCGGCGGTGAAGATTTTGACCAGCGCATCATCGAATACATCATCGGTGAATTCAAGAAGGAACAAGGCGTCGACTTGTCGAAAGACGTGCTTGCACTGCAACGCCTGAAGGAAGCCGCTGAAAAGGCAAAGATCGAGTTGTCGTCGGCTACTCAGACTGAAATCAACCTGCCCTACATCACGGCGAACGCTTCAGGTCCGAAGCACTTGAACCTGAAAGTTACGCGTGCGAAGCTGGAGTCGCTGGTTGAAGACCTGATCGAACGCACGATGGAACCGTGCCGTATCGCTATCAAGGATGCAGGCGTGAAGGTCGGTGAAATCGACGACATCATCCTGGTCGGCGGTATGACACGTATGCCGAAGGTGCAGGAAAAGGTTAAGGAATTCTTTGGCAAGGAACCGCGCCGTGACGTGAACCCGGACGAAGCGGTGGCCGTTGGCGCTGCGATTCAGGGCCAGGTGTTGTCGGGTGATCGGAAAGACGTGTTGTTGCTGGACGTGACGCCGTTGTCGCTGGGTATCGAAACCCTCGGCGGCGTGATGACGAAGATGATCAACAAGAACACGACCATCCCGACCAAGCACGCACAGGTGTATTCGACCGCTGACGACAACCAGAGCGCCGTGACAATCAAGGTGTTCCAAGGCGAGCGTGAAATGGCAGCGGGCAACAAGCTGCTGGGCGAGTTCAACCTTGAAGTCATTCCGCCGGCATCGCGCGGCACGCCGCAGATCGAAGTGAGCTTTGACATCGACGCGAACGGGATTTTGCACGTCGGCGCGAAGGACAAGGCAACGGGCAAGGAAAACCGCATCGTCATCAAGGCGAACTCGGGTCTGTCGGACGCTGAGATCGACAAAATGGTGAAGGACGCCGAAGCGAACGCTGACGAAGATCACCGTCTGCGTGAACTGGCCGATTCGCGCAATCAGGGCGACGCGCTGGTGCACAGCACGAAGAAGGCCGTCGCTGAATACGGCGACAAGGTTGAAGCGGCGGAGAAGGAAAAGATCGAAGCGGCGTTGAAGGATCTTGAAGAAGCGCTGAAGAGCACGGCGAGCGACAAGGCCGCGATCGACGCGAAGATCGAAACGCTGGCAACGGCGTCGCAGAAACTCGGCGAAAAGATGTACGCCGACATGGCTGCAGCGCAAGGTGCGGCGGGCGCGGCGGCAGGTGCAGCAGGCGCGGGCGGCCCGGGTGCGCAAGCGGCGCCGGAGCAGCACGACGATGTTGTCGATGCCGACTTCAAGGAAGTGAAGAAGGGTTGAACGATCGAGCTACCGCATGAACTGTGCGATGTAGCAGCGAGCAAACATGCTCGGCGAACGGTTGGCCACATGGATGGAGAAGGAGCTTGGTGATCCACCTGGAATCCCAACCTTGGAAATTTTTAGAGGGTGATCCGCCTCTTTTCAATAGCCCATAACCGCACGGATAACGAACTGCAAGGGTCCGAAGGCTAATTCGCGCAGATTGGATTTGCTCTCTATGGGGCGATCTAGACCCCAGCAATGCAGCCTAACATTTGAGCATGGACGTGATGAGAAATGACAAGCTAACCACGAAGTTCCAGGAAGCACTGGCCGACGCGCAGAGTCTTGCCGTCGGCAATGACAATCAATATATCGAACCGGTTCACTTGCTTTCCGCGCTGATTGCGCAGCAGGACGGTTCGGCGCGCTCGCTGCTGTCGCAGGCGGGCGTGCAGGTCCAGGCGCTGCAAACCGCGCTCAAGGACGCCATGACGCGTCTGCCGCAAGTTCAGGGCACGGACGGAAACGTCCAGGTCAGCCGCGATCTCGCCGGCTTGCTGAACAGCGCCGACAAAGAGGCGCAAAAGCTCAACGACACGTTTATCGCAAGCGAGATGTACCTGCTCGCCATCGCCGATGACAAGGGCGAAGCCGGCCGTATCGCCAAGCAGCATGG
>Ga0302233_10002285_pt1 | contig 12192 bp, 12 predicted proteins | sample II_Palsa_N3_1_FD_193516 | JGI IMG/M metagenome (GOLD analysis project Ga0302233, IMG submission 193516) | Peat permafrost microbial communities from Stordalen Mire near Abisko, Sweden - II_Palsa_N3_1 | ecosystem: Environmental > Terrestrial > Soil > Palsa > Peat permafrost | place: Sweden...
GCAATCTTCTTCATAAGCTTCCTTTGCGTGCCCCGAACACCCGATCCGCAAGAGCAATTTCATGCGGTCAAGCTGAGGGGCCAAGTTCGTAGACTCATCACTAGTTGTACGATAACGTACTATCTTCGATTGGAAAACCGATTTCAACTAGGCATTTACCCGCATGATTTTCGCTGCATTTGTTTGACTTCATCCAAATTCGCGGTCTTTTTGAGATGTTTTATTGTATGACGTCATATCACTTGGGTGATATTTTCACGTCTGGATGGGTGCAACACGGTCGGACGCATTGCAAGGCCGATACAAGCCGCATCAACAAGTTCAACGACGACAAATGGCTCAAATCGATAATTTTGACCCGTCGCGGAAACCGCACTAAGGCCTTGGGCTCAGCCTCACGCAGCCAGTCACCGGGAGGATTTCAATAGGCGTTGCGTCACCGCATGGGCAGAAAAAGCGGCTAGGTCTCGAACAGGTTCCGAATCAAGTGCGTACTGCCCCAGCATCGGACATGTTCCGCATTGCATTTGGCGGATCTCCCCCCGTTCCCCTCTAATATTCAGCAAACCTAATTATTTAAAAAGATCGGTACGAGAACGTAATTCAAGTCCTGAACCGAGCATCGAACGACGCTCCGTCAATCTGTCAATTTTTATCAAAGTTCACGCGTTTTCATCGACTTTGGATGAAAACTTCAGCATTGTTAAAAAGACATCTCTTCTATAAACCGCTTGCTGGAAGCTTTTTTCATCAGGAGAGCCTCTGACAACGATAGAACTTGGCGTGGAGACGTCGTGAAAAATAATGCGCTTCCTGTTCATCCCTGCTCGCGCCGGAAAATATTGAATGCCTGGACCGACCTCATCCCTGGCAGGCGTCATACGAGTTAGCTGGTAGAGTACAACCACGGAAATTCTGCAATGCGAAATAAATGTTTATTAAGTGCACTCTCGCTGGTTCTGACGTTGACTGCGTGTGGGGATGGGGGACGAAGCAACGCCAATTCGACCGCGTCAAGCGATAACGTGGCCTCTCCCGCTAGTGGCACAACCGAGGGGAGTAATACGGTGGCCTCCGATACAGCCGCTATCCCCGATACGGCAGCCACCTCCGATACAGCAGCCATCCCCGATACCGCAGCCATCCCCGATACAGCGGCTAACTCGGATACAGCAGCCTCAGGTACAGCGGCCGCGTCCGATACAGCAGCGTCCGATACAGCCGCCTCTGACACGCCAGCCACCCCTGGCTCCACGCCTTACAACACGCAGGACATCAGCGTCACCAATGCGACATTGCCCGCTGCGCTGGCCGCGCTGGACGCGGCGCTGCCGGCCGAACCGTCCATGCCGGCAACGGTATGCTCGACGCTGTCCGCCAATCTTTCGTCGGCTCAATTTGCCCTGCCCAACGCAACCGATCCGACTGTCGATAACCAGGCAGCAGTGACCCTCAAGGTAACGAATTCAAACCCGGATACCGCACGCATTCAGGCCGCCATGACGACCTGTGCTCCGGGCCAGGCCGTCAAGCTTGTAGCAAGCGGGACGAACAACGCGTTTCTATCGGCGCCTCTGACGCTGCCGACCGGTGTCACCTTATGGGTGGATTCGGGTGTAACGCTCTATGCGTCGCGCAACCCGCTTGACTACGACAAGGGCCTTGGCAGCGCCAACGCCTGTGGCGATGCAACCGCCACCACGACGGGCACTGCATGCAAGGCCTTGATGACTGTGGCGGCTGGTGCGAACGGCAGCGGCGTTGTTGGCCTCGGCACCATCGACGGCCGGGGCGGCAGTGCGCTGACGGGCGGCCCCAAGGCAGGAATCATGACCTGGTGGGATGTCTCACTGCTCAACAAGGTTAGCGGGTACAGCCAGAACAACCCGATGTTGCTTGACCTGACCCAGGGCGGCAGCAATTTCACGCTGTACAAGATTGCGCTGCTGAACTCGCCGTATTTCCATGTAAAGATCAACTCCTATAATGGCGTCACGGCATGGGGGGTTCAGATACTGACGCCGTCACTGGCCTACTCGGTTCCAAACTATGCGTGCACGACACTGCCCAGCACAACCACAGCCGCCACAACACCCGGGCGTTGCTACACGCCGGACTATGCCAAGAACACCGACGGAATCGACCCAGGAGGCAGCAGCAACGTCACAGTCGCCTATTCGTATATCAGCGGCGGCGACGACAACGTTGCGGTAACGGCCTCCAACAAGAGCAATTGTCCGACTCCCGGGGCAAATGGATATTGCGCGAGCACCAATACGCTCATTGCGCATAACCACTTTTATTACGGTCATGGCATGTCGGTCGGCAGCGGCTCGCAAGGTGGCGTGAGCAATCTGTTCGTGTGGGACCTGTCGATAAACGGGGAAGGCAGTACAAATGGCGCGGGCCTGCGCATCAAGGGTTCTCCGGGAACAGGCGGCAGTGTTTCCGCAACCTACGCAGCGGTCTGTATTGCAAACGAAAAACAACCGATTGTGGTTGATCCCTTTTACGCTTCGAACACCGGGACCACGCTTCTTCCGAACTTCAACAACATCTCGTATGTGGGCATCCATGCGGTCAAACTCGCTGGAGCCAAGTATCCGGGGTCATCGAACTGGAGCAATGTCATTAACGGGTTGAGTGTGTCTCCCGTGACTAACCTGATGCTGGATAATGTGTATTTCGATACGGTAGCGGCCTGGGCTAACTCTGGCAAACCACCTGGTGGCTTTACCGGCTCCCCCAACTATGTTGGCTTTAACATTGGATCAGGCTCGACGAATTTTCCAATACCGACATCAGGCCCCGGTGTGCGTGTCACGGGCATAACGGGTACGGCAACAAGCAGCAATGCCCTCGACTGCACCAACGCATTTCCGGCCTTTAGTTCGGTCAATCCGAATGCTCCAATCTGACATGCTCAAAGCTCAGCCTTAAAACTCGGCATCCAGCTCGTCGATCTCCTCAACCTCCTGCTGCGCATCCGAGATCCACTGCTGCATCTCCGGCAAGGCGAGAATGCGCTGCGCATACTCGACAATCTCCGGTTCAAGCTTGACGTCGTAGGTGACAAAGCGCGTGACGACCGGTGCGAACATTGCATCGGCGGCGCTCAGCGTGCCGAACAGGTACGGGCCATCATATTGCCTGAGGCATTCGAGCCAGATCGCCGTCACTCGCTCGATATCCGTCTGCGCGCGTGCCCATATCGTGAAGTTCGGGAAGTGCGCTTTAATATTCATGGGCAATGCCGAGCGCAACGAAGCGAAGCCCGAATGCATTTCTCCGCAAATAGAACGACAGTGCGCGCGCAAGCGCCGGTCAGCGGGCAACAACCCCGCTTTCGGGCGCACCTCGTTCAGATACTCCGCAATCGCGAGCGTGTCCCATACCTTGATGCCATCATGAACCAGGCAGGGAACGAGAATGGACGGCGACAGCAGCAGCAGTTCGGCACGCGCACCGGGATCGTCCACCGGCATCACGAACTCTTCGAACAGTAGCCCGCTGAACTTGGTGAGCAACCAGCCTCGCAACGACCACGACGAATAGTTTTTGCTGCTGATAGTGAGCGTAGCGTTCGTCATCTGAAGCTCCTCGGCGATTCAAGCGAAATACGCGCGCCCGGGTGTGCGGCGCAGTGCACGCACGCACCAAAAGACGGCATGTTCAGTGCGTGTTCAGGAATGTTGCAAGGGATGTGCCACTTTCAACAGCCCTCATGCTGACGCTGCACGTTGACATACGCATGGCATACGTATTGCGTTGATATGCACCACTCGACAATACGCGCTCAAGCGAAAGGCGATGAACCCATTCGCATACTCCGGCTATCAGGCGATGGCAGATCTCACGCTGCCAGTACGCCACGGCGCGGCACTGGTCAATCACGCGCTCGACGCGTGGCCTTTTCTCGCCGATACACCTCAAGGCCGGTCTCTGCGCGCCACTTGCGATCTGGTGACGCTGTCAGCACTCACGCATAGCCGGCGTCCATTTGCTATCGACTCGGTGGAGATGGACGGCAAAAGCGTACCGGTGGTCGAGGAGATTACGCTCGCCACGCCGTTCTGTTCTTTGCTTCATTTTGCGAAGGAAGGCGGCCCGAAACAGCCGCGCGTGCTGGTGATCGCGCCCATGTCCGGCCACTTCGCCACCCTGCTGCGCGGCACGGTGCGCACCCTGCTGCCCGACCACGACGTCTACATCACCGACTGGATCAACCCTCGCGATGTCTCGCTGGCACAAGGCCGTTTCGGTTTCGATGAATACGTCCAGCATGTAATCGACTTTATCGTTGCGCTGGGACCCAACAGCCATTTGCTGGCTGTCTGCCAGCCGACCGTTGCCGCCCTCGCAGCCGTGTCCCTGATGGCCGCAGACGATCATCCGCTGCAACCCGCCAGCATGACGCTGATGGCCGGGCCTATCGACACACGTATCAATCCGACGTCGGTGAACGTGCTGGCGAAGAGCAAGCCGATCGAATGGTTCGAGCGGAATCTGATCAGCGCCGTGCCGTGGGGGTTTGCGGGCGCAGGCCGGCGGGTTTATCCGGGCCATACACAACTGATGGCGTTCATGTCGATGAATCCCGCCCGTCATTTCGATGCCTTCGAAGACATGGTGTATCAGCGCGCCAAGGGCGACCCCGCGAAGGCTGAGGCTATCCGCGTATTCTATGAAGAATACTTCGCGACGATGGATTTAACGGCCGAGTTTTATCTCGAGACCATCGATATGGTCTTTCAACAGCACGCGTTGCCGCTGCACGAACTGGAAGTACGCGGGCGCAAGGTTGATCCCTCGTTGATCCGGCGAACCGCGCTGCTGACCGTTGAAGGCGAGCGCGACGATATCTGCGCGGTCGGCCAGACGCTTGCCGCGCAGGAACTGTGCAACAAGTTACGCCCCTACATGAAGACCCACCACGTGCAAACGGGTGTGGGCCACTATGGGGTGTTCAATGGCAAGCGTTGGGAACGCCATATCTATCCGCGCGTGCGCGCCATGATCCACGACAACGAGCCAAGCCCGATTGTTATCAACGCGCGCGCCCAGCCTTTGCAATCTCTGGCGCCGCTCGCACGCCCTGTCACACCGCGCATGGATGTGAATGCGCAGTCCGAAGGGCGTTGATTCGCTGGGTTGAGAACGCGCCGCCTCGGGCTCGTCTCAGGCTCATTCAAGCAGGTTGCTGGCTCTTCCAAGGCGTGAAAGCGGGAACGTCGCACGGTCCCTTTGCGTCGATGGTAGTGAAGCTGGCAGGGCCGACTATCTCCAGATACTCCATGTCCTCGGAATAATCGAAGAGGTAGTGCACGATTCCCGGTGCCTGATGAACGCAGTCGCCGGTGGCGACCAGCGTCTCCTTGTCGCCGTACATGAAGCGCGCCCAGCCCTTGAGCATGATCACAATATGGAATTCAGCCTCATGACGGTGCCAACCTGTGCCTTGCTCTGGTGCATTGTTCGCTTTCACGAGTTGCGCGACCACCTTGCCGCCGGTCGCCTCTGCGATGCCTAAATCACGGTAAAGAAAAAAATCGCGCAACCCCTGATCCTCATAAGGGGTGTCTTGTGGCCGGATATGCGAAAAGCGAGTGGCAAGTTCGAACGTTTCAGATGACATGGGCACGCTCCGGTTACGCAGCAAAACTGTCGAATGAAAAGGGCTAGCTACTTTGCTATGCATCAAGCGTTCCAACTTGCAGGGCCACAGGGGAACAGCAATCAAGCGAATTCCCGCGGTTTTCCTTGGACAAAAGCTAAGGCGTGCGCTCGCTTAAAAGTGGCATTTAAAAAGCACATTCACTCGCTGGCGTTTTCGCGCTCAAACTCCGCTAAAGACATTGCACATCACCGAGTGTGTGTTGCAAACTTGGTTCCGTAGTGTTTCGTGGCGGGTTGCAGCGCGTGCCATCCTGGAACCGTTCACTGGAGATCGACACCATGTCCTACATCAGCGTCGAGATCAGAGCCTACGATGAAGCGCGAAAAGTAGTGATCGTCGCCTTCAGTGAAAAATGGCCCGTCAAACTGTCTTCCGCCGTCATAGCGGAGTTGACCCTTGAAGACTGCGACACCATCGGGCGCGACGGCGAACTGATTGAAGCAGGCCTGACCGATGACGAAGCATGCGTCCTCAAGATGCTGTTCGAGGACGAGGGCACCATTGAAGATTTCCTCGCTGATCCTTCCAGGCTGATTGGTTGCACAAGCGAGCTCGACGACTAAGCCGATAGCGCTTACGACGAGCAAGCGTTATCTCATCACCGTAAAAATCCTGACCAATCCCCCGCTACGTTTTGCACGTTCAGGCAAGAACGCGCGAGGATCGGTCTATCGCGCGGGCATCGCATCATGGTTCCATGAAGACTCAATCAGCAGAGGAGTCAATGATGCAGAAAACATGGTTTATCACGGGTGCAAGTCGCGGCCTTGGCGCGCTTATCGCCAAGGCCTCGATGCAGGCTGGTGATCGAGTCGTCGCGACGGGACGCAAGCGGGAAGATATCGTCAAGAGCCTGGGGCCAGATAACGACCAACTGCTTGGCGTCGCGCTGGACGTGACCGACGCAGCCCAGGCGCACGCCGCGGTTGAAGCCGCGGTGTCGCGATTCGGTGGGATCGATGTACTCGTGAATAACGCGGGATACGGCCATCTGGGATTCTTCGAAGAGAACACGATCGAGGACGCGCAGGCCCAGTTCGCCACGAATCTGTTCGGTGTTTTCAACGTAACGTGGGCCGCGTTGCCCGTCATGCGTGCCGCTCGCCACGGACGCATCTTCAACATCTCGTCGCTTGCCGGCATCCTCGGCGTGGAAGTGTGCTCGCTTTACTGCGCCAGCAAATTTGCGCTTGAAGGTTTCTCCGAGTCCCTGGCGAAGGAAGTTGCGCCATTCGGTCTCTTTGTGACGATTGTCGAGCCCGGCCCTTTCCGCACCGACTTCCTCACCGGCGAATCGCTGCGTTTTGGGAAAGCCATGGTGGCCGATTACGACGACCGGCGCGATCGACTGCGCTCGTCCTTCGAACAACGTAATGGCCATCAGCCAGGCGATCCTGTGAAGCTCGCCCAAGCATTAGTGGAGCTGGCAAACGAGGCCGCGCCGCCGATGCGTTTTATCGCCGGATCGGTCGCCGTGAATGCAGCCGACGCGAAATTCGCTGGCATGCAAGCCGAACTCGATCGCTGGCGCGCGCTTTCTGTATCCACTGACGGTGACTACGCCGCCTAGCGAATTGATCTGCCTGGATCGCCTCAGCGCCACATCGAGCGGGCGCTGAGCGGCCTTTGCCGGCGTCGCTTCCATCCCCCGCATGCCGATTCATTCCGCGTGCTGCCGTCGAAAACACCCTATTCCGGCTTCGAGCAAATTCGGAAATACCAGTCGGAAAACCGCCGCTCGCTCGCACCTCTGCAGTCCTTCCCTGCCTCCGTCAAACATCAGATCAACCGCCGCGGACAAAATCGTGGTCTCCTGTCGTTTCGCGTCACAGGCGCTCAGCCTGCGCGTCCACCAGCCCTGAAACCTGATTTTTTCTGCCGGCCACAATATTCCCGATCGTGAAACGTCTTCACCTGTATGGAACAGCCGCCCACGAACCCGATGATCGATAGAGATAGCGACATCACCGCGACCGTCTTGCGTGAGCGTACGAAACTCGGGAACTTCATCCGGCGTCGCGTGCGTGATCCAAGCGACGCCGAAGACATCCTGCAAGACGTGCTTCACGAGTTCGTGCGGGCGTACCGGCTTCCCGAACCTATTGAACAAGTCAGCGCGTGGCTGTTTCGCGTGGCGCGCAACCGCATCATCGACCGCTTTCGCAAGAAGAAAGAGCAGCCTCTGAGCGAGACCGCCGGGACCAGCGATAGCGCGGATGCCGTCGACGACGAATACAGGCTGGATCTGGCGCTCCCTGCACAGGATGCCGGGCCGGAAGCCGCCTATGCCCGGTCGGTGCTTCTGACGGCCCTGCAAAGCGCGCTCGACGAATTGCCGGACAACCAGCGCGAGATTTTCGTGGCCCATGAGATCGAGGGTCGCAGCTTCAAAGAACTGGCTTCAGAGAGCGGCGTGGCTCTGAACACGTTGCTGGCCCGCAAGCGTTATGCGGTGCTGCATCTGCGCGCCCGCTTGCAAACCGTCTATGACGAACTGGATATTTAAAGGAGAAGGTAGATGAGATTCAGACTGAGATTCCTCGGCAAAGCGCTGCTCGTGATCGTGGGCATTGCGGTACTGGGATGGATGGTGATGACCTTATGGAACTGGGTGGTCCCAGCGCTGTTCGTCGGAGCTCGCGCGATAGATTTTGCGCATGCGTTGGGCCTGCTGATCCTTAGCCGGATCTTGTTCGGCGGATTCCGGGGCCATGGAGGCTGGCGTGGACGCCAGCAGTGGCGTCGCTGGGAACAGATGACACCGGAGGAGCGCGAGAAGTTTCAGAAGGGCATGCGCTGCGGCCGCGGCAAGCCGCAAGAGGATGCGGTATGAGCAACACGTCGGCATCCACCTGCAAACAGGCACCGGGCGTGATCGTGCCGGTTGTGAACTTCAACCGGTGCGAGGGCAAGGCCGATTGCGCGGTCGTGTGTCCCGAGAACGTCTTCGATATTCGCCGGATCGATACCGCCGACTATCAGCGCCTCGGGCCGATGCAGAAATTCAAGCTGCGCGTGCACGGCATGAAGGTCGCGTACACGCCGAATGCCGATGCGTGCCGGGCATGCGGTTTATGCGTGACCGCGTGTCCCGAACGAGCCATTACCTTGGCCCGGATGAGTTGACGGCGCCCCGCTGAAGCGGACAAGGCTATTGCCGTGATCGCGCCGGCGTCGATGTCGAGATTCATCTAACGTTGAAAGCTGCTGACACTCTATGCTCGCTTGAATCGTTGCTCCGACTGTCTTACATTCGGGGCAACGATTGTCCAACATAGGGAGCATCGGAAATGCTGATTGCCTTGGGAGGGTTACCGGGGACCGGGAAGACCACGGTAGCGCAAATGCTCGCACGCAAGCTCGCAGCAGTTTATCTACGCATCGACACGTTGGAACAGGCATTCGTCAGGGCGGTAGGCGGCGGTGTAGATATTGGGCCTGCCGGCTATCTGGCTGGATATGCCGTTGCGGCCGACAACTTGCGCCTTGGACTGACTGTGGTCGCGGACTCGGTCAATGCGTTGCGTGAAACGCGCCGCGCCTGGAGAGACGTGGCGCTCGAAGCTGGCGTGCGGCTCGTCGAGATCGAGCTGATCTGTTCCGATCCAACCCAGCACCGTCTAAGAGTCGAAACACGAACTGCAGACATTCCCGACCACAGGCTGCCGACGTGGGAGAGCGTGCTTGATCGTCAATATGATCCATGGGATTCGGAACATCTTGTGATCGACACAGCGATCATGTCGGCCGAGCAAGCCGTCGACATAATAATCCGCAACCTGGCGACCTAATCTCCGAATTCCCGAGTGGCCTGACGTACGAAAAAATCCGTTTCTTGCGGCCACCCAGTGGTCTAAACGGACTGCTTGAGACGGTCCGCGAGAAGCGCATATTTCTGCGCGGAGGTATCTGCCAGCGCAGCGATGCGAGAGGACGGCGTATCGTCATACGGGATGGGTTCAGCGAATTGGCTGACGGTCAGATCCCACTTCTTTCCGTCGATTAAATTGTAGAAGTGCGTTCCTCCCGCCGTCTTGGTGGAAAGAATCTCTCCGCCGAAATGATCCTGCACAACGAGGGCGGTAATGCTGCAATGATTCTGCGCTGGATTGGACGATGACCAGGCATCGGTCGGACTCGAAGTGTCCCCCGACCACACGCGCGAAATCGCCCTGTATAAGTCGAGCGGAGTCGCAAACGTCCTCGACGCAGGAGGCATCTGATCTTCTCGGTTCATTGCATTAATCCCTTATTCCGGTGCCGTGCAGACGCTGGAAATCTACGGTCAGTCATTACTATGCAAGCTCGTATTCAGTCCACCCCAGCGGGAAGAATTCGTCGGTAGAACCTCGACTGCACCGGTCTGACTGTTTCGACGAAACAGCAGACCAGATTGACCGGACAGCTCTCTTGCCGACACGACCTTACCGTCGGGCATCTTCACCTTTGTACCCGCCGTGACGTAAAGACCCGCTTCGACAATGCACTCGTCTCCGAGTGAAATGCCGATGCCGGCGTTTGCTCCGAGCAGGCTGCGCTCGCCAATGGCGTTCTTGGTTTTACCGCCGCCCGACAGCGTTCCCATGATGGATGAGCCAGCGCCCACGTCGGAGTTCTTGCCGACTGTCACGCCCGGCGTCACGCGGCCTTCGACCATCGACTCACCGAGCGTCCCCGCGTTGAAGTTCACGAAGCCCTCATGCATGACGGTCGTGCCGGCAGCTAGATGAGCACCAAGCCTGACACGATCCGCATCGGCAATCCGCACGCCTTCGGGCACGATGTAGTCCGTCATTCGCGGAAATTTATCGACCGACGACACCGTGAGATGGTGGTATTCGGACGCTACCCGCTCCCGCAGATCATCGACATTGCCGGGAAGCACGGGACCGGCGGATGTCCACGCAACATTGGGCAACAAGCCAAAAATGCCGTCGAGATTGATTTCGTTGGGCTTGACGGTTCTATCGGAGAGCAGGTGTAAGCGCAGATAGGCATCCTCCGTCGAAACGGGAGGGGTCTCGAGCGATTCCAGCACGACTTCAACGAAATCACCGGAAATGAGGCCCACTTTCTCGGCGAGGCAACTGCGTTTTTTCCCCGCACCAGAAACCGGAAACCAGACGTCAATCGTCTTGCCCGAATCAGTGTCACGATACCTGTGACCGGTTCGCTGAATAGCCATCGAAAACTCCTCTTTCTAATGCGACGATTGATCTAAACACGCCGGTTGTGGCGGCAATAGCTTGGAACCGGTGGCTCGGGGAATCATAGCGGAACGTATGCCGGTGTCGGTAGGCGACTCATTGCGAATGCCTGCTTTGGTCAGCGGTGACGGTCCGGTTCGAGTCCCTCGGACGGTATGAGGCGATGGTCAGGGACGGTCATCCAAGTTAAGTGACCTGCGGGTTCAACCTCAAAATGAACATCGACAGGCGCCGGGAATTTTCCAGCCGCGCGGCCCGTCACCAAGGCGGGCCCCAAGTTTTTCGCTGATTTCGTCGCACACGCCGCCCGCAGCGGTGTAAGGCGGCCGCAAATGGCGACTCAAGCAATGGGCGTAGCAATTAAGTCTTTAAATTTAGGCGCTTACGCGCATCAGCGGGCGACCCGGAACGCCCCACAGCCGTTCGCGACAGCAATAAAAACCCTCGACTTGCGGGTTGTAATGCGAAACGCCGGGCCGGTTCAGCCCTCTTGAAAGCAAAATCAGGCAAAATTCGATGGTTAACCCCGGTCGTTGATGCAGCCGGCGGCGCCCCCAACCCATTTTTCTTGAGACAAGCGATGAGTACCGAGCAACCTACGATCATCTACACCCTCACCGACGAGGCCCCGCTGCTGGCGACCAGCGCCTTCCTGCCCATCATCCGCACGTTCACCGCGCCGGCCGGAATCCGCGTCACCACCAGCGACATCTCGGTCGCTGGCCGTATCCTGGGCGAATTCCCGGAATTCCTCACCGAAGAGCAACGGGTTCCGGACAACCTGGCCGAACTCGGCCGCCTGACCCTGCTGCCTGAAACCAACATCATCAAGCTGCCCAACATCAGCGCATCCCAGCACCAGTTGATCGGCGCGATCAAGGAACTGCAGGGCAAGGGCTACAAGGTCCCGGACTTCCCTGAGGAACCGAAGACCGACGCCGAGAAGGCAATTCGCCAGCGTTATTCCAAGTGCCTGGGCAGCGCCGTGAACCCGGTGCTGCGCGAAGGCAACTCGGACCGCCGCGCGCCCGCAGCCGTCAAGAATTACGCTCGCAAGAACCCGCATAGCATGGGCGAGTGGAGCATGGCCTCGCGCACCCACGTGGCCCACATGAAGCATGGCGACTTCTATCATGGCGAAAAGTCCATGACGGTTGCGAAGGCTCGCGATGTGAAGATGGAACTGGTTACGCAAAGCGGCAAGACCATTGTGCTCAAGCCGAAGGTGTCGTTGCTGGACGGCGAGATCATCGACAGCATGTTCATGAGCAAGAAGGCGCTGTGCGACTTCTATGAAGAACAGATGGA
>Ga0302233_10002286_pt1 | contig 12190 bp, 16 predicted proteins | sample II_Palsa_N3_1_FD_193516 | JGI IMG/M metagenome (GOLD analysis project Ga0302233, IMG submission 193516) | Peat permafrost microbial communities from Stordalen Mire near Abisko, Sweden - II_Palsa_N3_1 | ecosystem: Environmental > Terrestrial > Soil > Palsa > Peat permafrost | place: Sweden...
TGGCAACCGCAGCGGCAGTAGTTTTAGCTGCCGATGGACTCAGGGTTGACTTGGCAGCACTCGCGACGGGTTTGACAGCGGCCGCGGCTGGTTTGCCGACCGTCGTCTTGGTCGCGATCGTCTTTGCAGCAGCAGCAGCAGCAGCAGCAGCAGGCTTGGGCGAGGCCGTTGCTGCAGCCGAAGAAGTGGGTTTGGACGTCGGAGCGGCAGAGGGACTAAAAATAAACATTGAACAAAAATAAATATTAAAAAATGCGTACGTGGCTGCTGCTGATGATGCCGCGGGGGCGGGGGCGGGGACTACGACGACAGGGGCAGACGGCTGAACGGGAACGGCGACGTTGTTGACGTCGTCCAACAAGCTGTCAGCCACATCGGTTGCTGTGCTGGGGAAAACAACACCGCCGACGTCGAGACCCAGAAGATCGCCGCTGACGGCAGCAGCAGGCGCTGACACGGCGGCGGTGGCGGGCGTAGGGGCCGCGGCGGTCACGGGCGACGACACGTCGACTGTTCGTTTACTTTTAAGCTCTTTTTGGGTCGTGCTCAGGGCAACGTACTCAGGTTGTCCGCCATCTTTAAAATGACGTATCGAAAATTTTGTGGTCGACGACTTTGTCCCAACCAGAAATTCGCGGCGATACTTTTCACCAGTGCGCGCCTTGACGGGTGCAGCGTCCGCGATCTCTCGTGCCACAACCTCTCTTCTCCTGGCCAAATCAGACTCTTGGACAATAATTCCACAATCCGAGATTACGGACGCATGGCTTTTTTTTTTTCCCTTTTCCACGGGACCAACTTTTTCCGTTCTCGGGCGTTCTGGCCTTCAGTTCTGGCACGACTTCTCTGTTAACTTTTCTGTTGGGCGGTTGCTGCCAGTGTAGCAGAACAAAGGATGAGCGTCGAAACCGCCAAGAAGCTCGCAGCCATCGAGGCCGTCAACGAGTTTGTGAAGGATGGCCAGGTATTTCTTTCTTGGCTGGAGGAGGTGTGGCTGTGTTGCTCACTTGGCTTGTGCAAGGTGCTTGGCATCGGCAGTGGAAGCACCGTCGTTTACGCGATCGAGCGAGTGGCCGAGCGTGTGCAAAAGGAGGGCCTCAAGCTGGTGTGCGTGCCGACGTCGTTCCAGTCGCGCGGATTGCTGCTGCAGAACAAGCTGACAGTGGGCTCGCTGGAGGACTACCCCGTGATCGATGTCACGATCGATGGTGCCGACGAGGTCGACGCCAACCTGGCGCTGATCAAGGGCGGTGGCGGCTGCCAGACGCTCGAAAAGATCGTCGCGTACAACTCGAAGGCCCTCGTGATCGTGGCCGACTACCGCAAGGATTCGACCTCGCTCGGCGAGCAGTGGAAGAAGGGCGTCCCGATCGAGGTCATTCCAACCGCGTACGTCCCCGTCCAGAACAAGCTCAAGGCCCTCGGTGCCACCGCCGTCAAGCTCCGCATGGGATCGGCCGAGACCAAGATGGGCCCCGTCGTCACCGACAACGGCAACTTTATCCTTGACGCCGACTTCGGCCTCATCCAGAGTACGCACGCAGCTCTCTTTTTTTTTTTATCATAAATAAATAATAATAATAAAATTTTTTTTCCTTTCGGTGCACAGACCCCGGCCAGCTCGACAAGGACATCACCCTCATCCCTGGTGTCACCGAGTGCGGGCTCTTTGTCGGCATGGCCATCAAGGCCTTCTTCGGCCAGGCCGATGGCACTGTCAAGTCCCGCTAAACAAAAGAGAATCAAAGTTGTTTTGTTTGTTTGTTTGTATAGGATGCCCGTGCGAGGGTGTTGGGTGGGATGCCAACCGAGCTGTCACCGGGTGATACGAGTTTATTTTTTTTCAAGTTCTTAGTCGATAAAAGCTGTTAAGCTTTCGACTAAAGGTTTTGGGGGTCCTAAGTTAGGGCCGCCTCGCATGTGTGCATCGTCCTCTTCTCTCCCTGCTGAACTCACACGCCCCTTCTTCTTCGACGGACCCAACTCGTTACTCCACCCCCTCGCGCTCTCTCTGGCGCACGCCACATCCTTATCCCCCCTGTTTCATCGACTTCTCTTTGTGTGGTCTCACTGGATCGTTCTGTCGCCTTCCCCATCCAATCGCTCCATCGAACTGAACTCATTAGGCACATATTTTTCATCCGATTTCTTTCTCTCTCTTCAGTAATTCATCACTGGCGCAGTCGACTAAGATTTGACTAACCGACGCTCTCCTAGTTCAGCAAGATGTCTCTCAATCAAGTGCCGTTCCAGCAAAACACGAACCAGGTTCTGCTGCCTGTGACCGAGCGCCTGGTGCAGCAGGTAAGCGCGCTTGTGGTGCCTGTTGCTAACCCTCGTCTGCGTCTGTAGGAGACCAACGTCGAGTTCCGCCTGGTTGTGGAAGGGTAAGAGAGAGTGCTCGGGGGATGACAATGACGTCTTACGTGCAAACAGAAAGGACCTGGTGTACAGCGGCAACGGCTCGCTCTACGCCACCGACCAGCGCATTATCTTCAGAGCGCTCAAGGCGACGCCGCAGCTCACGTCCGTGTTTGTGCCGCTGTACTTTTGCCGCAAGATCAGTCTGGTGCAGCCCCTGCTGTTTGGCGCCAACTACATCACGTGCGATGTTGTGCCGGTACGTGTTGTCTGGGCTGTGTGGGTAGGTTAGGTGATAGGCTGACTCAGTGTGTTTACGCACGCAGTTTGCGGGCAGCAACATGAATGCAATGGGACAGCTCCGTCTGACGTTCAACAACGGAGGCGCCATCGAGTTTCACCAACACGTCAGACCCATCCAGCTGTTCTACGAGCAGCAAGCAGAGAGGGCAGCGGCCTCTGCCCAGCCACCCGCATACGGTGACTACGCGACGTCCGTCCCTGTGCATTCGGCGGGCGATCGAAAGGAGGACCTCTCGGCCTATCAGTACCCTCCGGCCCAGGCGACGCCGTCTGCGGCAGCGGCCGCTACGTCTTCCGATCAACAGCAGCAGCAGCAGCAGCAGCAAGGACAAGGAGACTCGCATCCTCTTCCTCCGCCGTATTGAAGTTCTTTTTTTTTGTTGTTGTTTATTGTCGTTGCGCACTGCTCCTTTATCTACTCGTTTTCCCCTTTGTTTCCTTGGTCCGAAAATAAAGGAGGTTTGAAATACTAGTAGCCCAAAAATGGAGACACGGCTACTGATCCCTTTCCGCCTTTGTCCGCTGCAACTTTCCGCCCGATAGACAGTCCATTTTCCCCCATCCACCCCATCGCCGCACTCGTCTCCGCACGACGCGCCCTGCGGTGCAGTATTAACGACCCTCTTTGTTTTAATACCCTTCCTTCCTTTCTAATGGTACGTGTGTCTTTTGTTGTTGCTCGATTGTCTGTCAACACAAACCACACGACCAGACCACAATGCCCACCGCTCTCATGGATCGCACTACTGACTTGGCCGGCAGCGATGCTCTTCTCGACGCCTTTGCCGAGAAGGACCACACCATCGCGCAGCTGAACGAGCGGATCGCCGCGCTCGAGGGCAGTCTCAAGGCCGCACACACAGAGGAGACGATCCTGCGCAACGACAACACCGTGCTGGGCCTCAAGCTGATGGATGCCCGCGAGAAGCAGTCCGAGATCCAGCACGCCAACGAGCTGCTCGTGAGTGAGATGAACGACCTCACCGAAAAGCTCTTCCAGGAGGCCAACATACTCGTCTCGTCCGAGTCGCGCAGGAGACACGAGGCCGAGGTGTCGCGCACCAAAATGGCGCAGGAACTCCAGCAGGCCAACATCATGCTCAAGAGCGAGACCGATCAGCTCAAGGCACTGCGCGATCGGCTCGAGCAAGGACCTAGGTACTGCGCAACTTTTTCTTTCTTTATTTATTTGTTGTGACAATATAGGAGCCACACGCCGTCCGACAACGCGAGCATCCTCACCAACAACACGGTCGAGGTCGTGCCGCCCAACTCAATTGACAACGGGGAGCTGCCACAGCCGGATCCCCGCATCTACGGCGAGTTTGTACTTTTTCTGCAGCAGCTGTCGCAGTCCAAGTCGCTGGTCAAGTCCATCGGGCTCACGTTTATGCGCCGCTGCATCCAGGAGGACGTCGAACCGGCTATGTTCATGCTCAAAAAGGCCAACGTCATGAGGACGATCGAGGCCATGATGGAGAACCGCCTGTTTATCGAGGCGACCGAGAGCACCGTCTTCGTCGGGCCCAACAGCAGCTCAGACATGATCCACGAGTCCTGCTGCTCCGCCTGCGACCACCCCATGATGACTCTCCCTTACCGCTACCGCCTCGAGGAGGTAACATATTTGCATACAATTTTTATTTATTTATTTAGAATAATTTACTTTGACAGAGTGCACCGTGGAAATCAATCGACAACCGATGCCGCGAGATCCTCGTGGCCGTGAGCGAGATCTTTGCCTTTTTCCGATACCTCAAGCTGGGGCTGTTCAATGGCCACCCGACCCTCGAGGTCTACTACGAGCTCGCACGCCTTCGCCGGAAACTGTTTTACGTTCGCATTGGGTTCAACCTCCCCGACACGTCCGTCTCCTCGCCCAGCCAGTCCAAACTGCTCACCTTCATGAACCCGCAAACACAAGTCGAGGCCCTCCTCCAGCAGCCCACCACCCTCCTCACAGAGGCGCGCAAGGCCCAAGGCGGCATCGAGATCATCTCGCCCTCGTCTGACCCCGTCCAGCGCGACTGGACCAAAAACGTGAATGTACGTTTACAAAAATGCTTTTTTTTTTCCTAATCGACGTAAAAAGAGCTTCCGCCAAGCAATGGCCTCGTTCATGCGGCGACCCAACCCACAAATCGAAGGCGCATCGTCCTCGCCGGCCCGTGGCCGTCCTGCATCCAGATCACCATCCACAATGAATGTCATCTCAAGCTCACGAGTCCGCTCGCCGTCAAGCGACGGGCACGTCCGAACCCCCACATCAGCAGATAACAAGACCTTTACTGCTGTCTCATCCTCGACGGAATCGAGCTTAAATCTCTAGTTCAAGTTGCAATAAATAATTTTTTTAAAATAATTAAAAAAAAACATGCATAAAACTGGCGCTCAGAGAACAAAACAGACTGAATGCTGATTTAGTTGCAAAACTTGACCCGCAGCAAATAGCGCATGCGCACTTGGCTGACATCGTACACAATGTACTCGTTGAACATCAGGCTGCTTGACCTGCCCACCTTGGTTGGTGTACCGTAGGGCACATGCACATCGCCAAACCTGCCAAAGAAACAAATTTAGTTTGATGATGATTAAAAGTTTGGTTTACATTTTCGTAAAGTGTTTGGGGTCAGGAATCGTCCCGCCCATTCCTTTCGTTGCGTGGAAGCCTGCCGGCAGGTTGCTGGCATTATAGTCGCCCGAGCGAAGCTCGCGGCAGTTTCCGAGGGCGACCTCGCACAACAACATCAAGCCAGTCGAGCCATTGTACGAAGTGGGAACGCAGTAGTTGGCCGACTTGGACACCATATCGGCAAAGTACACGCCTTTGCCAAACATGTAGCCGGTCGACGGAGCCTCTGGTGGAGCGATGCGCAGGCCCTTTTTTTTAAAATTAAAAAAATTTTTTCATTTATTTTGGTTCCCTTTTGTAAACGTAACTTTTACCTGAGAGAGCAGGCCGACAAAGTTGGTGAGACGTGAGCCATGCCAAAGAAGCTGGTGGTTGTGGATGTGCTTGTTGTCGCGCGACGATTCCGACTTGCGGCCGAGGACGTACACGTCCTCGATCTCCAGCTTGTACGAGTTGTGCACATGGGTCTGTTTGAGGTACTTTTGGATGACGTCCCATTCAGTGGATGAGGGGTCAAGCGGCTGGATGTCGCAGTTGAGCTGGTTGTAGTGCTTGTCAAAGACATTCAGATCGCCGTTGCCCTTGTTGCTGATGAGTGTCATCGCGATCTCGATCTCGCTCAGTGCGTCTAGCAGATCGGTCTCTGCCTTGACCATGTCGACCGTTGTGATGAGCGGAGGCATTCGAAATCCAAAGTTATGCGGGACGCGAGTATAGTAGACACTGTTGGCATCCTTGAGCTCGTTCGATTTCACGTTGCCCGCGCGAACCAGGTCATCGATCACCTTGAGCGCCTCGTAGCCGTTCTTGATCTGCGTCTTGGACAGCTTGCCCAGGGGCGCCTTCTTCGTGTCAAAGTGCAGCTGCACCATTGTTTCCTCCATCCTTTTCGTATCAAAGATGAGCTCGACGAGACTCTGCACCTTTGCTGGGAGCTTGGATGGAACCTTGGCCGCTGCCGCTGCCTTTGCTTTCGCCTCTGCCGCAGCTGCCCCGCCGTCGTCCTTGACCTCGTAGGCAATCTCGAGCATGTCATAGTTGCCCTTTTTGTACACAAACTTGGCGCGGTCGGCAAACTTGTTGCCCGTCTTCTTCTTGAACGTCTGCTCAAACATCGTCACCATCTCTGGCAGCGACTGGCCTGGTTGCAGTGACGATTGGCCAGTCGAACCGACTGCACGAACAAAACAAAAAAAAACATCAAACATCACGAGAAGAGAAAAAGTAAACATCGTACCTCGACCCCAGCGCGACCACAGCCAGTAGTTGGTGCTGTCCACAGCGAGGGCGTTGGCCTCGAGCAGCTGCATGACGTAAAACTTGTTGTGCCCAAGCTTGTTGAACGCGACATCGGTCTGGTTGAGCGTCACGTCGTACGCACCCCTTGCGCTTTTGTAAACATGGGCCTTTGCGCGGACGTCAGTGGGGCAGTGCTCGTCCACCGGGGCGTCGATGGCAACGGCCGATGGTGGTGGTGGCGACGGCGTCGAAGCAGCGGCCGCAGTAGCGCTCCATCGGCGGTTCGCCGCGTTGATTTTGCCAACCCGTCCCAGGCGCAGCATTGCCGTGCTGACGTCAAAATGACACAAATGGGTGTCAAAAATTGACCGTTTTTTTTTTATTTGCCTCGACAAGAGCAAACGATGTCGTCCTCTCGACTGCCGCAGTCACCAGGTGGCCCGCCGCGCAAGCAGGTGACCAAGACCATTGCGTCGCTGATCACTCAGTGCAACCTGGAGCGCCGGCCGCCACCAGCTCAGCCATTGACGGCTGCTGAGCTGCAAGAAGAGGTGCACGAGGCGAAAGAGCGCAGCAAGGTCCCCATGGACCAAGAGAGCCTCAAGCGGTGGATGGCCTTCACCGACGAGGACGTGGAGAACGCACGGCGCAAGGACATTGAGCAGTCGGCCGACGACCTGGTTAACGCGTTTCTCAACCCGCACGGGAGCAGCCACGCCGGACGCGTCATGCTGCCGCCACCACAGCCACAGCCACAGCCACAGCCACAGCCACCACAGCAGCAGCAAACGCACAAGGCAGCTTCCAGTGGGGACATCACGTCATTGCCGCCAGTCCATGCGCCAACGCTCACCAGCGCCAATCGTTTGCGTCCCAAGCCAGCCCAAAACCGTCGCCTGCCGACCCAGAACATCTCGCCGAGGAAGCGCAGTTTCAGCCAGGCTTCATCGGATGACGACGACGCTTCCAGTGACGACGACGCCATGGTGGTGCGTGCGCCAGCCCCTGCTCCATTGAGGTCGTCGTCGTCCAAGTATGCCAAGGTCACGGAATCGCCTGTTGTCCCCAAGGCCACCACCCGCGTCGACCTGCCTCCGCCAACTACTGCAAGCGCTGCCACGCTCTCCCCTGCCGCCGCTGCAGTTCTGTCCCCGTCATCGGAGCGCAAACCATTCCGATTCGCCCCAGCCCCTCCGAAATTCGTACCCTCGCCAACAACAAAACTATCGACGGCAACCACCGTTCCAGTGGCTGCGTCGTCGTCGTCTGCAGCCGCCACCTCCTCGATCCAAAAGCTGCAAACTGTCAAATCGGTCCCCGCCTTGTCGTCTCCCTCAACAGCCACTCCCAAACAGCAGTCGTCGCTGCTCTCTTCCTCGTCTTCTGCAGCGGCATCGACACCGCCCGCAACATCGACACCGCCCGCAGCATCGACCGCAGCTTCGACAGCCCTCAAGCCACAGCCGCTCAAGCCGTCCCATTTGTCATCGTTTTCGACGCCATCCCCGTCGTCGTCGCCGGCACCCAAGCCGCAGCCGGTGAAGCCGTCGATGCTGTCTTCCTCGTCATCAGCTTCGGCGGCAGCAGCGACTGCCCTGGGATCGGCCGCGCCCAAGCTCCAGCACTCGGCACCACCGCCGCAAACACAGCAACAACAACCGATCCCGTTGGTGCCGATCATGCCCAACGCGGAGCTGGCCGAGGTCGAGCGACTGACCAAGCTGCTTGCCCAACACGGGCGGAGTCACGCCGACGAGATGACGCGGATGCAGCGCCAGTTGCACGACGCACAGCATCGCGGAACAGACCTCGTGGGCAAGCTGGACGAGGTCAGGCGTGGCACCGAGAGCGACGTCAAGAGATGGGCCTCTGAACGGCAGCAACTGGAACGGCAGCTGAACGACGCACTCCGCGCCAACGAAGATCTCGCCACCAAGGCCCAGCAGTACGAGGCCAAACAGCAGCAGCTTGAGCGGGAACGGCAGCAATGGGCCACAGACCGGCAGCGACTGGAGCAACAGCTTGCCGAGGCACAGCGGAGCACACAGAAGACCCAAGCCGACGGACAGAGAGCTCTCGCGGACAGCCAGCGGGCCCACGCCGAGGCACTGGCTCGTGTGCAGAAACAGCTCGGCGACGCCCAGCTGGATTGGGCCGTTGAGCGACAGGATCTTGCGGCGCGCAAGAAGCCAGGTCGTTCGTCCGCCGATTGGGATCAGCACGCGGCCCAGCACGCGGCACTTCGCGCTCAGAATGCCGATCTGCAAGCCCGCTTTGATCAGCTCAGCCAGCAAATGATTGCACAGCGAGCACAGGCGACCGCTGATCTCCAAAGGCTTCGCGAGCGCAATGCCGTCCTCGAAGACCAGGCCCGTGCGCACGAGGTAAACTAAAAATAAAGAAAAAGTTTGTTTTTTTTTTCATTGAACAGAAAAATAATTAAAATAGGGGAACATGGACAAGATCCAAAACGAAAACAAAGGGTTGGTGGCGACGTACCAGACCGAGATCAATACCTTGCGACGACAACTCGCAGAGCAACAAGCAATGACTCCCCGTCGCAACCCTGCCCGCGACGACCGTCTGAGGGAGTCGATCGCAGAGATCAACAACCTGGCCACCTCGATCGGCTCAATCGCCGACAAGATCTCCACGCCACAGTCTACTCGCAAGGCCAAGCCCGTCAGCAAACGTGTCGACAAGTAGCGATTTTTTATTTTTTTTGTCATCCGAAAAAGAGTTTTTTTTTAAAAAATAGTCCTGAAAACTGACGACGAAAAAACATAAGAAAATTCTTTGAGAGTACGATCCTTTTTAGAGGGCAAAGTTGAGGGTGACGACGTTGTTGCCAGTGACCGTGACCGACTTGGTCTGGCTGGAGAAGCCCGACTTGGCGGCGGTGACCTGGTAGGTGCCGGGGAGGAGGATGCGGAAGTACTGTCCAAACTCGGCATCAGAGTAGACGGTGAAACCCTCGCGACCCTGGACGGTGATCTCGGCGTCGGCGATGATCGCACCAGTGCTGGCGCTGGAGATGACGCCCGTGATGCCCTTGTGGACGTACTCGAGGTAGGCGACAAGCGAGTTGACGTTGTCCTCCCAGAAGCCCTGGAGCTGCGACGCCTGGGGGGTCTTGATGGTGGAAAGCTCCAGGGTGATCTCCATGTCACCTTCGTAGACGTAGTTGTAGTCCTGCATACCGCCGTCTGTGATAGGTTTAGTTTCTCGATCGGAAAGAAAAAGACTTACAAAGGCAGTACCACTCGGCACCGTTGACAATGCCATCGGGGAACTCGTTGCTGTCGTACATGGGCGGGTTGTTGGTGGAGTAGGTGAGGGCGACGTCGACCATGATGTCCTGATCCGGGGTTGCCGAGATCGTGCTGCCGCAGCCGCGGTCGTTGAGCGAGCCATCGTACGGGTAGTTGGCGACGACAGATCCACCGTGGAAGTTGGCGCTGAGGACAAAGGTGTGGGCAACGGTGAAAGCCATGATGGCCTGGGTCTCGGGCTCACGGCCATCGGGGGAGTTGTTGTCATCCTCGAACTGGTCGGGGAAGTTGCTGAACAAAAAGAAAATTTAAAACAAGCATACTTTTTATTTTTATTTATTTAATACCGGTTGAGGTCAACGCCACGGTTGTTGGCTCGGCGGCCGGCTTCGTAGCCATCGGGGTTCATCGAGGGGATGATGAAAATGCGGGTGCTGTCGATCAGGTTGGTGAGCTGCGTGTCGCGGCCGTACTCAAAGACGAGGAGCTCGATAAAGTTGATGAGCATCTCGCGGCCGACGGTCTCGTCACCGTGCTACCGGGACAATAATTGCGTCGATTATTTTTTTGTGTGTGTGAAACTTTTTTGTGTGTGTGTACCATGTTGCCCACGTATTTGAACTCGGGCTCGCCAAACTCCTTCACGCCTGGGTTGTCCGAGATCTCGATGGCCCAGAGCTCGCGGCCGCCAACAGATTGGCCGATGGAGAAGACGTTGGTGATGTTGGGGTAGGCCTCGGCAATGTCCTGGAGGAACGCGGTCAGCTCCTCATAGTCGTGGTAGTCGAGCAGGCGGTTCTCGTGGCTGCAAAAAAAATTTTTTTTATTTTTATTTTATTAGTTTTTATTTACATTGAGATAAGACAGAGAGATAAAGAAGAAAAAAAAAATACGCACTTGGCACTGACGAGCTCCTGCCAGTAGGGGTTCTCGGGCTTGCGCTGGACCTTGAAGCCGGCCTCCTTGAGCGAGGCAAAGGTCTGCTCGCTGACCCAGACGTCGGCATGGGTGGAGTTGCGGTGCGAATCGAAGAAGCCCTTGACCATACGGTTGAGCGTCTGGTGCTCGCCGCGCTTGATGTCGGAGACGGTGGCCACAAACTTGTCGCCAATGTACGACTTGTCGTCTGCATTTGGCGGGCGTGGGGAGGGGCGTTCAGTACCACTTTACTAGACAGGGGACGTACGGATCGCCTTTCGTTGCTGGTCCGAAATGGCGAGGGCGGTGGTCGCGGCCACTGCCAGCAGAGTCACGAGAACAGAGGTGGTCTTCATGTTGGTTTCCTTGTGCACAGGACCTGGTTAGTTCCAAGGGTTGTTGCGGTCTAGATTGCACAAAGGGGAAGCAAGCAAGTTCTTTTGACACACTTTTCACGCGGACAAAAGAGTCAAGCGACCTACGAAACTTATGATTGGCTCGACGTCACGACCAATCCAGGGGCAGTTTCATCATCGACTTGGCGCGGCACCAGAAAACAAGACCGAGAGAATGGAGACTGGCTTGTTCCGCCCGGGCTTTGTGCGGCGGTGGGTCGTGTCGTTTGTCCCGGCGGTGTCGCATTGGTTCGAGGTAATTCGAGGGATGATCGGTTGGCTGGCGCCAGCGACACAAAAGACACGCGGTTGTTTATTGTTTGGTCGCACTCCCTCTCTCTGTGCTCACATCCGCAACGGCTTCCGGTTTGTTCCGCTAACACACACACACACACACACCCTTCTTTTCGTGTTTGCAGCCGTTCCCTGAAATCTACCAGGAGCCGTATGTTTACACGGTACGTCTGCACCGTGCCTACGCGTGACCAATAACAGACCCTCCCCCCCCCCTAGGAACCCGACACTGACGAAAACATTGCCATGTCTGCCAAGGAGGGCCGCCTGGCCAACTGGGTCAACGGCAGCACGGTGGATATCCCATCGGTGCGCTCGGCCACATTCAACAAGCTCGTCGAGCGCGTGACCTACCACAGCTATTTCGGTACTGTTGACAACTCTTCCTGCGGAATACTCTGAACGCGAGGCCGCCTTTGCAGACCAGGAGCTCACAGACACTGTCCTGCTGACGTACATGTCGTTCACAACGGGACCAGAGCTGCTCAAGGCTCTGATCAAGCGGTACCACGTCAAGAAAGACCTCATCACCAATGCGGAGGAGCTGGAGAGACTGAACCAGGTGCAGCTGCGCGTGCTTAGTTTTATCAACCAGTGGATTCGGCAGGTATTGATGACGCCTGACATGCGTGATCGTTTGTTCAACTTGCTTTCTGCAGTACTGGATCGACTTTGCAAAGAACCCCGAGCTTGTGCAAATGCTCAAGACGTTCATCTTCAAGAAGACGATCGAGATTGACGAGCAGCCGGTGGGCGTGCAGGTCGCAGAGGCGATC
>Ga0302233_10002293_pt1 | contig 12160 bp, 6 predicted proteins | sample II_Palsa_N3_1_FD_193516 | JGI IMG/M metagenome (GOLD analysis project Ga0302233, IMG submission 193516) | Peat permafrost microbial communities from Stordalen Mire near Abisko, Sweden - II_Palsa_N3_1 | ecosystem: Environmental > Terrestrial > Soil > Palsa > Peat permafrost | place: Sweden...
CCGAAATCAACTTTCCGGTTGCATCGGTCAGTCGTAACCGCACGAAGAATACTCCGGAGAGCGGCTCGTGGAAGACGACTTCGCCGACTTCAGCAACCGAAGAAGGAGGAGCGCTGGCGACCAGTTCCTGCTCGCTCCCCAAACTCCCGTCCATGTTGAAGACCTGAACATGAACCTTTGTGCCGGTGAGGGCCGTTGGGTAGTTGTTCACGACCTGCACCATGCCGGTGACTTCATTGAACTGTACGTGAATCATCTCAGCTGCGCTTTTGACGGCGAAGAACGAGGAGTTTGGTTCGAGGTCGTAGTGATAGAGCTGCCAGACGAAGCTTGGCTGCGCAGGATGGCTCATCCACGTCATGATACCGGTCGTTGGATGAAACAAATCTGCGTTGCGTCCTTCATACATCGCACGAAACGACTCATAATTTGCAAGCTGAGACTTGCGCACGAAATCGGCAAGGTTTTCGATCCTGCCATAGCGTTCGGCGAGCACTTCGGGGTAAATGTCGCCATCGGCAGCGCCTTTGGCGAAGTCGTGCTCGGCCCAATCGTCGGTAATTGTCACCCAATCCTTCTGCGGCATCATGCCTTGAATGGATTCGATAGTCGGAATCGACATAGTACCGGTCTCCGACTTAAAGCCCTCACTGACCCAGTAAAAATCGCGTGGTGTACGCCAACGGTACGGACCATGCGACCGAACGCTGCGGCCATCCGACGAGTTTGCCTGATACAGGCGCGTGGGATCCAGTTCGTCAAGCATTGTCTTCATTGCCGCGTTGATTTCCTGCGGCGGATTGCCTTCGTTACGCGCACACCAGATTACGATCGATGGATGGTTGCGGTAACGCAGCACGGTATCGCGCACGTTGGCCATGTAGGTTTCAAGATCTACAGGGTCCGGGCCGTCGTTCGGGTTCGGTTGAAAAAATTCGTCCCATACAAGCAGTCCGTATTTGTCGCACAGTTCGAAGAACTCTTCGCTGGTGCTCTGACCTACCCAGTTACGAATCATGTTCAGATTTGCAAGCTTGTGCATGCGGATCTGTGCATCGAGCCGCTCGATCGGGATGCGTTTCATTGCCTCGTCCAGACCCCAGTTTCCGCCCCGAATGAAGATCGGTACGCCATTCACGACGAAGGCCAACGCGTCTGTCGTGCGCACCGTGTACGTAATCCTGCGCACGCCGAAGGTCACGTTTTTCTCCTGCGACAGAGCGTTGCCGACATTGAAGCTGAGATGGAGCTTGTAAAGATTTTGCGGGCCGTAGCCGTTTGGCCACCACAGTTGCGGATGCGGAAGGCGCAACGCAGCGTCCGTAGCGGGATCGAATGTAATGAACTGCGAGGCGTGCGGCGCGATCATGACGCGGCGTTCAAACTCAGTGGCGCCGATCATACCCTTTAGCGTGCCTTCCTGCGGCTTGTCGCTTATATTCTGCAGGGTTGTCCTGACGGTGATGTCCGCCGACTCGAAGCCTGGCACCTTGAGGTCTGTGATAACCTGGGGATCCTTAATGAGCACCGGTCCCGATGAGCTCAGCCATACCTTTCGCCAGATTCCTGTATCACGATCGCGTATCGCCGGAAGCCAGTCCCAGCCGATCGTGGAGAGGAACGTAGGGCCATCGAGTGATGTGACACCGCCGTTAGGGCCGACACCGTCGCGCAAAGTGTGCTCATGCGGTACGCCGGGATGAGGCTGTGGCGAAACCAACACTGCCAACACAGCCTTCGCGCCGGGACGCACAGTGTCCGAAATGTCAAAGGTACCGCGACAGAACGCGCCGCGCATCGTGCCCACCTGCTTGCCGTTGACCCACGCGACCGCAGAGTAGTTTATGCCGTCGAAGTTAAGCCATACATGCCGGCCCTTATAGGATTTCGGCACGGTCAGCACGGTGCGGTACCAAAACGAGGAGCGCGCGAGCGAATCGGGAATGATTCCGGGGCGATTGTTTTCTCCATATAGCGGCTCGGGGTACACGTGATTGTCGACGAGCGTGGTAAGCACTGTGCCAGGAACCGTTGCCTTGTACCAACCCGTGGTCGGGAAGTTTTTTGCTGCAACGATGGCTCCATCACCCTGCACTTTAGCCGTGTCCTGCATTTGCCAGTCGTTGACCGCGAGCGCATCGATCATCGCCAGATAGGGCGTTTGGGCGTACAGCGCAACCAACGGCGTCAGGCACAGTGAAAAAGCGATACTCGCAAATAACTGGATACGGATCGATCTCATCGGACGTGGCTCTCCTCAAATCGACTACGATGCTGTCTGCCCATATCGGCATGCGTAACTAACGCGCCCCCGCTCCCGTGCCATTGCAGAGGCGAACAAAAAGAATTCGACAAGGATACCGCTATCAAAGAAGAACCGGCAAACTTAAACTTTCCCCAAGAGCAACGGTATAAATTCTATGGCTCCCTTGTCTGAGTTATAGATTGGCCTGGTCAGGCTTAAGTATGCCGTCTTCGGGACGTATCTCTTTCTTGTCCAAACAACATTATTATTATTGATATCGCTATCATTAATATAGGAATCAGATCGTCGCCCTGCGATGAGGGTGCCTTCAGACGCTTTTCGTTCAACATCAAACCACCTGCAATAGTAAGCGCTTGCAAAACCATATGCTCTACCTGCCAGTGTTTAATTAGATACGAGCCTCAAATCAGCCCCCGTCCCCTGTTGCATCAGAATCGACCAGCAGCTTCGCCGACAAGGGCGGTCTTCACAAAAAAACCAGGGAGGCTCGTTGATCGGCGTCGATTGCTAGCGGGCGTTCTTGTAGATGATGTCCAACAGCTCGTCATACATGGCCTTTCTGTCTTTCTCCGATCCATTCCTAATGGCGTGGGTAGCGCAATGAGCGAGATGATTTCGCATAAGGGCCTTGGCGACAGCCCGCAGCGCTTCCTGTGCCGAAGAGATTTGAGTGAGAATGTCGGCACAGTAGCGATCCTCCTCAACCATGCGCTGGATTCCGCGAAGTTGACCCTCAATACGGCCCAACCGACGCAGGTTGGAACTTTTGATCTCATCATCAACGCCGGCTGCTATGCGTTCGGAGAGACCGATCGCATAGGAGCCGGAGTTGGTTTTGCTGGAGGTGTTTTTTAGAGTTATTCGTTTCGTTGCCATGTCGAATCCTTATATGAGCTTCAACCGTCGAAGCCGTAAGCTGTTGGTCACTACGCTGAAGGAACTGAGAGCCATGGCGGCACTTGCGAGCACCGGACTAAGCAGCAGTCCGAAGGCCGAATACAGAGCACCGGCTGCAAGTGGGATACCAACTACGTTGTAGATGAAGGCCCAGAACAAATTCTGACGTATCACGCGCATCGTGCCGCGCGAGAGTGCAATGGCCATGGCTACTCCGGTGAGATCGCTACGCATGAGCATCACATCGCCGGCTTCCATCGCAATGTCCGCACCATTGGCCATAGTGAGGCCCACATCGGCTTGTGCCAACGCAGGAGCATCGTTTACTCCATCCCCAACCATGGCAACCACATGGTGCTCTCTTTGGAGACGGATGATGGCGTCTACTTTGCCGGCGGGAAGTACGCCAGCAATCACTTCATCGACACCAACCATACGTGCGATGGCATGCGCGGTGCGCTCATTGTCACCGGTCAGCATGACTACGCGAAGCCCCTCCGCATGCATCTTCCGAATGGCTTCGGCGGAGGTGGGCTTCACCGTATCCGAAACCACGAGGATGCCGGTCAGTCTGCCGTTGATTGAAACCCAAAGCGGCGTTTTGCCGTCTTCTGCGAAGCGTGTCGCTGCTGTTTGTAGAGGCTCTGTGGCAATGCTGTATTTCTCCATCAGTGCATGATTCCCAACCAGCGTCGCATTTCCGTCAATGATGCCTACAACACCGAGGCCGGTTAGTGACTCGAAGTCTTCCGGGTGCGTAAGGCTCAGCCCACGCTCCTGAGCATAGCGAACAACAGCTTCGGCCAAAGGATGCTCGCTGGCGCGTTCGAGGGCAGCGGCGACACGAATCACATGATCCTCGGCAGCGGAGAATTCTTTCCTGTCGGAATTGCTGCTATCTGGCTCGACAAGCAGGACATCTGTAACTTGAGGGCGACCTGCGGTGATCGTGCCCGTCTTATCGAGGACGACGGTGTCGATCTTCTCCAGACGTTGTAAGGCTTCTCCTCCCTTGATGAGGATGCCGAGGTTCGCTCCACGCCCTGTCGCTACCATTACAGCCGTGGGAACAGCTAAGCCCATTGCGCAGGGACAGGCGATCACCAGGACCGTGACTGCAGCGGCGAAGGCCTGCATGATTCCGGCATGGGGAGCGAGAACTCGCCACGCAAAGAAAGTGACGATTGCGATGCCGAGTACAGTGGGCACAAAGATCGCACTTACACGATCGGCAATTCGCTGGATAGGAACGCGTGATCCCTGCGCTTCGCGTAACAACCGCACAATCTGAGATAAAGTACTGCCAGTCCCTAAGGTTGTTGCACGATATTGGAAGGATCCATACTGGTTGAGTGTCCCCCCCATCACCCGGTCTTGCGCGGTCTTCTCGACGGGCAACGATTCTCCCGTGAGCATGGACTCATTCACACTGCTTTTACCCGACATAACCAGGCCATCCGTGGGAATCCGCTCTCCAGGGCGTACAAGGATGAGATCGCCCTGTTGGATTGACTCGATAGGAAGATTCCTCTCGACGCCATCCCTTAGAATGGCCGCCGTCTTCGGTTGCAGTTGCACAAGCTTGCGCAAGGCGGCTGTTGTCTGCCCCTTCGCCCTGCTCTCAAGCGTGTTGCCGACCAGCACCAATCCGATGATTAATATTCCAGCTTCGAAGTAAACGTCGGGCGCAATGCCATGTGCGAGGAAAAACCCAGGCGCGATGGTACTTGCGGCGGAATAGATAAAGGCTGCGCCCGTTCCGAGAGCCACAAGCGTGTTCATGTCAGCCGTCTTGTGCAGAAGCGCAGACCACGCCCTGGTGTAAAAGCGGCGGCCTGCCCAGCCGATGATGAATGCGGCAAGCGCGAAGAGAAACCAGCGCATCGTATTGTCATTTACGGCATACATCCACGGCAACGCTCTGCGCAGGACAGGATCGAGCACACGCATGTTCCAGCTCATCAAGGGATCTTCCATGCGCTCTATCCCGCCGGTACTGCTCATGCTCATCAACGGCATAGACAATACCATCGCCGCGATCCCGGAGAGCAGACTCACCGCAGCCTTCAGGCGCAACTGTTTGTATTCACGCAGCTGCTCCTCATCATGGTCTTCCTGTTCTTCGAGAGCCGATGCATCCGGGATTGGCTCTGCAGCGCCATAGCCGGTGCTTCGGATCGTCTCTACCAACGCGGAAGCGGAGGTCACGCTCGAATCAAATGTTACCGCCGCGTTGTGCAGCATTAAATTGACTGACGCACCCTCTACCCCCGCCTGACTTTCAAGCGTCCTTTGAATGAAGGACTGGCATGCTGCACAGGTCATTCCGGTGACAGAGAGGGTGACGCGTTGTGGCGCCGCCGAATTTCCCGCAGCCGGACTTGTGCTTTTTTCTTCGTTTCGTGGAGCGGTGACCATAGCAGCTCTCCCGGTTTACTTCGCGACATGCGCTTGAAAGCCAATCCGGTCTACAGCGGCGGCAATCTCCTCCGCAGTTGTCTCTTCGGGGTCGAAATCCATTTGCGCCGAGCCTACTTCAACCGAGCCCAGATGGACTCCTGAGACTCCCTGAAGCGCACCCGTAACCCTACGGACACAGGCTCCGCAATGCATTCCTTCAATCGATAACGTCAATGTATCGCTCATCACGATCTCTCCCTACACTTATAATTATGCCCCTACCCCCCATAGGTATGCAAGTTTTTCATGAATAGGCTACGTTTGTTGGATAGGCTGGTTTTTCTGCACCGATGATCAACTCTCTGGACAGCCGTGATTCCGACATTCCAGACCTGCATAGCAAAGACCACAAGACGACCTCACAGACAAACCGCTGTATCGTGGGCCAGTCACTTTCTCATTTGTTTTTCTGCTCTGGAGTTTCCTGAAGTGCTTCGCGTAAACAGAGCTTTAGATAACGCGCGAGTTCCCTGTTATTCAAGACATCCGGATCAAAGAGGTGGTTGAGGGCAAGTCCATCCATGATGCCGCCAATAGCAAGTGAGTCCTTCAACTGTGCACTGGTGCTCTGTCGACCGAGTTGCGGGAGTAGTCGACCGAGCTCAGAGATACAACTGCGAAGCCGCATGACACCATGCAGGGCAGCGAGTCTCTCACGTTCTCCGGGATGACGTATCGCGTAGAGTTTGAATTCCAGATTGAGCAGGATACGCTCGCGATCTTTACTCAATTCACTCAGATACTCGCCCAACGCATCGATACGTTGCTCGATGGCAGGTAACCCAAGAAGCAATGGGATGAGTTCTTCCATGTCACGATCGATATTTTCTTCGAAAATGGCACAAAAGACATCCTCTTTATCCTTGAAATGATCATAAAACGCACCGCGGGTCTTACCGGCTCTCGAGGCAATGTCCTCCAGACGAGCATGTTCAAACCCGTCTCGCGCGAAGATGGCTCTGGCAGAACGAAGAAGCTCCTGGCGAGTGAGCACGCCGCGCTTCTGCCTGCGAAGACGGGCCTCGGGGCGTTCTACATTTTTTTTTGAATCGGCCATCCGGACCACCGCGTCTCATATAAACATACACGCATGTACATTTCCGTGCCTGACAACGAGCGTTCAGAGACAAGGAATTCCGAAGCTTATGGAGAATAAGTAATGAACGAACAGCGTAATCATGCGGCAGCGACAATTGCCCGGAACAGAGTGATGGGCGTATGCACGGTCGGTATGTTGTTGCTGAGTGCAGGATTGCTCTCGGGCTGCGGCAAAAAGGAAGCCGCACCGGCCGGACCGCCGCAGGCTATGCCCGTAACGGTCGTCAAGGTCGAGCCGACCGACGTTCCAATCACGGGGGAGTGGGTCGGAACTCTCGATGGATACGTCAACGCACAGATCCAGCCTCAGGCGAACGGCTATCTCATTAAGCAGAACTACCGGGAAGGCGCCCAGGTTTCAAAGGGACAGGTTCTCTTCGAGATCGACCCTCGTCCTTTCCAGGCCGCGCTGGACCAGGCGAAAGGTCAGCTGGATCAGGCGAAGGGACAGGTGCTGCAGGCGCAGGCGCAGCTTGGCCTTGCACAGATCAATGTCAACCGCGACACTCCGCTCGCGAAGGCCCGTGCGATAGCCCAGAGCCAGCTTGACAATGATATCCAGCAGAAGGCACAGACCGAAGCCTCCGTCGCATCGGCTGAGGCATCCGTTGCCGCTGCCGAGGCTGCCGTCGCCAACGCCAAATTGAATCTCGGCTTCACCGAGGTTCGCTCACTCATCACAGGCGTTGCCGGACAGGCCACCACCCAGGTCGGCAACCTTGTCAACACCCAGTCCGTACTGACCTCCGTCTCGCAGCTAAACCCGATCAAGGCTTACTTCTCCATCAGCGACTCGGAGTACCTCGCACTGACCCAGCGCCTCGGCAGTAAGGGTGGAGACCTGCTCCGGAACGCAGACGCAGTTCTGCTCACCCTCACGCTTTCGAACGGCGAAGTCTTTCCGCAGAAGGGAAAAATCGCCTTCGTCGATCGCCAGATAAACGCGCAGACGGGCGCTATCCGCATCGCCGCCGCCTTCCCTAACCCGGGCAACATTCTGCGCCCTGGCCAGTTCGGCCGCGTTAAAGCTGCCACGGAAGTCCGCCACAACGCCCTGCTCATCCCGCAGGTTGCGGTACAGGAGTTCCAGGGACTGCACCAGATCTATCTCGCCGGCTCCGATGGCAAAGCTCACCTCACGACTGTCGAGCTCGGCCCACAGATCGGCACCAACTGGCTCGTTGAAGGTGGCATCGACTCTGGCGCGATGGTCATCACAGACAACCTTCAGAAGCTCCGTGAAGGTGCTCCGGTCACTCCGCACCAGAGCCCCGCTGTCGCCCCTACCGACCAGGCCACCAACTCGGCAGAGAGATAATCGATGTCAAAGTTTTTCATCCGCCGTCCCATCGTAGCGATCGTCATCGCCGTCCTCACAGTCATTCTCGGCACAGTGACGATGTTGACTCTCCCCACCTCGCAGTTTCCCGACATCGTTCCGCCAGAGATTCTCGTCACCGCTACCTACCCTGGCGCTGACGCCAAGACCCTCACCCAGGCCGTTGCGACACCCATCGAGCAGCAGATGAATGGTGTCGACAACATGATCTACATGGACTCCGTCAGCGCCAACAACGGCGTAGTCCAGCTCTTCGTCGACTTCGACCCCAGGACCAATCCTGACATCGATCAGGTCCTCGCCCAACTCCGTGTCGACCAGGCCCAGTCTCAGCTTCCCTCGCAGGTGACCACAGCCGGCCTCACCGTCCAGAAGGCGCTCACCTCGCCTCTCATGCTCGTCGCCATCAACTCGCCCGGCGGCAAGCTGAGCCAGGACTTTCTCACCAACTACGCCATCATCAATCTTCAGGATCAGATCGCCCGCGTCAAGGGCGTCTCGCGCGTCCAGATCTTCGGCGGACAGTATGCTCTCCGCGTCTGGGTCCAGCCCGACAAACTCGCTCAGCTCGGCGTCACCGCACCCGAAGTCATCGCCGCTATCCAGACCCAGAACAACGTCAACCCGGCCGGCCAGATCGGTGCTGAGCCTATTCCCAAAGGTCAGCAGTTCACCTATACCGTTCGCACTCAGGGACGCCTGGTCACGCCCGAGGAATTCGGCAAAATCATCCTCCGCGCCAACGCCGACGGCTCGATTCTGCACCTTAGCGATGTCGCCCGCATCGAACTCGGAGACCAGGCGTACGGCATCTCCGGCCGGTATAACCAGGCACCCTCCGGCGTCATGGCCATCTACCAGCTTCCCGGTTCGAATGCCGTCCAGACCGCTGCCGCAGTTAATGCGCGCATGAAGGAACTCTCCGCCACCTTCCCTTCCGGCATCAGTTACGACGTTCCTCTCGACACCACCAAGGCTGTCACCGCCGGCATCCACGAGATCGTCCTCACACTTCTTGAAGCGCTCGGCCTCGTTGTCATCGTCGTCTTCATCTTTCTCCAGGGCTGGCGCGCCACGCTCATCCCTCTGCTCGCCGTGCCGGTCTCTCTCATCGGAACCTTCATCATCTTCCCGGCACTCGGCTTCTCCATCAACACGCTGTCTCTGTTTGGCCTGGTGCTCGCCATTGGTCTCGTCGTCGACGATGCCATCATCGTCGTTGAAGCCGTCGAGCACCACATCGACGAAGGCATGGACCCCAAAGCCGCAACGGAAAAAGCTATGGAAGAGGTCGGCGGCCCGGTCGTCGCCATCGCTCTTATCCTTGCTGCCGTCTTCATCCCGACCGCCTTCATCCCCGGCATCACCGGCCGCCTGTATCAGCAGTTCGCCGTCACCATCGCGATCTCGGTGCTCATCTCGGCCTTCAACGCCCTTACCCTCTCCCCCGCGCTTGCTTCGCTACTGCTCAAACCCAAGCAGGAAGGAGCGAAGAAGGGCCCGCTTGCCAGAGCCTTCGGCCTCTTCAACAAATTCTTCGGACGCACCACGGACAGCTTCGTTCATACCTCGGACGTTCTCATCCACAAGTCATACTTTGCCATGCTCGGCATCGTCCTCATCGGGATCATCGCCGTCTTCCTCGGCAGCAGCCTGCCCGGCGGATTTATCCCGACCGAAGACCAGGGCTACATGTTCCTCGCCCTGCAGCTTCCCGACGGTGCCTCTGCCCAACGCACCGATGCGGCTCAGCAAAAGATCACTGCCGCCCTGCTGAAGACTCCTGGCATTGAAGGCGTCATTGCTGTCACCAACTTCTCTCTCCTCACCCAGGTTCAGAGCACTAACGCCGGCTTCTTCTTCGTGTCTCTCAAGCCCTGGGAGGTCCGCAAGAGCAAGCAGGAACAGCTCGAATACATCCAGGGCAACCTGCAGAAACAGCTCGGCGGCAACCCGGACGGCATTGCTTTTGCCTTTCCTCCGCCCTCCATCCCGGGCATTGGAACCTCCGGCGGCGTCACCATGGTTATTGAAGATCGCTCCGGCTCGGACGATCCCGCAACCCTGACGAAGAACGTCTTCGCCTTCCTGGGCGCTTTAAAACAACGCCCTGAAATCGGTGCCGCGGTCCCGTCCTACGAGCCCGCCGTGCCGCAGCTTTACGCCGATGTAGACCGCGAAAAGACACTTCAACAGCAGGTCCAGCTCTCAGACGTATATACCACCATGTCGACCTTCATGGGCGGATATCTCGTCAACTACTTCAATCGTTTTGGCCGGCAGTGGCAGACCTACGTCGAGGCCGAAGGAACATCCCGCACGGACATTAAGAACATCAACCAGTTTTATGTTCGCAGCGCCAACGGCAGCCAGGTCCCCCTTGGCTCGCTCGTCAGAGTGAAGCAAATCACCGGTCCTGAGTTCATCTTCCGTTTCAATGAATTCAACGCCGCGCAGCTGAACATTACCGGCGCTCCCGGCTACAGCTCCGGCCAGATCCGCGCCGCGCTCGAAGATACCTTCAAAAAAACGATGCCCGCGGGAGCTGGCTTCGATTACTCCGGCATGTCCTATCAGGAGCAGCAGGCGGAAAAGGGTATTCCCTCCTGGGCAGTCTTTGGACTCTCCCTGATCTTCGTCTTCCTCATTCTGGCCGCTCTGTATGAGAGCTGGACTCTCCCCTTCAGCGTCCTGCTCAGCACTCCGGTTGCGATTCTCGGCGGTTACATCGCACTCCACGCCAGATCGCTCGAGAATGACATCTTCGCCACGATCGGTCTGGTCATGCTGATCGGTCTCTCGGCCAAGAACGCCATCCTCATCGTTGAGTTCGCCAAAGCGAACTACGATAGCGGCCAGAGCATCTCCGAGGCCGCTCTTGGCGCAGCCCGCCTGCGCTTTCGCCCCATCGTTATGACGGCTCTGGCATTCATCTTCGGCTGTCTCCCGCTCTGGACTGCGACGGGCGCAGGTGCTGCCTCTCGCCGCATCCTCGGCACCGTCGTCGTAGGCGGCATGTTCCTCTCGACCGCCATCGGCCTCATCTTTATCCCTGTCACCTTTTCTGTAGTCGAGTACCTCTCGCACCGCTTCGTCAGGGGCGGCAAGGGCACGACGATGGACTCGAAAGCTGACTTCGATCCTGTAGCCGCCGGCAAAGCTGCCGGAGGCGGACCAAAGACCCCCACTCAGGGAGGTCACGCATGAGGAACTTTCCGATGTCGCTCAAACGTACCTATGCAATAGCTGCCGGAGGCGTTCTCATAAGCGCTCTTGCAGGCTGCACCGTCGGACCGAAGTACAAGCGGCCCAATTATCAGGCGCCGCCCGCATTTCGCGGCGTGGACGAAGCGGCTATCACCAGCGCATCCCAGAACTCTCTCGGCGATCAGCAGTGGTCTGAGGTCTTTCGCGAACCGGAGCTTCAAGCCCTCATCCGGACCGCGCTCACCAACAACTACGACATCCGCATCGCCGCGCAACGCGTCCTCGAGCAGCAGGAGCAGGTCAGGATCACCCGCTCCCAGGAGTTTCCCCAGATCACAGTCGGAGGGACCGGCCTCGGCGCCAGTATCCCATCCACAATCGGCGGCACCAGCATCGCCAGTCCGCTCGCCGCCGGCAGCTTTGATCTCGGCGCCACCTGGACCCCCGACTTCTGGGGTCTCTACCGTAAGCAGACTGAAGCTGCCCGTGCGAATCTGCTGGCTCAGACCTGGGCTCAGCGAGCCGTCCGCATGACCCTGATCCAGCAGGTCGCCACCACCTACATCCAGCTCCGCGCTCTTGATCGCCAGCTTGAGATCACAAAGCAAACCCTCAAGGTCCGCCAGGATTCCGTCAATCTGACCGAGACGCTCGAACGCGGCGGCTCCGTGCCGCTTTCGGACGTGCGCCAGGCCGAGCAGCTCCTCTACACCGCCACTTCCCAGCTCCCGCAGCTCGAACAGCAGATACAGCAGCAGGAGAACGCCCTCAGTCTACTGCTCGGGGCGAATCCTGGCCCGATCGCCCATACCGATCCCAATGCTCTCACGCCGCCACCACAGGATCTTCCCACCGGTATTCCCTCACAGCTCCTCGAGCGCCGCCCGGACATC